>OMLO01002898.1_pt1 | contig 14046 bp, 9 predicted proteins | sample 1674811 | NCBI WGS metagenome assembly OMLO01 (sample SAMN06265003, study PRJEB25207) | coral metagenome | isolation source: Coral host | place: Mexico:La Bocana,Puerto Morelos, Mexico | collected 2008-11-13
TCAATTGTGATCATTCCTGTGTTTCAATAGGTTATCAGCCGTATTGCACGGTGCCTATTGCCATTACCTGACGCAATGGCATCCAGCAGTGGTATCCCACCACAGCCGGCACAAAGCAATCAACTAGATGCCTCTATTGAACTGGAACGTGCCATTCAGGATGGAGCAGTGACTGAGCGATCCCGCTCTGACAGGCGAAACGACCCTGACGACTTGAATCATTCTGAGCCTTCCTATGCACCAACCTCAGTACTTGGAAGCAATGCAGATGACGTGAACCTTCTCATGATTGATGACCCCCCACACGCAATGGTGCCCATTGATCGCTTGGGGGAACCCACTGCCACTGCCAACTCCCCTATGGGCGGCATCGAACCTGCTGCTCGCATGGGGGGAACTCCTGCCAATCTTACTCTTGAACAGAGAAACATGTACAATGCCTTCGACCAAAGGCAGGTGTACTTGCAACAAAACGCAGTGTTGATCAGTCAGGATCAAGGTCCACTTGTTGCTTCAGAGGCCCGTGAGGCCATCAACCATCTTGAGGTAACTGCAGAAGCTCGACACAAGGAAGTTCTCAGAAATGCCGAGTCTAGCATAGCTGGCCACGCTCAAGAGGCATATGACCGTAAGATCAGGGAAATGGGCCTGTTCCAGGAGGCGGAAGCCCAGCAGGCAGCCAACCTTCGTTCAGAACTTCAGGCAGCACACCAGGCCAACGAGAACACCCAAACCGAAGCTGTCAAACGACTTTCAGAGTTTGAGGTTCGAATGAACGAGATGACCAATTTGATCACGGAGCTGAGGGCAACCAATGAGCGACAAAGAATTGAGTACGAGACTCAGCTGCATCGGCAACGAACGCTGCTTGCAGCTCAAATGCCACCAATCCGTGTTCCTTCAAGCCCAGGACCAATCCAACAACCAAACGTTTCGGCCAAGCCAGGTGATGACCGAGAGCTGATTCCAGCAGCTCCTGGACTACCTACACCCGAAGAGCAGCGCGGACGCTCGTGGGAACGCAGAGCCGACAATGTTGAACCAAGAGCCGAACCATCAGGACTCGGTGGTGACCCACCTGGACCTCCAAAGCCACCTTCGGGATCTTCATCGTCATCATCCTCCGATTCGAGCTCTTCTGAGGCAGTGAACCGGGACAAAATTAGGAAGATGATCAAGAAACAACTTAGGAAAGCGAACAAGCCTGAAGGTAATAGACCGAAGGAGGCTGATCGAGTCATAGTTCCTAAGTTTCCCAACCCCGAAGCTTATAGGAATTGGAGAATTCGGGTCCGTGATGCGGTCACCGCAGCATCATCTAAACCTGATGAGGCTTTCAAATGGGTTGAAGAAGTCTGGGCTGAAACTAAGGTCATTGAAAACTTGGCTGACTCAGGAAAGTTCGCTACTCTCGACGCCAAGCTCATGAGCGCTCTCACGAATGTCATCGATGGTGACTTGTCTCGACAATTGGACATCTTCAAGGAGAACGAGGCCAAGAAAGGTATCCATGCCAAAGGACGACAAGCACTGTGGATGATTCACAAGCATTTCTCAACATCTCAGAAACATGGAGCAATCTATGATCTGGAGGACTTGATGGCGGTTCAGATGGTCAATGATGACTTGAAGGGCTTTGTCTCCAGATGGGACGCGGTGATTGCTGGTATGAGGGAAGACCCCGGCACCAGGTGGAAAGAGGCCTACTTTCACAATGCAGTGAAGCGCTTCAAGCCGCTGGAGCACGACCTTGCAATCTACGATCGCGCCCCGGAAGGGGACGCCCACAGAACCTATGATTTCCTCATCAAGTCTGCTCGAGACTACTTGGAGAGAAAGCGCTTGGAGAAGATGAGAAATGCGAACAAGCGAGCGATCTCAGGAAAGACTCGAGACGCCGCTGCCGCTCCACCACGTGCATCAACTCCTGGAGGAGGACAGGTTGGGATTTGTTTTGACTTCCAGAAGGGAAAATGCACACGTGGCGACAATTGCAAATATCGTCATGAAAAGGTCAAGGGAGGAGAAAAGGGGAAAGGCAAAGGAGGAAAGAGCAGATCCCCGTCGAGAACACGTAGTTTATCGCCGGGATCAAGGCAGGAGATCTGCAAGTTCTTTGCAGCTGGTACATGTCGAAGAGGAAAAGATTGTGCTTTCAAGCACGTGAAACCGGCTGCAGCAGCCGCCCCTGATGAGTCGAAGAAAAAGAAGAAGAAGAAGAACAAGAAACCGAAGAAAGAACCAAGAAGCAGGTCAAGTAGTCGAGGATCAGATTCTTCGAAAGGATCACAGAGCCAGCGAAGTCCAAGAGGTGGGAAGCCTGCTTCATCTTCGAACTCAGCAGCGGTATGCCTTCTTAAAGCAGTAGTGATGGTCGCAGCCCTCAGGCCCTCGACATCGCTTCCTTGCCGGTCGGAAGGCCTGGCCCTGCCATCTCCTACCATAGGCAATGAGCATCGAAAGCAATTGAATTTCAGCGATGACCTTGAAATCTATGAGCACGAGATCGACCGCAATTCAGGATTTGCTCCTCTGCGGAAGTTGACAGTCTTCGAGAAGAAGATCAAGCGCTTTGGGGCAAATCCACCAGTCGATAGGATCAAGAACGAAGCAGCTATTGATGACTCCATTTTGGCAGCTCAGATGCTTCAATCAGCTGTTCATCGCGAACTTGAAGGGAGAGACACAAAGTGCAGGTTCTTATGCAATTCAGATATCGGATGCAAACACTGCATCCGGGCAGACCTCAGGGCTCGTCCCGGTAACATGCCACGCAAACCTGCACTTCCTTGTGAGATTGCATGGATAGCTGACACAGGCAGCGCTCAGGATCTTGTCTGCAAAAACATGGTCCACCCGTCAGCAGTCTATGAGAGTCAATGCCCACTTGATCTGACAACGGCAAATGGAAGTCAGATCGCCTCTCAACAGGCCGAAGTTCATGTGTCATGCATCGACAAAGACATCAATCCATACGTTCTACCAGACACCCCTGCTGTGGTATCAGTTGGAATGCGTTGCTTGTTGGACGGATGGGACTTCGTATGGAGGGCATTTAGTAGACCTTACTTCAAGAAAAGAGACGGGGAAAGAGTTAAGCTTGAGATCAAAGACTATGTACCCTATCTCCCATCATCTACCGGAGCAGTACCAGCAGCGGTTGGAATTCCTTTTGATTGGAACGACGCTTCTGGGAACAGAAAGCCAATGACAAAGTCGGAGGCCGCTCCTGCATCCGCCCAAGGCGGAGAAGAATATTCACCCAGCGATAGTGATCATGAGGATCACAAGCCCGAAATCGATCCAGGAGACCTCATTGTCGGTGGAGAAGTTGCGCCTGGTCCGCCGAGTGCAGTTACTCCCGGATTCGATGGGGAACCATCTGACCTTGAAGATGAAGAGGATGGACAAGGAGTTGACCCAGTTGTTGACGATCGTCTGGTTCCTAAGGAAAAGGATGAGCGTCGAGACCGCGGTCAACAAGCCCTGAAAGAGGAGGCACGGTCGTTGAGTCATTTGATGACCCACACTCCTAAGAACCCTTACTGTGATGTTTGCAATAAAGCCAAAATGTACAAACCCACAAGAAGAAGTAAGGGAGGATCGACCACTGTTGAATGTAGTGTTTTCGGGGAACATATCACTGGGGATCATCTCATCACTAGAACTGATGAAGAAGAGGCAATTGATGGAGAAAGAGTTGCATTAGTTATCAAAGATGTTGCCACAAATTTCAAATGGATTTATCCTTCTGCAAGACGCACTGCAAGAGATTGTGTTTTAGCAATGAAGCACTTTACATCTCATGTTGACGAAGTTGGGGTATTCTACTCCGACAATGCTGATGAGCTTCGCGTAGCTTGCGAGGAACTCAAATGGAGGCATGTCACCAGTTTTGATTATGTATCTAAAACGAATGCCGTTGCAGAGAGAAACCTTAGAACTACGCTAGAGGGAACTCGGGCCAATTTGGAACAAGCTGGATTGCATCATTCATACTGGCCTCATGCAGCGCGACATTGGTGTATGTCTCACAACATTGATCAGGACCCCGAACGAACATCACCATGGAAACTCCGATTCGGAGAAGATTTCAAAGGACCTCACATACCATTTGGTGCAAGAATCGATTATTGGACTGGTCCCAAGAATAAACCCAAGAAAGGTTTGAAATTTGATCCATCTTCCAATCCAGGAGTGTTTCTGGGTTACGCTATTCACCCTGAATTCGTATGGAGGAAGGAATATTTAGTCATACCCCTAAAGGAAGCCATGGAAAAGGATTTTGCCGATCCTGTTAGTGCTATTAGGGTATTCAACCTTTCACTCCCCGATACTGGCATTCAATTTCCGTTGAAGGGGAAGTATAACGCCATCAGGGAAGGGTTATACTTGGGTTATGGCTTGCCATCAAAGGATTCTGAAGTTGATCTTTCTGTGTTCGACGCAAAACCCATTGAATCAGTCGATGTAGATCAAGTGAGGGGCGAAATCGGTGCACTGTTCGAAGCCTACGGGATCGGCGTTCCAGACCGTGATGGTCCCGAACCGAATGATCCTGCAGATTCACAGCCTGGTGATGCAAGTGGTGGGGGACTTGTCGATGTTGAAGATGTAGATGACATCGAAATGATTGATGTAATTGATCCTAAGACTGGTAAAACTATCAAAATCCCCAAGGATAGTGCATCTTACTACAGTGCTAGTGGAGTCAAGGCACGGAGGTACAAAGGATCCTCAAAGCCTGACAGCATCCCTTCAGATCTTTGGAGGGATGCATCCAAGGCCGAAAGGGAAAGGGCAAAGAAGCTCGACCTCCTTGAAAAGGCCGCTAAGGAGCATGAAGATGCTCGGGCACGTAGTGAGAGGTTGGACAAAAGAGTCGAGAGACTCGAGTTGAAAGCCAAGCCCAAATCGTCGGGGGGAACTCCAACCATGGATGACGACAGTGACCCTCCTCCTGCGATGCCCGTAATCTCCGATTCAGGCAGTGCATCCGACAAGTTTGTTCACCGTGAGAAGAATTCCATGTTGCATGAACCATCCTATTATGCCATCATGAACGCTCTCGTTGCACGTCCCGTTGGACAAAAGGAGATCAACAATACTCCTGCAGCCAAGAGTGCATTGGACAAAGAATGGGTAAACTTGGAAACCAAAGGGGCATGGGACTACTCAACAGTTCAGGAATGGGGAAAAGTGTCGCAAGATGCCATTCAATCCAAGAAGAAGGTCCATGTAGGCAAAGTCTTTGAGATTTGCGTTGAAAAGGGTAGTGAACTTCAGGAAAATGATCCCCTTAGGAAATTTAAAGGTAGGACAGTTTTCCAGGGAAACAACGTAAAAGACGAATCGGCAGACGTCGCGTTATTTTCAGAGCTAGGAAGTTCACCGGCCAACATGGAGGCTGGAAAGTCTCTTGACGCATATGGCAGTATGCCAGGCAACACTGTCACTCAAGGCGATGGTAAGCAAGCCTACACACAGGCTTTGATGAAAGGAGTTCCCACTTGGGTGAGACTCCCCAAAGACCGATGGCCTAAGGAATGGGTGGGCAAATACACTGACCCCGTAGTCCAATTAGTCCTCGCTCTGTATGGTCACCCCGATTCGGGGGGACTATGGCAGAGACATTGTGAACAACAGCTTTTCGCAGTAGGGTTTGTTACTGTACACCCCGAATGCTGGCCCTCGATGTTTTGGCATCCCGAATTGAAACTTCTCTTGGGAGTTTATGTTGACGACTTCAAAATGGCGGGACCCAAGGACAACATGGAAAAGGGATGGGAGTTGATATCTAGGAACATTGATATGGACAAGCCCGAAGATGCTGGTAGGTATCTTGGATGTGACCATGTTTTCCATCGTGATGTCAAACTGTCTACTGATTATCATCCTTTTGCCCATGTGTTTGATGATTCTCTTCCTGATCCTTCTAGTATGCCGGCAGCTGCTGCTCGCAGAACGCAAGACCATTGGGAACACTACCCGGAATTTGGAATTTTAGTGTGCGATGTTAATCAACCACGGAAGAAATTTCATGATTTACCCAAGTCATCCGGGGGGTGGAAAATCAATCATCATCGTTATACTGAATATACTTCTTGCCAGCCGGAAGGCCAGGCCGATTCCATCTGGCATGATGTGTCCAATCGCCACTCAACAGGTTTACCCTTTTGGTGGACGGGGTCGACGTACTTCATTGATGACAGTGTCCGGGAACCTGCCAAAGCGGTCGCAGCAGTAAAGAACATCCGCAACAAATCAAAGGCAAAGAAAGCTGCTAGAGCACAAGGTTTTACATTCATGGATGAATTGATCCCGGAAAAGGGAAAAGCAATGAACAAACCAGTCACCGTAGTTGAGTATGACATGACAGGATTTCTTCAACAATGTATTGATAGATACATCGAACTTGCTGGGAAAGATGTCAAATTGAAGACTGTTGCAACTCCATTTTATGATGACAAAATTGCAAGACCAATCGCTGATGAACAGGAAGCTCGGGGGGAACTCCAGCCTATTGCCGCTAGGGTCCTCATGAAAGTTTTGTTCGCAGCACGTATGGCAAGATACGATCTTCTCCGTGCTACTCAGGGATTGGCTAGCAGAGTAACTAAGTGGAGTCCAGATTGCGACAAAGCCTTACATAGACTCATGTGTTATATCCATTCAACCATTTCTCACAAAATGACATGTTTCATAGGAGACAGTCCTCAAGAGTGTAAGCTTTGGTGTTTCGCCGATGCTGACCATGCAGGTGAACATGACAATAGGTCAACATCAGGATGCTGTTTAGTGCTTGTTGGTCCCAACACCTACTACCCACTCACAGCATTCAGTAAGAAACAAACATCAACAGCTATGTCTTCCACGGAAGCTGAAGTGACAGCTGCCAATTTGTCCATTCGCGCCGTTGGTCTTCCTTCCTCATGCTTGTGGAACATGCTTCGGAATGCGGGGGGAGATGTGAACGGACAAACGGAAGACGACAAGAAGAAAGAGAAACGGAGAGTGGAAACTCGTCCCAAAGATCCCAAAGAAGATTACTGGACAGTTGAGAAAACTAGAGTCATACGACATCACGTCACCGAAAGATATGAATTTTGTGATCCCAGTGTTGAAGATTGCCCAGTCGATGTTAGTAAGTTATCAAGACAAAGATACACTATCATGATTGATTCCAAGACTTCTGAAGTGGATATGGACCTGACATGGGATTGGACGTACCCCGAAGTGAGAAAAACAAAACCATGGAAGGGTAAAACCATTTTTCGCTTTAGTGGTGATCAAGATGTCGATTATGGAATCGAGTCACGAGAGATTAGAGGGTCGATGACAGATTTGGAATACGTCGGAAGCGAGCGAACTGGAGATGAAGGAATCTATTTAGTAGGTACTGGTTCATACGAAGTTGTCTTTCTGGAAGATAATCAAGCCACCATCCGAATAATAGAGAGTGGAAAATCTCCGTCGTTCAGACATACTGACAAAACCCAACGCCTCAATCTTTCTTGGCTTGCTGAACAGTTTAGACGGAAACATTTCAGGTTAGTGTACGTGACATCCCAACTTCAAGCTGCAGACATCCTCACTAAGCCCTTTGCCAACTCAGAGAAATGGAAACGTGCAGTCAGTTTGATAGCCGTTTGGTCGCACTCCCCTCTACGCCAGGCAACCGAAAGGAAAGCCTGCCCTGGGGAACTTCGGGCCAATTTGTCTGAGTCTCATGATCGTGTATTGGTTGAGTTTTGCTGTGGGCCGGAATCTAAGCTTGGAGACTTGAGTAGAAAACCAACAAAAGGATGCCACATCATTCGGTGTACTGAAGAACGAGACGTCACAAATCCTGCGAATAGACAAGAAATCCGTAGGGAACTACTGGACGTCATCAGTGTCAATCCATCTATGAAGATTCTTGTGTGGATAAGCATCCCTTGCACAGGGGGAACACCATGGATTTACATCAACCTGATGAACGAAAGCTCTAGGAGAAAGGTTGAGTATCATCAATTTGTGTTCCAAAAGATTTGGTCAGCTATGTCAGAATTCGTGAACTCCATTCGCCATCTACAACCCTTCATTGCCCTTGAATGGCCATCAGGATGTGTCTACTGGAAATACGACAGAGTCATACGTTTCCTTAATAGATACAATCTTGAAGCTGTGAAGTTTGATGGATGTAGATTGGGTGTTGTGAATAAGGATGGAACCCTTATGAAGAAACCCTGGACGATTGCCTCAAATTGTGGGGAAATTAACAAGTATTTTGACAACTTGAAGTGTACCGGGGATCATGTTCATGCAGAAGGCAGGGGTGAAGACCTCAAGAACACTGAAAACTACACCTATGAGTTCACTGACCGAGTTCACCGTGCATTTGCAGCCGCAACCAAGTCCTCAAAGCCTATCGCCAGATCCTCCGCTGCAGTTGCTATCATGGCCAACTTCAACTTGTCGGGATCCATGGAGTCAGCTCGCATGGCAGGGATCTTCCCTACCAACGTTGATGGAGAAGTGATGGAGGCTATGGTGATGCCAGATCACCGTGGGGACAATGAACGCGGCTGGGAACAGCTTGCCTCAAAAATTGCTTCGTGTGCCTCTGTGGTGCAAAATGTCGGAGAGGCAGCCACAGTCGTTGACCTTGTGGCGGCCTCGAATCCACTAGAAGCTGCAATTGAGAAACTCAAGCCGTTATCCCCGGCAGACCATTCCTTGCTTGAAGGGATGGATGGGCTCCGCATCCGTGGGGTCAAATGCCCGGGGGAACCCGAGGTCAACTACATCTTCGCTGGAGACTCTTCAATGGCTTTGGTGGACTTTCCGTCTGACAAGGACGGGTACCCCACCAAGAGAAATGTCGGGGAGTATCTGAGGCGTGATGCGTCGACCTTGATGAGAGTTGAGCCGGGTCAGGTCCGTCACAGTATGAAGTGGGGTCGGGGTCTCCCTGAGATTCTCGACGCCATAAATCAAGACCTGATCACGTTGCGGAAGGGAACTTCCCGCCCAGCCGTTATCGTGATAGCCTATGCCGGCAACGATATCTATGGACAACATGGATTCGTTGACAACGAATTGATTGAGAATGGAAGGGCTTGCAAGACCCAAGAGCGGAGAGACGCAATGGAAGCTCTCCTCAACCAAAGGGTCCAAGATCACTTTGCCGCTCTGGAAAGGCTGGCCTCACTCAATGATCGTCCAGATGTTGCTTCGGTGGTTCTCATCATGCCCACTTGGCATGAAGCCTTCAACTTGCCGAAGAACTATGGCCAACAGATGCTCCGTGAAGGCCTAGAGACTCCAACAGCGCAGATTGGACATCATTATCTTCAAATGAAGCTTTTTGAGTAAAAAGTTGCATCCTGGAGAAACGATGCCTTTTGCATCTCATTAACATATGCATGCGCAGAATCATCATGGGTGGGGCATGCATGGGACAAAGCGTAATTGCGCATGGTTGCACCGAGCACATTTATATTCCATGGACACATGATGCATGCACATTGCCATGCGTGCATGCAAAAGAACCTCTATAGATTTAGACTTATGCATTGTAAATAAAAAACACAAATAGTGTCGGTCGCACACAGCGTTCCATGGCGTACGCAACGCCTCCGCACGCATCCGGCCGCACCATTCGCACAGAGCGTTTTGCGCTACGTACGCAGCGTTTCTTTCTTCCGCACGCAGCGTTGCATGCGCTATCAATTTTAGAGAAGAAATTCAAAAAAATACAGAATATATTGCATGCGTGCAAATGCATGCCTTTAATTCTTCGAAGTTTCTGTCTATAGAATTCATGCCGCCGCAAGCATGCAAAAGTTTTAAAGAAACCCTTAAACTTCGAAGTGACAATTCTGTGTTGCATGCATGAGACTGTAATGTCGCCGCACGCAGCGTTTTGCATGCTCGCACGCATATCATTCTCCGCACACAACGTTCCATGCTTTATGGTTTTCATGACGTGCACAGCTTTAGAACTCTAAACTTTTTAAGACTTTAAATTCTGCATGATGATGCGAGTTTAAAGTTCTAATAGGCAAGCATGGTTACACATGCATGCCTCCGCACACAGCGTTTGCAATGCTCGCACACAGCGTTCCATGTATGCTACAGCGCTTGCATGCAGCAAAAAAATTAGGGTTAAATAAAAATAATGTAAAATAAAGAATTTACAATTCTGTTTGAAGCCTATACAACGTTTCGCACGCAACGTTTGACCTCTCGCGCAACATGCACACAGCGTTCACATTCTCCGCACACAGCGTTGCAACGCAACTTTTCCGTTTGGCCGTACACAGCGTTTCCATGTAGTCCGCACACAGCGTTGCAACGCAACTTTTCCGTTTAGCCGTACATGGCGTTTCCATGTCTAGTCCGAACGCAGCGTTGCACGCTTCGCACACAGCGTCTCACGTTTCTTTGCAAGCTAGCGCCGCATGGAGAACAACTTTAGAGCACAAGCGCAAAATGGACAAAAGCTTGCGAAGAGGACTGCTACTGCAGTCAAAGCATCGCATGAGCCATGCATGCAAATGAAGCCTTAGCATCATTGAAACTTGAGCCATTTACAGGGGAAAGCTGTAAATATATATTCACATTCTGAAAATATGGTGGATGCATTAAATACTTGTTGTGCTTTTTGCTACAACAATGTATGTATGTATTCTATACATGTACATCACGGTGTTTTTACTTGTGGGAGCTACAGGGAAACCTAAATTCATCAAACAACTCTTCACTATCGTTTTACCATGGTTTTTTTGCATGTATACAGGTGTTTCGCACGCCATCCTTTGGCGCCTTTGTTCAAGCTGCAGTGCTAATGGAAAACATATATGTTTGAATTAAACATTCCACATCTAAATTGGGGTTCCCATTGGTTGGTTTTTGATTTGTTTGACAAAAATCCCACCAAATCATCAAACCTAGTTCTAAATAAATTGAGGGTGGGGGTCCCCGGAAGGAAAAACACCAACAACGAGTTCGAAACCATTGTTTTCCTTTTTGTGGGTGGAAAAATGTGGTAATGTAAATAAACCAACCGACCTTAAACACAACATTATCACCCATGCCGGTTGGGTGTTTTTTCTCACGGCTTTTCAACGCAATGGCTTCTTGATTGCGAGGTGTCTGAGGCGCCAGAAGGGTTGCGTATCCCCTGCAACAGTTTTGAATGGGAGCTGCGGCTTGGGTTGGTACAAGATGAAACTTAGTTTGTTTAAGGTTTGCAGGTTTTCTAACATACAGCTCCCACTTCCAGCCCCTAAAAAATACACAGTCAACCAAAGGTTTCATCTATGGTTTTTTGTCTGTGTATTAGCATGGCTAGGCACAACAAGTATCGCTGGAATACTCTAGTGGTCATGGTTTTACCATGGCACGCAGTGCCTACCAGCTTTATTTTCCCCAAAAAGGATTCATCCGTCCACGTGGAAAAAACACTCATGTTAATCCTCCACTGGCGAATTTGCAAGGCTTGGTGCCATATATAGTGGAGTTTGGGGCGGATACGGAAAACCATCAGCTTAGAAGAGTAAAAGTACGAAGCTAACCACGCATACGTTTTTATGTGAAGCAAAAGCATCTCAGACGCTTCGTTTGCAACACTTTCTTCCAAAATGATCCCTGAATGGTCCAGCTCAGTGATGCATTTTTGGAGGCTGTAGCAACAAGTCCCTAGGACTTGCAAAACGATGTCCTTAGAGAAAACATCATTGATTGTTGGGTGGTTTGGGGAAGGGTTAAAAGGGCCATATTCCAACAACCCTTTAGGTCATGAATCTAGTGAATCTAGTGGATACAAAAAAGAAAACCTTTCACATTATATAGTCTTAGGTACATCGGGTGTGGCATCGGCCGCTTCTTGAGATTTTTTTGCAACCCAAAAAATCATCACTTTGATATGCGCAGCCTTGAACTTTGTGCTCATCTCACAGTAGTCTCTGTCACTTAAGTTGGTTTCCGTCAAGGGTGGTTTCTTTGGTAGATATAACCTGGATCCCATTGCAGTTTTGGTGGCAAAAAAAAGGAATTCAAAAACATGGTGTTAACTTGAGTTAGCATCCCATTTTGTTTACCTGGAACGGGGGAAACAGAAAAAGTTGCTGGAATATGTTTTAACCAAAACACCCCCATTTCGAACAGTCACAAATCATTTCTTCCTGCAAGAAGGCAAGAATGGAATCCATATCTGTTGCTGGAACATGGGAGTATATACCTTGACGTATCAGAACCTTGATGGCAGAGGCAACTAGGTCACGACCCGTACCAAGAAATAGGTTGTGCATAAAATCAAACGATGTTGACTCCAACGTCCACCCGGGCAGGTGGCGCCATGGAGAGAGCACCCCAGGCATGTTGTGATACATATCATTCGTCACCATAGTTAGGGGCCAGGCAGCACCAGGAGTGAAATTCTTGTAATGCATAGAAGGGTCGCATTTGGTCCCCGACTCAGCGAGGCATGAATCGCACATCCTAAGAAAATTCAACAACAAAGGGAGGAACATTCGTATGTGGATACCCTGGTGGTGGACTACCATATGTTAACAAGCTTCGGTTGAAAACTGTTAAATTCCTTTTGGGGTTGGGAATCTCTCAAATCAACCAGCTACCTTCCCAAAAGACTCTGGGACTTCCCAAAAGATTAAGTGGGAAAAGGAATGACATCCAAAACAAACATCCGGTTTACATAGTTTTCTTTTAAACCATTCATCAAGTAAACAAATTTGTAAACCTGTTGTGATTCAGCATCAAATTCGCTTTGTAGTACCGATGGAAGCGCTGCATCCATTTTCTTGCTTTCAAATCTGATTTGGTTGCAAAGTATGCCGCCCTGGAAGGGAGTCAAAAACGTTGGCAAACAGATGCCTATGTAAAGCTTCTATACTTTTGAATTGTATGGTTGATTCAAAAGCAAAAGTGGTTGAACAAATGTTTTTTGACTTCACCCACCTGAATGAGTTTCCAATGGGGCTCCCTCTCAAATCCAGCCGGTTCCCTGACAGCTCTTCGCCACGGAAACCAACTTCAGGCGCCACACCTTTCATCGCAAACTTGATGGACCATGAGGCAAGTTGCGCCGCAGTGTCGTTGACTTCCTTCGCTACCTAAGCAGTTCAAAGATGTGACCAAGAAGTAACGCAGGCTGTCAACATATATTCAAATATCTACTTCTTAGAGAATATGATTTTTTTTTTAACACTTATATATTCTTATATACACGTATAGTACTGTATATGAAAAACCAACATCCACAAAAGACACATGAAAAACATGTGAAGGTAAAATAAAAATGACTCATATAGATGTAGCCACTTCTTCAGATCTCATATGCCTTTCAGGAATGATGAGGAAGGGAAACTTGTAGAGAAGAATGTCTTGGATCAACCCAGTGGGAGCAAACAGTGAAGATATAGAGTATACAAACATTTCATCCTCACGATAGAACTGGGCTCCATCGCCATGCAAAAGTAAAGGTATGGTTTTGTCGAGCGGGATGTTTTCATTCTCCTCATAGACTGGATGATTGGCCCATGGTGCTAGATTCTTGCAATGGTCCCAGAAGTCTTTGATAGAATCCGAGCTCTGAGATCCAAGGAGCAATGACCGAAATGCTGTAGGGTGTTGAGAAAGACAATGAATGATCTCATGTGGAAGCAAACACTTTACTGGGCATGGCCTGGGATGGTACCCATCAACCTCAAATTTGCTTTTTTAAGAAAAACGACTGGCCTATGAATCTATACCATTTTTTTCCCCAGAAAACAAGTTGATGGGTTCTGTCTACTAAAAACTTGTCACCCTTCGAAAGTTGCATGAACCCCTGGAAAGCAAGGTACTGGGTTTTAGGGATTGTACGGATATTAGGAGGGTTCACGCTAAATTTCAAGGGTGTATTTAAGCAAACTCTGAGTTTCTGCAAGATTCATCCATACGGTATATGGCTGAAGGGTAAAACCAAACAAGTCCTTCAGCCACCTGTGAAGGTCCCGTTCGCAATTGGCTGGGCATCGGTTCTCTGCCCCCAAACTAGAT
>OMLO01002899.1_pt1 | contig 14041 bp, 13 predicted proteins | sample 1674811 | NCBI WGS metagenome assembly OMLO01 (sample SAMN06265003, study PRJEB25207) | coral metagenome | isolation source: Coral host | place: Mexico:La Bocana,Puerto Morelos, Mexico | collected 2008-11-13
AAAACTTGTGATAACTTGTGATATTTCAATTTCATAAATCAATAAAAAACTGCACTCTGGTGGCCTGCCAGCCTCTTGATAAAATACTGTAATTTACAGCATGTTTAGTCCCAAACAGCTTCTCCGGAGCTATTTTGCAATTTACCGCCATCTTGAGTGCCAAAAACGGAACCAGAAAACCTTTTTTCAAGGGAGGATCACGAGCTAAAAAAGTGGAGGATCACGAGCTGTTTTAAAAAACAGAAAAATTGTTGCAAAGCATGTCTTTTCACATTTTGCCTTGTAAGAACACCGCAGAAATGAGTGTTTGCCTGGTTTGCTTCGAAAACGCTGCGAAGAAAACACTGCTATTTACAATCCATGTCTATTCCCATGTCGAAAAAACACTAGGCACGCGCAAAAAAAAAAATGTAGTGTGAATACCAGTGTTTCGGACAATTTTCGTACTCGATGCTGCAAAAACATTGCAAATACCAGTGCTTTTTCTTCTACCGAGTACAATATGCTGTAAAACATGGTTTTTGACCTATATTCACGCAGAACTATGTTGTTCACAAATCCTTGATCTCGGTGTGGGCGGCCCCAGCCACTGAGCGGCGTGAATAAAGGAGACGAACAGAGACAACCGATACCATAGGTTGCATCAGGTAAACTGTTTGAATCAGGAAGGTGCAAGCTAGAAAACAAGCGAACAAAATGATTCGGCCAAGGCATCTAGTACAGCGCAAGGGAGTAACAACCCCACAGGTAAAACCTTTCCATGGAAAACTTTCGGTTAAAGGAAGTGGTTTCCTTCTGACCAATCCCACATATAAACTAGGAGGAAACCCTATTCCACTATGTATATATATGTTTGGTCTGCTCGCTGTTCTCTCTTTTTCACTCCTCCACAGGCTCTCAAAAGTAAATGACAGTGGCGCCACAGCTAGCACACAGCCAGCAACGATCAGATGCAGTCGTTCTTCCAATCACCAAAAGGCATAGCATAGGACAGGAAATGCAGCTGAAGTTTGGCTGTGCTGAACCACTACCATTCCTCAGTGACGCCCTCAACAGAAAGGTGAAGCTGCACTTCTGTGAGCGCAGTCTATTTACTCTGCTTCAGGAGCTCAAAAGGCGCAAAGTGTGCGGGTACATTTTGGCACAGCTTGTAATTTTTCTTCGGACCTCCACAGGGAGTTTTTGTAGCAGATTTGACGCCCCAGTTTCTTGAAGGTAACTTTCGAGGGTAGACAACTGACGTAAACGCATCCGCCAAAGGATGTCAGGGATTCCAACAGATGTATGGTACATGTGTACCGCCCCCCCTCCCCGAATTGACGCGGGGGTGAGGGTTGTAGACGCAGGTATTCCCAGTGCTAAAAGCAATGCATCCCATCGCTTCCGATGTGTGGAAGGGGCAGCAGGATACAAAAACATCCTCCCATTCAGACCACAAAAAGCGGCTCGGCAGAGCGTAATGGTGTCAGCATCAGTGATTCGAGCATGCTGTACACGCCCTTTTCCTCGTCTTCCCGGCTTTGGAGCTGACACGTTGACAAAGCAGACTGGCATCGAGAGCAAAGCTTCCTCCGGCAGCATCAAGTCAGCTCTTGTGGATCTAAGCACCTCACCAATTCTCATGGCACCGTGATAGCCCAATGCCGTGATCGCTGCCCATCGCCACCAGCCCCAAGAGACTGCTAAAGACAGCATGGCATCCAGTATGATGCGAGGTAGCGGCACGCGATGGACCGTGGGCTGCAGCAACTCCCACTTCGCCAAAAGATCCCAACTGTCTGCTACCAAACCACGATGCATTGGAAATTGTTGTTGCAGGAAAACCACCAGATGCCGAAAGACATACATTGCTTCGCCTTCCTCATAGGCTGCCCGACCAAAACTTCGCAGGAAAAGCAACTGCAAATGAGGCTGTTGATATATGGACTGCATCGTCCCAGCTGTCAATTGTGAATCCAACCAACTTAAAAACTTTTGGTGGACTCTTCTCTGCAAAATCTGTGTGGCAGGTTGCACTAAATTGACATCCTCCAGGTGATCCGGCCGAGGCCGTAGATGTCGGGGTCGTGGACCCGGATTCTTCGCTTCACCAATCCGGCGGTGAGTCGAACCAGCACAAGCGGCAGCATCCAGCTTCATCTGGCGGCTGGGTGGTTTCAACTTCTCCGTCACCATGAGGGCTAAAAAATGAGCCAACTTCGGGGGGTAGCTCTCGGCCACCTTCGTCCAGCTCATCCTATGCAGGGCACTATAGCCAACCAACTTCTGATGAATGCAATGGCCTAAACATAGAAGCTTTTCATGGATAGCTGCATGGTTTCCGAAGAATCGAGTGCGCTTCCGCCAAGCCATCCCCCACCGACAATAATCAGTCAGGAAGAAGCCAGTGTCACCACGACCAGCCAGGCGCTGCCATTCGTCCAGCTTCCAAAGGTAGCTCGTGGAGGGATTCTCCACCCACACAATCATGTTCAGATTCAGGGCTTGTTCGACCAATGCAGCTAAAAAGAGAGAGAAGGCGTTACCATCGGCCACCTTCCGCTCCATGTTTGCGGAGAGATTCTGAAGGCCGTAAGGGCATTTATTCGACCTCACTGCTGGCCTCACGGCACGACTGAAACTCGAGCATACCGGTCCGGCTGTAAGCGACAGAAAAACTTTTAGGCCTACTGCTTTGGTCAGAAGATTCTGAACCTCCGGTTGCAGTAGGTCCTCCTTCCAACTGTGCAGGATATCGAATGTCAAAACCCAAGTACCAGATTTTTCCGCCAGTGCTCGGGCTGCTCTTCGACTCCCAGAAAAAAGGTCTAAATGTCCTTCTCTCCGAAGAACTCAGCCCTTCAACGAGCTTTGAACTGCATGGTTTTGGTCCTTAACTGGCTGCACTTGGGAAAGCCTAAGCGATGCCCCTCCGACTATGTCATCGATCAGCAACTGTCTGGTGAGCAACGAGGTATCATTGGTCGTCTTTCGAAGTTTTTTCAAGAGTTTCTGGATGTCGGCCCTATTTCCTCGGTTGAGATGGGTAGAGCTGCTGGTAAGGTGGAGAGCATCGAGGAGACCCTGTCCCATTTGTCGAAGAGCTTGGCTGCTATGAGCAAACAGTCAGGCTCGGGGAAGAAAAGTTTTGGTCCTAGGAAAAGTGTTCCCGAAGCTAAGACATCTTTACTTGGGGATGTTGTTCTTGCGAAGCCAATTGAAAGTGATAGACTAAAGTTCTCTGGAGTTCCAAAGTTTGACCCTGGACCGCTATTGGATAGCACCAGCCGAAAGCTGTATGAAGATCCCTTGCGCTACTCGGTCCCGCCTGCAGAGAGTCAAGTCGAACCTCCTCGTGTTCATGTCCGAGGCAAAAGGTCTGAGATTCTGAAGCTCCTTAGATCACTGGATGCCTCTGGACGCCTGGCAATCTTTGAGAAATCTGCTACAAGAGTCCAGCATCGTGCTGGCCTGTTTGCATTGCTCAAGGACGCTGAACGCGACCGATTAATACTCGATTCGCGGCCATCGAACGTGCTGGAACCTCCACTGTCAAAGTGGACCCAGACGATGGGAAGCATCATGCCTCTTTTAGACTTCTACATCCCCCCCTCCAAAGTTTTGGTGGCGGGGGGGGAAGATCTGAAGGACTTTTATTATTACTATAAAGTTTCCTCTTCTCGGTCATGTCGCAACGCCATTGCCTTCGATCTTTCGCGAGCTGAAGCAGAACAATTTGCAGCGTTCAAGGGATTGGAGGATTCCACATCCAACTGGTTTTCTCCGGCTTTGCAGACGATGGCCATGGGCGACATCAATGCTGTCGAGTATGGTCAGCAAAGCCATATGGCCTTAGCATTACAACAAGGCATGAAGCTTACTGAGATGGTTTTCTTGCGGGGTAGACTGCCTCGTTCTGCTCAGTCTTGGACAATGGGAATTGTTATCGACGACTTGATCTTTTTGGAAATGGTAGATGCTGCTTCCCCTTATGGAGAAATAACCAACCCTTTAGCTGATTCGATGGTGTCTCTTTACAAGCAGGTTGGTTTGGAAACAAATGACAAGAAAAGGTTTCGCAACGTGCTGCACTCGAAGTTTTGGGGTGCCTCGTTGGATGGTGCTGCAGGTACTATCAGGGCCCAATTGGAACGTACAATTCCGATGGCTCATCTGACAAGCCGGCTGGCCCGGCTCGGCTATGGCGAACGAAAACTTTTGGAGATAGTAGCTGGAGCCTGGACTGCAATCGTTCAAACTCGACGTCGCTGCATGTGTTTGCTGGATCGCATATTTTCCGCTATCCAGGAGCACCCCTACGGTGAGGTCTTCAAATTGGACCCGGGCTTGGTAGCTGAGCTGTGGACTGTGGTACTTCTCTGCCCTTTGTACTGCACTGATTTGCGGTGCCCAGTACATCCCAAGCTCCATCTTGTCGATGCTTCGAATGACTGGAAGGCTGAGGTGGTGACAGATGTAAACCAAAACTTAGCCGAAGAGCTGGCACGTCAAAAACTCACCAAACCTATGTGGTCAAAACTTCTGAGCCCAGTGAAAGCTTGGAAGAGGAGCCACGGACTTTTGAGTCCGCATGAGGAAGTCCCAGACGGAGAGGCACCAATGACTAATCATTTTCTTTGGACTGAAACAGTGAAGACAAAGCAGTTTGAGTTGGTGGACAGGCAACGGGTACGTGGCAGCCCTCACATAAATCTTTCAGAACTGGAAGCTGCTTTGCGTTGCGAAGCTCGTCATGCCAGATCCCACCCAAACTCTAAACAGCTCCTTGGGTCGGACAGTCAGGTGGTCCTGGGTGCGCTCTTGAAGGGGCGTTCTTCATCGAAAGCAATCAATGAGCGCCTCCGACGAGCTCTTCCCACACTGCTTGGCTATAACACCTACAGTTGCTTGCAGTATATAAGTACGGGGGACAATGTAGCAGACGATCCTACGCGTGACCGGGATTGCCGCAGTCCTTCACATCCCGTACCTCCTTGGTTAGCAGAAGTTGAAGCCGGTGCTTATGAGAGTTTCGATGCACTACTTGCTACTGTTGGTTTGGATGATCTGAGCATTGCAAGAGTGCCTGATGAAGCTCCTAACTATGTTGTGCCTGTGCCTTCTACTACTCCTCGTCAAGAAGCTCGGGCTCACTTTGCACAGGCGAGGCCCTCTAGGACGGGTAGAGACCACCCCAGCCGTAATAGACCACCAGTAAGTAACAGGGTTCGGGCGCAGCCATGGCTTCCGAAGCGACGTCTGGACCTCTCAGCTGTCGAATTTCTGAAGACGATTCCGGCCTCGCAGTTTGTGGTCCCTAGAGGTAAAAAGCTGGACGACCTTTTGTGGCAGCCGAGCCACAACATGAGGATGCGGAAGAGGCAAGGGCCACACCGCCCTTGATGGGTGGTTGCTCATTTTGCAACCGGCCTGTGTACGTGAGGAGGAAAATGATGAATAGATGAAACGCTTCAAATCGCCGCAGTCAGATGAAAGGACCCAGCGAAGCTGTGAATTCCAAAGGTGCTCAATGTGAACTGTAGGGGCTGCAGCTCCTGGCACTTTCAAAGGAGGAGCTGGGCCGGCACCTTTATCTTGCAGTTGAGATTGTTCGGCATCTACAGCCAAACTTGGGCTAATGGGGAGATCACCACGGCTAGACTCTGTTGCATCCCCAGCTACAGCAGCAGCAAGTCCAGCGCTGCTACTGGCGAGGGTCCCATCAAGAGTAGCCATAGCCATCTGCTCACTAGTCCAAGGAAGGGTGGTACAAGAGGAGGTCAGGCAGCCGGAGGGACTTCGCCCTCGCTTGCTTTTTCGCCCTTCCCTTTTCCTTTCTCCTTCCCTTTCCCATCCTTTCCACCTTTCTTCTTGGGGTCTGCCGTTGGCAGAGAGTCGGCTGCAGGTAGAGCTCGTCGGCCACTGAGTTTCTTCTTCCGCTCGTTCAAGTTGTCCATGTCCTGCAACTTGCTCAGGATGAGATCTAGCCATCTGCCGTCTACGAGCTTTGTGAAGGGTTGCTCTGTTTCCTGAGGGAGCAAATGGCTTTGGAAAGCAGCAAAAGGAGGGGGCTCTTCCAGAGCCAACTCTGAAGCTACTGTCCAGCTTCCCCTGTCTATCGACAGTTGGTCCCCCTGAGCGAGGATAAGATATCCTCTTGCTTTTGCCTCCTCGGTGCGACCTGCTCTTAAAGCATCTACCATTCCCGCCACCCCCCAGAGAAGGCGAACAGGGGTGGCGTAATTTTGCACTTTTGACCGCATCTCTAGCCATCCCCGTGTTGAAATGGGAATGGCGCTGGACCCAGGAAGTTGGGCCATCATCTGAAAATCCTCGGTGAGGTTCTTCTCCACAACTTTGCTGATCTCCTCTGGTTGCTTCAGCAGTGTTTTCCTCAACGCTCTCAGTGCAGCTGAGTACTTCTTTGATCCAAGGGATGTTGATGATTCCCCCATTGCAACTCCGCCAGCTCCGTCCAGCAATGCATCTAAGCTTCTGGATTTCTGACGCTGCATAGTCAGGTAGGAGGCAATCTGAGTGAGCTTCGTCACTGCAGCAGCCACCTCGTCTGTCGAGGAAGCACCTGTCTCGGCCGCTGTTTGCAACCCAACGTCGGCATCCTCCTCGCTGTCTGAGAGTTCTCCAACCACCTTCGGCTTCCGAACAGGCACAGGCAAATCGGCCAGACGTGGCCTCCCTTTCTTGGCTACCGATGCCATCTCCTGAATCTGCTCCTCGGGGATACCAGCTGCTCTGGCTGATCTCACCACTTCCAAGTCCAAACCCTCCACAACCTGCACATCGACAGCAAGACCCGGAGGGGCAAGGCATGGTGCAGCCTTCGATGTACTCTTCAATGCGGAAGGTCTGGGGTGAGCGGCAGGCTCACCCAATCTCTCCACCAACTTCTCCACTGAAGCTTCCAAGGCCTGTAGACGTTGATCTAAACTACCAGTCCTCTTTGAACCAGCAGCTGCACCACCACTAGACGCAGTAACAAAGGCAAAATGCTTGTCCACTAGCTCAGCTAAGCTTTCCACTGCAGGCAAAATCAAAGCACCTTCGGAGTTGAAAGGGAAGGTGCCCTCAGGGAGTTCTGCGTCAGAATCAAATGTGACTAACTCCTCGAATTCAGGAGACAAAAGCCCCAACCAAAAAGGATACTGGCCAGATAGTTCAGCTCCTCCGTCACCACGATCGACAAAGGAGCCCTGCACCAGAAAAACTTTAGACAATGCTCGAGGTGATAGTAATCTCTGCTTCACAGTACGGTGCCAAGCCGACCGTGGTAAGGCCACCACCACTCGATTCTCGAAAGTAGTCACAGCAATGACGGCAATGGAAAAAGGCTCGCCTTCGCCGGACTCGTCAATCTCAAGGAGACCCACAGGGTAGTCAAAATCTGGAGATCTCCCTTCACCCAGTAAAGCAAGACACTGCCTGATAGCCACCGGGCGAGGCCTATCAGGCTGAAAATCCTCTTCGTCCTCAACCATTTGAAGGCCACTCCAGGCCGGCAGAACGGATCACGATACGGGCCTCCCACTGAGAGGGGACGCCAATGAATACGGCGTCGCCGCACTGACCAGCTGAGTTCTTGACCAAGGGCTTCAAGGCTGTGAAAGTTTGGAACAGCCGAGGTGGATTGTAGGTCTGGCCGTGGATGTCGCGGCGCAGAATGTAGAGTCGATTGGACAATTTGATCTTGTCACGGCCACTCGCCCCACGATGATCGCCGTTCAAACTACGGCGGATGAAAGCTCCCAACTCTTCTGCCACCCGAATGCGCTCCGCTTCGGAAGGAGGAAAACCACAAGCACTGATTGCTGCCGATGAAGTAGATGATTGCAAAGGATCTGGAGAGGCTCCACGGGGCGCACTAGCCGAAGGAGACTCGAAAGGGAAAGGCGGCACTTCACTAAAGGGCACCGCAGAGGAGTAGTTCACTGTGATAGGAGACCCGTGCAAAGGTCCCAGGTCACGATGATCACCTCCTGCAAGTTGACTCTCCAAAGCCAGGACTCTCGAGGTAAGGGCAGCAAGATCCTGACGTAGTTGCTGAACCTCAGCCAATAAAGCACTGCTCATCCAAGACGGTTCTTGATGGCCACCGCGTTGGAAAAAGAACAAGCTCCTTGCCGTAGTGAGAGCCGCAAGCACTGCTTTGCCAACCAAAAGAGCTCCAGCAGCTGAGCCAAAGCCAGACCCACCAGAATGCCAAAGATGCAAGAAGGCCAATGAAAGCGGTCCTGATCAAACAAATCCTGGCAAACAGGTGACGGAAAGGGGTTTGGCTCTCTAAGAAGGGCAGAGACCACCGCAGCCGTTAGACCCCCAGAAGCAACAGCAGGAAGGGGTAACGGGGGCATGAACTCGTGCCCAAAATCCTGCAGCAGTGCGACAAAACATTGGTTGCATAATTCAAGACATATGAATTTTGCCGGAGAACCTATTATCAACGTCCAGCTGCTGGTGACCAGCTGTTGGTGAGCCTCCCCCGAAGACTCGTTCTAGCCGAGATGCCTGCTTGTCAAATTTTGCGCAGGCCATGTCCAAAATCTTCAGCTTGCTCAGATCATCATATCTTGCAGCTTTCCAAGCTGCTGTTTCACCTCTTTCATCTGCGACGTTAGGATCTTGAAAATTCTCGAAGTGGCCTGGAAAAGAATCCACCCCATCCCAATTCCAATTAGTTGAAAGCTATGAGATTCGATCAACACACTGCACTTCCCCAAAGAAGGAAAGATGATGAACGATGCCTGTTTATGTTCATTCCTCTCAAAATGCTAGTCAGACATTCGGATTCAGAAAAGAGCTAGTTGGAACGGCCATATCTTCCAAACCCATATCTTCCAAACGTCTTCAGGGCACAAGCTTGTAAGACTCCAACCAAACAAACATCCACGGCCTCGAAGCAAGAGATCCGTCTCAGAACCAATCCGCTCTGCAGAACAGAGAAATTCCTTGGACTTCTCTGGGGCATCGCGAAAGTTGCAGCCCACTGCGAATTGCAATTGGTTTGGACTCCCAAGAGCTTCCCATGAGTTGTTGGTCTCTGCCACCACATAGCCTCAGAAAAGATCGTACACGCCAACCCCACAGCAGAATGCACAGTGACACACACAGTGACAGATTGAATGAGGTCCCAGAAAACTACACAAAATTCATTCACTACATAATTACCATTCTAAACCCATCGTGACACTGACAAAAATAATAATTCACACTTGCTAAATGTCGCTTCAAGAATCCATCTAATCTAGTGTAATGACAATCGCGAAGTAGGACACGCGTTGGTGTCTCTCCTTCATGTAGTACTGTTGCACATTCCCTGATAAAAGAAACGAAATCGTGTTCCTCCAGAAAAAGGAGTTTAGGCACCGCAAGTGTTTGTCCACTGAACATCTCGAGGACCACGTAATCCAAAGCCTGAATCAGCCTGAGCTTTGCATGCATCTAAGAAATTGTGCACGTGTTTACGCAAAGGAAGCTAGGCCACAACTCGACGTCTGTGCAAGCGAACACCACACAATTTGCTAAACGTATGTACAACCCTTTGGAAGCTATTAAAAACCCAGCAACTCTTCGCAAGCTCCAGCTTTTTGGGCTAAGGCAAAAGGAGTGTTGCCTTCTGAGTCCTCTTTGTCCACGCTGGCGTTGTGATAAATCAAGGACTTGACAATCTCCAGATGTAGAGCCACAGCGTGGTCGTGCAAAGCTGTTCGCTGAAGCCCGCCTGCGGAGTTGATGTCTGCTTTGACCTCTGTCAGGTTCTTAATACTTTCAGGCATGATGTCTGCAGCACGGAAACAGTTGTCCGCAAGGGCCTCAAAAGCCCTCTCTGCCCTCTGGCCCAGTTGTTGGGCACAATGGATAGGACTTGATTCTTGGAGTAGATCAGCTCGAGGTTGAGCACCTCTGGTCCCTTTGAATTGCATACCTGAATCTTGCTCGACTGAATCAAGTCCGCTGGAATCTTCTTGAGGGCAGGAACGATTTTCGGCAATCTCTTGAGTCTCTCCAGCACTTCATTTATGAAGGATCCGACCTCCGCGCACTTCCCCTGATCGGATCCACTCTTGCTGTCAAACAAATCTCGAGCAGTCTTAGCTATCGTTGTCCGGAGGTCCTCCAGCAGGTTTTCTGAGCTGGTTTCGGAGGACGCACTACATTCCTCCAGAACCAATTGTTTGATCAGCCATCGGGGAAGCTCATCTGCAATAAGAATCCACTCTTTAACTTGCCTTCCGCTCCCAAAGCTCTGGAAAGTGAGCAAGTCATGTCCAGCCTGGTGTAGGTGTCGTCTCATCAAGTGGAGTGGAACCGGGTCAAGGCGGACTAGAGTTGTCCATCTTTGGGTATCGCAGTGCAAATGGAAAGTGACACTTGGGGTAACAAAAGTAGCCTTGACACACTTGAAACTAGAAGGAAAAACAAAAACACACGATAACAAACGTATATAAACATCAAAACGAGTGGAAGCAAAACGGTGTGTGACATGTGGATATCTGCATCAAACACTTGAAACAAATCCATCTTTGGAGAAGGAAGCAAACACTATCGACATAAATGCAAGTTCTCAAAATGATTTAAAAACAGTTTAGGACAAGTGAAAGGACAGCACAATCAAAATGTGTGCAAACCTTATCATGTTGGTTCCTTGTGGTGCAATTGTCTCAAGTGAGGATGATCAGCAAATTACACTCATCAAGAAAAAACGCGTCCAACACCGGATGCCTTCAAGCGAGGCGTTGCGCCTCATCACAAACTCCTGGGCCAGGCCTCGAACAAAGGGTGATTGGATGTGATTTGCCCTTGGGCAAAAGGCTGCCCTTTGGGAACAACGATTTCCAGTGGTTTCAAAATCGAAAAAAGGAGAGAAACAACTGGTGTTACAAAATGGCAATTGGTTTGTCAGTGGCACTTACAAGAACCATCAGCATTGTCACATTCAAACCTGGTTCGGAACAAGATCAGAATCCAACCGGGTTACTGTTCTCACATCCATGGCTATTTTTTGAAAATATATACATCCGCTTGGCCGGCCAGGAAAAGTTTGGGTGGAATTGATGCCACAGAAAAACCTTTCAAATGTTTAGCTGACAGCCTGCACTGCACTGCGAACAGCTAAAGCACAAAAACTGAATCTTGATCAGTTGAAAGGGTCCTTCCATCTCAACGAAACTATATCAAACAAATGCATGCCACGCGCCTCAAATTCGAAGTTCCTCGTTGTCTGCATTCGGCAGGCCGCAGCACCAACCACAGGTTTCGGTAAGCCCCTGGCAAACATGTAAAAACATGAAAATACAGAAGAGCATAATTATACTCCAATTCCTTTCCTGGGGGTATGAGTTAAAAACATCATAACTTTAGTTGAGAGTGAAAATCACCTCAAACAAGATCTTCTGTCAAAACTTAGAAGTTTAGTCTCCTGCGCTCTACATTTTTACTCTTGGTAGGTTTCGCTCCGATTCATCCCAGCCGCAACCAAGACAGTTAGACAGTTGGCCATCACCAACTCATGGCTACACGATTAATCCCGGTGCCTGTAGAAGGTCGCAGATCTGTGCTTCCCTTCTTTGGGCCTGCTCACTGCGTGCTTTCCAATGAACCCAACAACAGCTGGGCAAAATCAACAGTGCCAAAAATGAATACCCATGCGCATTGTTGGACGCAGCACTATCGGTTTTATTGACGCAGCATATCGGCTCACCCGGCATTTTGGATGATTCTTGGAGGCCTCGCGGTGGATCTCTCTGACAGCTTTGCTTGTCTCCCGAATCAATCTGGGAATCAGTTCAGCGTTCACCTCGTCGAGCTCCTCCTGACAGCTGGGAGCAAAGCATTTTCCTCCAAACGCTCAGCAAGGTGAAATGCGAAATGGTGCCCAGTGTTACCAATGTCGCGGGTAAACCGGTAAAACCTATGAATGACCCAATTCATCCAGGCTCTTTTGATTATTCCGTCTTTCACGCCTTCTTCCGTAAAGGTTTCAGGTTTCAACCAAAGCTGAAAACTTCTCAAACCTACTTCAGCTTGAATGCAAAAAAACCCGAGAGCACAATGAACACCGAAACAGAAACAAATGAAAACCAGCAAAAATCCGGGCCTGAGTAAAAATTGTCGGGTCTTCCTCCGCTGCTCTGACCGCGACCACTGCGTCCATGAACGGCCAGAACTTGGACAGCAACGGAAGCCCGGAAGTCAACTCCATGGCGTCGGGCAAAGCGGCTAAGCCCAAGGATTTGCCTGAACCTGTTTCCAAATTCAGATACGTTTTTTTTGCAATTCCGTAAAAGATGCGTCAATCAAATATATCAAACCTTCAACTTGCCATGCTCAACATGCGTGATTGGCACAGGCTTGAAACTTGTGGCCATGGATGCTAGGACCTAGGATGCTCACTCGTTCTATGAATTCTGCGTTGGGATTTACCGTTTTTGAAGATCCACTCTAACATTTCCATTACAGTAGAGTGGAAAAACACGTGGCGCAATAGTGGTGTAATTCTTCAGGCATTCATGAATTATTTACTGTACTGTTTCGAGATTTCCCGTCACAGAATTTCCACCAGAAAATGTCGAGATGTCAAGTATTGAAAGCATTTTGTAGCGGCACACCTGGGCCATCTCGTCAAACAGGAGAACCAGGCAAAGAGGGAAGAGAAACTAATCCATTTCACATACCGAGGTGTTGGAGCCAAGTGGGCAGTCGCGACAAAACACATGAAAGTGTCCAGTTTTCGTGGAAGGGGATGCCTTTTCTACAGTTATTTCTGTAGGATGTCCCTTGACACCTGCATTGTCAACAATTCTGACCAGAAGAACTTGCTTTCGATCTCAGCAGCACTCATCTCACTTTTTCTTGCCACTCGCCGCAGACTTCAGGCAACCGGAAAAGGCCTCAAGATCGAGCAACTGCACCAGCTGACGATTGAGAATCATACTGGTCATGAAAGAGGTATGCCAAGGAGAAAATACCGATGCTTGCATCTCCAGGTATCATCTGTGGGATCTGTTTCCCAAGAGAAATATGGTGGACGAATCTGCAGCCCCAAAAAAAATGGATGCTGAACATCTCAACATGATGAATACGAGAAGATCTTCAGCATCTGCAAATGCAATGATATGCAATGACCACAATTTCAATTCAAGATTTGGACGGCAATCTCACCGCAAGCCAAGGGGAATATCATCGGCGATGCCCTCCACGAATTCTTTTGAGGGGCCCTGAAACTAAACTAAATCATTCCTTATGGGCAATTTTGAGTGGCAGGACTTTGGGTATAAGGTTGAAGGCACCCTGAAAAGCAGTTATATATGCACATGTTTTTTACGAAGAAAAAATTGACATGTCCTGTTTAGATGGTGTTGGCACTTGTCACTGGAATCCAAATGATTGCTTCTGCTAATGCAATCCTTTCTAGATTATTCGATAATGATGATCCCAAATCAGTGGGGTCAACATCATGTAACCAACAACACTACATAAAATGAAAACTAGACCTATCATCATCCCAGTGCCCCACACCTACCTACCTTTTGTGTCTCTTTTCCATCAGGTCTCCAGCTGCCTTGCATTCAAGCTGCTCCATCAAACAGATACTTGGAAGGCTTTGCTGTCCTTTTTCAAAGGCAGCAATGCTAAAGTGATACGTCAAAACATCAGGCGATTTGATATCGCTGTTGTTCTTCAAAGATACCGCCATGTGCCATCGATGATTTTTCGTCAATGCTTGGATCATGGCATTCTCCGTGAGCAGCGTCCATCGTTGTCCTTGCACCCGGAGCTGCTGCGCCAGGTTTAGGACTTCCATCCATGCTGAAGTTGTTGAGGTGACACCAACATTTATGGCGGCGTTGTAGGAAATCACGGTCAACTTCAGATGATTGGAAGTGAGTTGTTGCAATAAAAACCAGGTTTTTTGCCAAGAACTTTCTTCTTCAAAAGCGCTGATGGATCGGTTGTAGGCCATCAAATCGAGTTCCACCTCTTTTTGCAAAAGGTCCTGAGATCAAATGGTACTTGTGTGGCGATTTTGCTTTGTTTTTTTGGCTTC
>OMLO01002902.1_pt1 | contig 14038 bp, 15 predicted proteins | sample 1674811 | NCBI WGS metagenome assembly OMLO01 (sample SAMN06265003, study PRJEB25207) | coral metagenome | isolation source: Coral host | place: Mexico:La Bocana,Puerto Morelos, Mexico | collected 2008-11-13
ATATTTCAATGATCTTTCCATATAATTCAGGGATTTCAATCATTCCAATTCTGGTGGGTCCTCAATGAATTGGGCTCTTTGTAACAAACCCTATTGTTTTATTGTTTCTGGCACCCAACACACCTTGACGAACGTCAATGTGAACTTTTCAACCCAGTGGCCACTTCACAGTGTCTAACAACTCGGCAGCAACAGCACTATCACCAGACTCGAGCTCTGCATAGAAGGACATGATTGGCCACAAGGCGCCTATGGAAGGCGAAAGTTATGATCAATCATTGACCTATACTTGGAGGATCATCCTAGTTAGGAAGTAGAGTGCAACCCCGATTTATAAGCCATGAATAGCCATTTGGAAGGGGAACAACCCGATCCTTAGGTTACTAACCATGGTTATTGACCATTTACATCCACTGGGAGCATCCCAGTACCCAATCTATAGGACAAAATCCCCCACACTTCTGAGAAACTCTTTGATTGCCAGTGAGGGGTACATCCAATATACCCTCATTACTCAAATTCACGGCATTTAAAGCGTTTCCCTAAATGAAGTATCATATCAAGATTCCCTGAATCAATTATTAGTGTGAAAATATCATATGTCACCCAAACTATTCACTATACGTTTTGAACTGGAAAAAACAACACATCGCTTTTCGGTGACGTCCAAGTCCCCCCTAAAAACCTTTCCGTTTTTGCCTTAAACAAAACCTTTTAAACATATACACCTCGACACTTGTAAGAATCTATTACATACTGATACTGAAAGGAAACCGTGCAGGGCTTCATGACCTTCATGTCTTGGTTTCACTTGTACCACCTGGAAAGGATAGATGGCTAGCCACTCCCATTAGTCTTGGTTTATCATGGCCCCGAAAACAAATCGCCACTTTTTGGGAGTGGCTAGCCATCTACTTTCACTATGGGGTAGTTGGGAATGCTCCCGGAGTCACTTTCACAGCTAGTTTACTACCATGAAAGCCTTGAGGGACTGGCGGACGCCGAATTTGATTTTTGGGGCATCGCCATCGTTTGAAAAGGTTTTGTACGTTTTGGTTTCAGGAAAAAAATTGTGTGTGCACTGTTAACTTGCGTGAGCTTCTGGGGTTCAAACTGAAGAAGCGTTTTCACATGCTTTCTAAAGTTGGTATCACCTTGAAATTTTGATACTTGATCAACAGGAAAAACATTGGTTTGATACATTTGGAAAAAACACCAAATGTAGAGGGTAAGTATGGGCAACATGTTCCGAATGGTGACATACACAACGTCTAAAATAATGTTTTATGTTATTTTCCACTTCCAGGGTGCTGCCGCTGCGCTGCAACTGCCTTTTTTGTTTGCTTTTCAATATGTCCGACACTAGTGGCAAGTGAAATCATCGTCACTCTTTAATGCCACAACCACCAAACACAAGTTGATCGTGCGACCGCCCCAACACAGCAGCAAATCGTCACCACACAACTTCAAGATCTTACCCCAAACCTAAAGGGTGGTGAGTGGTGGCGGCTGTGGTGGCCGAACAAGAACATGTAATCGCAAAGTTGCAAAGCGGCAACTAAACCCTGCCCCAGTGACCCCCAAATGGGCAATGGCTTACTGCAAGTGCGTATGACTGAAGAAGTAGTAAGAAACTATCTACTAACTGGCGGGTGGCGGTTCGAATCTGAATACAAAAGAATATCAAGCCAAAAAGTACCCATTAAGCGGGTCGGTTGGGGATCCCCAAGTACAGTCCGATCATGGTATCGCAAGGTAAATATGACATGGGACACGCCACATCTCAGAAACCTCAATCGCATCTTGACGTCATAGCGCTGCGCATAGTAGATATCATAGCCGTAGCCACGCAAATCATTTCTTCTTTTGCAAAGGCTTCTGAATAAAATCGGCAATTTTCCTGAAGACAGCCCCCAAAAAAATGAGTCCCAGTCCGATCCGAGTCCTATTGTCAATTGTTATTGTCAATGTCAATGTTATATCTTTTTTCTATATAATTTAAATTACAATTGAAAACAAATAAGAATGGCAGTGACTCAGTGACAGTACCGGTCCTGGTTCCGACGGCAGCCTTGCTCAAAGCTTGGGCCTCATCTTCCTTTGCCTTTGACTTTCGCTTGGCTCCTTTAGGCTCTGACTCAGCGTCCTGGTCCTGGTGCTTCTTGGTTTTCTTTTTTGGAGACGCTTTCTTCTCCTTGGCATCCTTCTTTTGCTTTTTCTCCTTTTTTGGCGACTTGGCATCCTTGGCATCCTTATTTTTGTCCTTTTTTTCACCCTTGCCATCCTTGGCCTTGGACGCCTTGGCTTTGGCCTTCTGAGTCAGCTGAGTCTGGGGTGTGGCTGGTGCTTCACTGGCATCCTGCTCCTCTGGCTCCTCTTTCTCTTCTTCCTGCTGCTCCTCCTCTTCCGGCTCCTGTTCCTCTTCCTCATTAGCCTCCTCTGTGAGTTCTGCTTCTTCTGCTTCTTCATCGTTGCCGTCACCTTCACTGTCTTCACTCACCCGTTGTTTCTTCGACTCAGACCCAGATGGACTTGCATCTCGTTTTAGTCCCAAACCCTGCTCAGGTTCAGGTTGAGAGCCCATGACAGCCACTGTCTCAGGTGCCTCAGGTGCTGTATCTTTGTCCTTTTCCAAGTCTTTCTCATTCTCATCATCAACTTCGACAACCTGCGTCTGCGTAGTTGTTTGTGGAATGTTCTTGTCTTCCTGCTCCTGGACATTCTCCTTGTCAGTCTTCTCTTCGACCTGGACCTGATTCTCCTTGTCATTGTCATTCTCCGGCTTCTTCTCCATCTTCTCATCGTCCTTCTGCTCCTGCTCATTATCCTTTTTTGATCCATCCTCATCCTTCTCCAGCTTTGCATCCTGTGGGTCTTTCATAGCTTGTAGTTCAACTTGGTCCCCAAGATTGGCTGATGTAGGGCTTGGTTCCCCAGGCGCTTCATGAGTGGCTGAAACTGTAGCTGTAGCTGCTTCGTCCACGGCCTGTTCCATCTCCTCCATTGACTCCATTGGAAACAAAATGATTTATGATTGATGGGTTTCGTGGCGATAGCCTCAAATCAGTAACCAAAACAATTCAGACGCATCAATGCAAATGTAAAGACGAATGACAAATCCCATGCAATTGTCAATTGTCTAGAAATTAAAACTGACTTGGCTTGGCAATTGGCAATTGAAAACATATCCATCGTTGTCCTTGAGAAGACCGGGCGAGGGCTCGGGAGACTCATCATCATCTGCTCGAAATTCGCTTCCAAGGGCATCTGGGCAAGCAAACTCGATCACTTTGGTCGCTAGCAGCGTTTCTGGCTTTGCAGAAACCTCCGAATGCTGGCGAGACAGGGATGAGTCAACAGTCAACGGGTCTTTTGTTTGGGTAAAATGTGAACGGTGACGGTGACTGACACTGACTGCCGCTAAACACATTACTTACAAAACCGGACTGTACCCCCGGTACCCCCCAACAAAGCCTGATTCATGGCTGCCAGGAATGAAGCTGCTGTTCCAGCGGTAAAGATGTTACGGACACACCTGCACAAATGTCAAAAGCACAAACTCAATGTTGCAAATTCCAACTTGAACACAACGTGATATTTATTATTTGAATAATATAATAAAACTGCATATAATGACAAACAGCTGACAGCTGCAACTACAAAACGATAATCGAACAAGCCTGACTGCCACTGATGTATCTTGAATGCACTTCTCCACTGCCACATAGCCGCAGGGACAGTATATGACGTCTCCGGTGCGTATGTACTGGGCACATAAGCTTGGCATTCCAAACGCATCAGGAAGTTCCTTCACTGAAAGCTTTGTCAACATGTCCAAAGCAGTCTTGAGGCATCTTTTTGCAGCAGGGAAGTAGGCAAGGACCTCATCAACAGCCGCCAACACTACTAGCCTTCCTCCGGAGACTTGGGCATGCAGGGTCGCCAAACCCTGCGAGTCAAGACCTGTGTAGACAGTCTCCACCTTTCGTCCCGTGATCCAAATGGATGTCATTTGCTGAAATGCAGGCTCAAGGTCTGGATTTTCCTTGAGCACAGACTCCATATGCTTGGAGTTTGGAAGTACTTCGACTCCACTGGCTGCCCAAGAATCTGGAATGTTCTTGCAAAGGCTCTCCGTCACAGCTTGCGTAACACCACCATCTTCAGACTTCTCAAGGATGATCCTGACAGTTCCCAATGCTGGTGTGGGTAGTTGGTGATTGGAAAAAATCTCACGGCAAAAAAAATGACAGAATAAGTTGAAATGGTGCTGGTTGGTAGTGGCCAATGATGCAATTAAACATATCCACAATATATATGCAAACGAAGATTGATTGACTAAGTAGTCAACCTGTAGCTGGTCAGTCCGATTCAATCCAGCCGAGCGGCACAGCTTTCTCATTCGAACCTGACAGCAGCTTGTCCCGAAAGGAGTCCACAGTCCGTTCTAGGACAGCACGCACTTCATCCTGCCTGGCTAAATATTTCATCACATTGCGCCCCTTTCTTATCACAAATGGGCGAGATGCATCCGAAGCGCCGTTCACAAGTTCAACAGCTGGATCTTTGATGACTCTCATCTCCTTCTGGTGCATCAATTCCTTGAAAGATTGCAATAACAAAGGATCGGTTGCATTCACGGACTTTGCAACTGATGTGCGACCGGCCAACGTACGGGCGATCTTGTTGTCGCTCTCTTGGGATGCCTTTTGCTTGTTCTTGAGACTGACTCGCAATTTGTTCAGGGCAGTCCTTAATTTTTTCATGTCATTAATGGCCCTCCTAAGCGATGATGCAGCTTTTTGGCAAGTCTTGAGTGACTTCTCTGCTTCCTCAAACTGTTGTTGGCAATTTTCCTGCACGAGTCGGTGCATGGAAACATGAAAAGAATATAATGATAAAGTAAGTTGACAAAACGCTAAACAGCTCCATGTGTGCATACTTTGACTGATATACTTGAGAATCGAGGAGCGACTGATTGACTGACCTAACTTCAACTGCGTTTGCTCTGACATTCATCCACATGCACTGCACTGCACACCCAAAAATCTCTGTAGTCCTTGGTGGCGCACTCTTGGAACATGCTCTCAATGTCAAGAAGGTTTGGAAGCATGCCGACGTTGATGTCGCACGCAACAGACTCCTTCAAGTAAGCGTCTGCGCTCATAACAGAGCTCAGCCCTTCTTTCAAAGCGTCGACCTGAAAACCAATCATCAATGTCACTGATGGAAGTTGGAATGTACCATGTACACCGTGCAGCGTTCACACAAGCAACACAGGCAACGTCAACGATTTGACAACACCGACACCGACCCCAACTTATTTGAGAAAAATGAATGCAGTCTAATCAAACTTTACCAGTTCAACCAAGATCTGGCCTCTCGCACGTCGTCCGAAAGTGGTGGCACAACAACCTCCGCATGAGTCAGGAAACGGTGCATCTCCTCAAAAGAAGAAGCCTGCAGGCATAGACAACTAGTATACCTGGTGTCCACGATGAAAAGGCACTTGAGCAACCCTGCTTCATCACCTGCAATCTCGCTTTTCAGGATGTTATCAGGAGTGGCTCCATTCTCCACGCAGCCTCACAACGCAATGTGATGAGAAAATAGAACAGTTGATGTTTTTAAGCTTAAAGGCAATGGCGAAAGTCTGAATGACACAGTGCATTGTTAAACACTTTACTTTACTTTACATGACAATAGATGGGATCGAGAAAAGCATTCTATTGCAAACAAAAAACTCCTGAACTTGTCAATCAACTCCTTCTCAGCAATAGCATAAGCTTCATACATAGCTGTAGCCTCCTTGAGATGTGTCAGCGCCGTCTTGGTCACAGTTGAGAGCTTGACGGAAAATTTTGCTCGCAACTGTGTCACATCTACGAGCTTGTTGGAGCCTCCTGTGCCGCCACCGCCTTTCCTTCTTTTTGCCTTGTTTGTTGTTGTTTGTGTTCCACCGATATCAACAAACTCCGTCAACTCTTCCTGGAAGTTGTAAAGTTTTGCCGATGTAATGAACTCGGATTCGCAATCGTGAGTCACCTCAGTATAGTTGAACCAAGATACTGTTTTATTCACTTAAGCTATAAGTCATAGAGAAAACAGTGAACACACAAGTAGCCAAACTTAAACCAGTACAAGGTCCAGCCAAGCATCGAATGATGCCACTTTGAGACCGGCTTCCTTCACTTGTGCCGCTGTCGGATCCTTCGATACTTGTTTCAAAGTGACACTTCTTGAAGATCTTTCTTCTTCATACTTCTCACGCTGCAATCCTGTTTGGACCCATACGCACTGTCTTGTCTCCATCTCCCCAGTGCGCCTGTTGTAGACCTTCATGGGAACATGTCAAACAATTGAGGCCAGGAAGTGAAGTGAGTGAAGTGAACTACTAGTGTTATTTTTGAATGATTTTGAAATTTTGACGGAGTCTGAGTTTGAGAGTAGGCAGGTGATATTTGGCATGGAGTTTCTCAACACTCTGTACTTCATACACCGTCCAAGCCCCAGCCTTGGTCTGGAAAGCTTCAGATCCGCAACATCCGGATAGGTCTCTCATCCAAGCTCTCAAGCATTCCGCTTCCGTTAGACGGTCCTCGCCTCTTTGCTCGCTCCTGCAAATGAATTCAAATGATCAGATCTAAGAATCACACCAACTAACTGGCGACTCAACAGTCAAATCGATTATAGGCAAGTTGCTGGAAATAGCTGTTGTAGCGGTTCCAGTCCATAGCCTCCCAACCACTGCCCGTCTTCTGGCCCTTGGCGGCGTCCTTCACCTCTGCATACCTTGGATTGCGACTGCAATTGACAAACATAACATATGGTAAACTTAAACCACCCATCGAAAACATGAACCCAAAATTTGACCACTCACACTCACAGTGCACAGACTCACTCAAGTTAAAGTACTCAAGCAGATCGAACTTAGCCCGAACGCCACGGCCAGTTGAAGGAATCGTTGAAGCATGGTCCCTCATGACCTTTTTGTATTCATCGATGTTGTTTTTCCTCAATCCCTGAAACCACGACACCAGCTTAGCATCATTTGTATTGCTGACGATACTGCGATGCCGTTTGGAGCATGCAAGACAGTGATCTTTGAGAACATGACTTGAACTTTGGTCCAAAGCTGATATAGGTACATCGCAGTTCCTTGGATACGAATAGTACCGTCGCAGCGTCAACCATCTCAAAAGAATCAGCAATAGAAATTTAGGCAAAAGAAAAGGAAGCGACAAATAATTAACAGATACAATTACAATGAATAATACAAGATATACAAGATCATCAATAGTCTCATTCTCAGTCTCAGCACTCAAAATACTAAAAACTGGAAAAATAACAGTGACAATGACAACAATCAAAGTCAAGGCACACACACTGGCAGCTACCGTCAACAGCAGCGCAAAGTACCAAACCCTGGCCAGCATCTTTTGGCCCGGGTGCCATTGCAAAGTAGCGGTAGCAATAGCGGTCCTCACGGTCAGTGTGTTCGTGTGTATGGTCCCAATGATGTGATGCCAAATGCCAAATGCCAAACCCACACCCATGGTCCTGGAAAGAAAGACTCACACGCAAGTCACGCAAAGGATCCCAAAGGAACTGCGTCCCAACTTGAGTGTTGAAAGGTTGTCGTCGAGTCATTGTCATCAACACAAAATTCCATCCAGAGTTGTCAGTGTGCAATGCAATCTTCAAACACAATTTTAGCATAAACATCTTAAACTCTTGCACATGCGGAAAATGGCATACAATCTTGCACATTGAATTCAATTTGTTGTACCATTGTGAACGGCTGGCTGGCCGGCGGCGGCTACACACTTTTTTCTTGCAAATTTCCAAAGGTGAGCTCTGCGTGGCGTGTGCGTGACACAACTTAAACTAATCCTCTGTTCAACTCTGTTCGCCGTTGTTTAGCGGTTGCTTCTAAATCATGTCCCGGGGCCGGGCCCGGGAAGGGGCAGGGCCGATGCGTCTGGCTCTGGTGAAGGAGCTGGAAGAGGTGAATCAAACGGTGATGCTTCTTCTGAAGGATCATGTTCTTCCTCTTCTGATTCACCACCTTCTTCCCATTCCATAGACGAAACGGAATCCAGCCCCTCAAGCCGTCGTCTCCGCCGCTCTCTCAACACCGTTTCCAGGGCAATGACGATTTGCAGCAACCCCATCACCATCTGCAAGAATTGCGTCGTAATCGATTGATATAAAGCAATCGAATCGTCAGTGATCTTTGGCTTCCCTTTCGGCTTCCTCATGTACTTTTTGCTGCCTTTTTTACCCATGGGAATCGGCGGGATCAGGATCTCATATATGGATATGGATCGACGTCGAGTGATATCGACGTGACTTTCCGTCTTGGATCTTGGGCCAATTTTACATCGCACCCCACATTAGCCCACATTCAATGGTTTTACATTTTGTGTTATGTTGACAAAATCTGTAGAAACAAACAGTTGCACAAGTCACAAATATTGCACAAAGTCATGTTTGAAGCTGAGTGTGCAGTTTGAATCTTCTCCGAATGCCGCAATGGCAAACCTTTTGACAACTACGCTCCATGTTCTGCGACTTACCCTGCATCAATCGGTGTTGACAAACACAGATTTTACAAAGGGCATCCCTTGCATCCCAAAGCTATTGCTTGGAATATGGGCAGAACGAAGCAGCCACCTGATTCAGGCTGCAAGTTGCGTCATATCCAATGTCTTGATTTGAATCAGAAAATGAAAGAAAATCACACAAGCGGAGTGTCAAGAGTCAAGAGCTTTGTAAATCTACAACATAATTCAGGAGAGGATAATGCATTCTTGATGATTACTAAATTCATTACATTTTGGATTTGGTGACGTCTTGTTCTCTTGCGGCAACTGCCCTGCAACTGCCCAATGGCCACAAAAGATATGGAACAAAATTCAACCAACCAACTAACCACCCCTTTGAATTACAGCCACGGAAATATTGAACCTGCATTTGTTCTGTCTGTGCATCACTTTACACAAACGAGCTGACTCAGAATGAAGGCGATGAAGGTTGTAGCAGCAGCTTGATTGAAGCTGTTGCCAGCCATGCGGCGCATTGATGGGTAGGAGATGTTTGTGAAGTCAATTGGAGCTTCTGTATATCCTCCAGCTTCCCATAGCTTTGGAAATGTTGGCACTAGTTGCGCAGCCAAAAGCTCCTGCGTAATCAAAGTGTTGGAGTTCATCAAACTCAAACAGAACCTACCAACATCCAATCCAATAGCAACTTACAGCAGTTAAAGCATTACAAGTTTGGTCACTGAGCCACTGAGTCACTCAGTCCTCTGGAATGAAAGGTCTGTTTGCTTTCAAGGCCCACCTCAGGCACCACAGTTGCCAACACAAAGACATCTAGAATCTAGCTAGCAAGCCTTGATACTACAAAGTCCAGTGAACCAACAGTGAGACAGGCAATGTCAATGAAATTCTTGCGCCAGCCAAGTCAAGCCAGGGCGCATGTGAGAAATGCTAGCCAGAATCGTGGGCATAATCTTCCCACAATGCTCTTGGAAGTCAGGATTCTGGTCCAAGTTGGCTGCCAATTCATTGTACTTCAAGGCTTCCGCAATCCAAGGCGTTGCTCGCAATATTTGCAAGTTGCTGCTGGTCGAGGGAGGCAACAACCTTATTGTGATGTAGGCTGCAAATATGATATAGAGGTCAAGAAAGAAGCATGCACTGCACAATATGCACAATTGCAAAATAAGTGTTGCCACTTGCCACTTGCCACAAAGAAAAGGATGAGGAGGTACTCCAAAAATGAACAAATATAATTAATATAAATATAATATCACATCAAACTTCAAACATCATTTGTGTGTATCTCACATGTGCGTGCCAATGTGAAAATCTGAATTCTGATTTGGTACTATGGTATAATTCATTTTCATTTCATCCAAGAAGCTCCTCAAAGGGTGTACTCGAACCCTTCATTGCAATCTCAGCCAAATACTTCTTGTAGCGATCGACCTGGACAAGATCAAACACAACTCCTTGACTAGAGTCTAGAGTCTAGATTTAGATTGTTTAAGTTTTAAGTGAAGTGAAGTGAGCTCGAATTAAGTTCTGACCTGACTCGACTGACTCACCTGAGTTGAAACAAGTCATCGCAACAACACGCAGCTGGCCTCTTCGCTGGAGCCTTGTAACCACACCGCAGCGTCCAGCACACACTTCACAGAGAGCTCATGGATGGCATTGATGTTGTTCAGCAAGCGAAACTTCTTGTTGATGATAGCATCCCACGCACGATTCCGTTGGACCGGCATACCCAGCAAGCTGGAATTTATCAATGTATGGTGGTCCTCATAATCGCTGAGAATTTCACGGAATATGTCGTAGGGGAACTTTGCCGTGCATTCATGAACCGCCAAACAGGGCTTTATGCGCACGCACAAAGCAATGAATATGCCGCAAAGAAGGACATATTGCCCGAGGAACCCCTTGCGAGCCCCCATTGTGCTGAAATCCTTGCACACACTGCCGGCCACAATCATCAAATGGCTTTCCCTAGCCAGTGATGCCAAATGCACCTGTGACATGATGGGTCTCAACTTGAATTGAACTCTGTGCATGTTTGTATCAATGTCACTGTAACCGTAACCTGTATGACTGTGTATGTTTGAAATAATTACTATTGACAACTCCTGTCATTGTCATACAATTCAAAGTTGAGTAGCAGTAACAACAACAAAGAAAAACAGGCCTCCTTTCCATCCACGCATGTGACACTCTTCTTGAAGGCTCCAGGCTTTGACATTTGGCCAACCAGTGCAACCATGAGATCCTTCCCTGTTGTTTTCAAGCCTTCCTGCAAATGGTTGATTTTTTTTTTGAATCTCAGCCTCACTCTTCTTGGATGACGACGACTTCACAGACTTCTTTGTTTTTGCTCCCTTCTCACCCTTCTTCTTCTTCTTAGTGGAGTCATCTTCTTCTTTGCTTTTTGCTCGAACATCCTTGAGCTCATTCTTCAGCACAAATATTTGGCCCATTTTCTGTTCCCTTTTCTTCTCGAAGTTTTTCATCACAGTCCTGCAGGCATTGATGCAGCCTGGAGTTAGAAAGTGTTGAAGGTCATCCAGGATTGCCTCTGGTGGGTGCTTGTGCTGCTTCAGCGTGGCGATGCAATCTGGTGCCACATCACATGCCAACAGGTATCCTTGGTAGCTGATCAGAACCCCAACAGTGGAAGGGAAGTCAAACCAAAAGCAGCCATTAATCAGTTCAGCATTAATTTAAAAAAGCGAAATGCATACGCTCATCACCGCTGACTAAAAGTAAAGTATATCGGTAATAGTAACACAAAAAATTCAAATCACACTAAACTTGAAACCAGATGGAACTAGTATATATCAATTCTATGTCAACAACAAACGAAGCCGAGTAACGTGGTTGTGTTGGTGGCTCCAGGCCAGTTTCTTTGCAAAGTGTTGACACCGCCACGAAGATATTTTGCATTGCCAGTTCTGCACCGCCAAGACCACTGAACAAACTCACCACACACATCCTTGAAACATTGTCACGTAGACGAATCAAAGCTTCTGTGCCATAGTGAGTGTAAAGTGCTTCCACATTTCGGATGTGGTGGCTGAACACATCGTCGATGTTCTTTGGCGAAGTCAAAGTTGTATCCGGTTGTGCTGCACATAGCTCCTGGTCAGGTCACTGGCTTCTGTGGTCGTATTACTTGTATGTAATGGTTTGCAATGAATGAATATAGAAAAAGTATTGTTTGTGCTATGTGCTGTGCTATCTCATGGATTCCAGTGCAGTGTGGCCAGTGTGGCTGCCCCCTGTTTTTCACTTTGCACAAGTCGCCCTCTTGTTGTTGCACGATGGGTCGTGCAAACGATTCAAAGAATCAAAAAATACTGTACTTCGACTTCCACTGTCATCCTCACTCATTGTGGCGAGGTGGGAGAAATGGTGATCTGAGAACACTAGATGATGCCCTTGCATCCTGATATTGCTCCTCCAAACTTTGAAGCCGATTGGTGCCAGCCTGCAGTGTCCTCAAGAGAGTTGGTAAATTCTTTGCATCTTCTGCAAACATCTTCAGGTTGTTCAATGCATTCTCTGCTAGCTTGACACGAGCCATTAACTTCTGCACATCAGGCATGATGTGGCACACTGCAAGATTGATGCTTTCCCTCATCCTCACGATTTCATTCTCCATTTCATTCAAAATAGCAAGTTGCTTTTCTGGGCTGACATCCATATTCTCATTGTGTTCATGTTGTTCTACCCTCGATTCACGTGGTCTTGTCTTTCCCCTTGTCTTTGGGGATGTGGCTGAAGTCGCTGGGGCTGATTCTTTTCTGCGTTCTGACCGTGATCGATGCTTTCTTGATTCCATTGATCTTTTGCTTTGCCTCTGCCGTGAACTCCTGGGTCGTGACTTTGACCTGCTGCGTCTTTTTGGCTTGGTTGTTCTGCTCCTAGTTCGGCTCTTATGCTTCCGATGGCCACGTTGAGTGCCATCAGAATCTGAAGCAGAAAACAAACTCCTTTCATCAGCACGCTCCAAGCGCTCACCACGAGCCAAGCGTGCAAGATCAACCGCTTCCACATCCATAGCTTGCAATACAAAGATGGTGGGATTGGGGGAACGTGAGCTACCACATCGAGCACAAATGTCAACACTGTTCACTGAGTGCTTAAATTCCGATGTCATTTCAATTCCAAATTCCAAATGCCAGAAACTACAAAAGAATTGAATCAATAATCAAGACAACTTTAACTATAACTCTAACTTGACAAGTGGTGGCAAATCACGCATCACAACTCACGACTGACTCACAACACCCAATTTTATTTCCAGTCTGTCCTCTTCTTCATATTCCTTGATGCGGCAAAGCTCTGGCGTTACACCAGCATTGAATTGAGCACCCTTGTCACTGGCTGGGCTGACAGCAAGCGCTTCCTTGACAGAAGGGCTTGGTGGATTGGTGCTTCTTGAACTTGATGAACTGGGTGAACTGACATCATCTTGCTCCGAATCGCTCTCAGTTGCAGAGATAGCAACCTTCTTGCCAGGCGCTGCCTTAGCCTTGGACTTGCTCTTTGCTTTTGGTTTAGCCTTTGCTTTGGGCGCAGTCAGTGCTGTCCGGGCAACTTTCATAGCTTTTGTCTTTGTAGTCCTCGAAGCAGTTGATGGCCTTTTGCATACCTTCGCTTTTGGAACGGCTTTCACCTTCATAGCTTTCATAGCTTTCATGGGGCCAGGCTTCATGGCTGGTTTGTAGTGTGTGAGCTGTACAAAAAGAAAGCAACAATGTTTGACTGACCATCGAATGTTTGATTGAACGTTGAAAATTGAAACGTCATTCACACTACAGTTGCTCATCTATTGTCTTCACACATTGATCCACAAGCAATGGGAGTTGAATGATGAATCATTAAACCGACAAACACCTGCCACTTTGGGAAAACAGAATCAGACTGACAAACGGACAAAAGATGGAAGAATGTTGCTTTTACCAAAATATATAATGGAGAAACAGATGCTTTTTTCAAAAAGAATGGACAGACTGGAAAGAACGGATAAAATACTGGAGAGAATGGAGACAAGAATGGAGAGAATGGAGATTTTTCCAAAAGAATGGAGAGAATGGAGAAAAGAATGGAGATAATGGAGATTTTTCAAAAATAATGGAGAGAATTTGAGAGAATGGAGAGAATGGAGAGAATGGAGAAAAGAATGGAGAGAATGGAAAGAATTGAGAAAAGAATGGAGAGAATGGAGAGAATTGAGAAAAGACTGGAGAGAATGGAGATTTTTCCAAAAGAATGGAGAGAATGGAGAAAAGAATGGAGAGAATGGAGATTTTTCCAAAAGAATGGAGAGTATGGCGAAAAGAATAAGAGAATGGATATTTTTTCCAAAAGAATGGAGAGAATGGAGAAAAGAATGGAGAGAATGGAGATTTTTCAAAAAGAATGGAGAGAATGGAGAAAAGAATGGAGAGAATGGAGATTTTTCAAAAAGAATGGAGAGAATGGAGAAAAGA
>OMLO01002903.1_pt1 | contig 14038 bp, 10 predicted proteins | sample 1674811 | NCBI WGS metagenome assembly OMLO01 (sample SAMN06265003, study PRJEB25207) | coral metagenome | isolation source: Coral host | place: Mexico:La Bocana,Puerto Morelos, Mexico | collected 2008-11-13
GTTTTGTGCAAGTGTTTCTGGAACCCAGTCAGCTGAGCGAGTGCCTTTTCACAATGAGTCGGAGGAAGCTTGGACAGATTTAGCGGCCCTGGTGTTGGCTCTTGATGTTAGCCAACCAACTCCTCATGGTATTGCTCCATGGTATGGTCAGGGTTGGGTGATTGCTCTACTTTTGATTTTTGATGGTGTTAGGCATCATTTGTTTGATCCTTTGTTCCTACATGGACTCTGGTCGGGCCAAGCTTAGTTTCTTTTGCGGAGGAGCTCTTGTGTTGTTGGTAGCAAGAATTGAAGGCTTTGGTGGCGTCTCTTCGGGATGGAAAACCTGTAGAGCCTATCGCTTCTAAACCTACACCCCTTATGAAATCTTTGAGTGCTCTGACAGGCGTTGCGCATACCGCAGATGTGGTGACCACGGATCTTGGGCCCTTATGTAAGGGTGATGTTGTGCAGGTGACTGGTTTGACTTCTTCACCTTCGCTTTGTGACAAGAAGGGAGTTGTGAAAGATTTGGGGGCTAGTCACATCACAGTTCTTTTTCCGGGCAGACTTCACCTTCAATTAGATCGTGCTTGTTTGAAGAAGACCCCTTTGAGGGATGATGATCCTGACTTCGAAGTTTTGCTGGATTTGGTTTATGAGGCACTTGACCTAAAGGTCGAGAAGTCCATTGACAGTAGTGGCATGACTGGAGCGGGAAAGGGAGAAGTCTATGCACCTTTGTCCTCTTCCTCAACCCAACATTTGATGTCGCAGGCTAAAAAGGTGAAGGATGCTTTGGTTTTGTGGTCCTCACGTTCGGCTCTTTTTCCTAACTGGCCAAAGAAGTTTTGGGAGTCGGTGGGAAGTTTGGAACCTTTAGAACCTTTGCTCATGACAATTCTCAAACTTTTTGGTTATTTGGGAGAAGGGAGGGGAGTGATGCCAAGAACTTCAGATTTGAAAACCAAGCTGGAAGAACTTGAGTCGCAGGGCGCCCCTTCGCATAGCATGGCTTTGTTTAGGATGCAAGGTGATGGTGTCTGGGCAGATGACTCAGCAACAGAGGGCATGACCGCTTTGTCAGCCGATCTGAAACGTGCCGGCCTTGAGATCTACATGGTGTTTCGCAGTTCCGGACTTCGTAATGCTAGGGATTGGGTGCAGTCTATGTTTTCAGTTGATAGGCGAAGTGGTCCTTTGTATCTTGAACTTTTCAACCATGCAACGGTCATTGATTATGTTGCTGCTGGTGGTAAGGGGAATCAGGCAGATACTTTAAAGCTTCTTGCTGAATCTGACACAGCAGAGATTGGTTTGAGAAGGATTGCAGCGTGGGTTCATGAGACTCGCACAGGTGACCGTGCAGCTGCTTCAGCGATGTTAGCTGTGCGTCCAATGAGTCTTGAAGCCGATGTTGCTCCAGCTTGGTTGGTGTCGGAAGCTGGCATCTACTCTCAAGCAGAACATAAACGAAAGGAGCGAGCCAAGGCTCAGAAACAAGATGGTTTTGCAAACAGCTCTGGTGGTAAGGGTAAGGGCAAAAAAGAGGGAAAGGGAAAGAAGAAAGGAAACAAGGGTGGTGGGACCTCTTCCACCACTCAAGGTTGACAATTGTTAGAGGGCTTGGCGGGGGACAGCCAGGCCGAAGATCTCAACGTCCCATTGAACGGGCCTGCGTTGGATTTTGATTTGAAGATGCTGGCTAGTGATTTTGAGTTTCTTTTTCCATTGCCTTTTCTACCATTGCCAATGAAGCCGTCTTCGCAATCCAGTCGGTTGAGACAACGTTTCAAGAGAAGGCTTGAGTTGAGGAACTTTGTGAATGAACTTATCCTCTTTTTGAACCAAATGCATGATGGACAACTCAGATACTCACGTGGCTCAGGGCCCTTTTGTCCGCTGGATTTGTGGACTGTGGCTCAAAGAGCAGTTTTGGAGAGACTTGTGATCTATGGCAAGGGGTTTCTTCAAGGCCGCAGGGCTTTCGAGCTGACAAACGGCCCAGAGGATGCATTGCGGCTGGTCAAGATGTCCAAACGTGAGAACAATTATGTGCGCCTTTCAAAGACCCACACGCAAGTTCCATTGATTGCAGATCGGATTGTGGAACCAAGTGATGATCAAGTAGTTGATATGTTGTCTGCGTTACCTAGTCGTGAGGCTTCATTTTACTCTTGTGAGGCCAATGCCATTGACTTGTGTGGAAAGTCTGAGACTATCTTCCGCGAAATCGAAGATCAGTATTCGTTCGTCGGGGGCTCAATGTTGGAGTACATTTCCTACTTTGAGAGATCAGATCTTCCTAACAACATGTGGGGGTGGATTCCTTTCAGGGATGCGAAAGCAATTTCTGGATTTTCAGTGGTGCCTAAAAAAGACGGCATTACCCAACGGAAACTTTTGATGTCTTGCAGCTTTAACTATTTGTTGACACCGGTTGAGGAACGTTCCCGTTTGGGGATGGATGCTGGTGGCAACATCAACAGGTTGCACACTGATGGTTCGTCGATGTGTGTTGCAGCTTGTGATCAGTCTAATGCTTTTACTCGAGTCGCAGTACCAAGTTGGTTTTTTCCATATCAGGCAGTTCCTCCCATTGTTGCTTCACTGGTATGGCATCTTCTCCCAGAGCAGGTTCGGAGTGCGGTGACCAGAAGTGACTTAGTGTGTCCTGTTTACATGAGACTTCCTATGGGTTGTGCTCACTCAGTTCACATTCTCATGCAGATCAATATTAAAATTTTGGGGAGAACCATTCATCATCATCCATGGTTAGTTTCGAAGGCAGCGTCTGACAACAGCGATGCTTCAGATTTGCCTGGTGAAGTGGTTTCCTCCTCAGCCCCTGAGGGCGATGTCTTTTACGGTTGTGATGATCAAACATGATGGTGGAAGAGACAGCTGAGAAGACGTGAGGATAGGAACGATGTTGGTTTTTCTGTTGAAGAGTGGTGCAACAAGGTTAGAAGTCTTAGAATGGATGAAGAGCGTACCTTTGTTGTTTTACTTTTGTTTGCTGGTGAAAGGCGAACGGGCGATATCCATGAATGCATTGAGAAGCAGGCCTTATTTCATGGTTTGTCAGTGTTCGTGACTTCAGCAGATCTTGCAACAGATTCACGGTGGGACTTGACAGACCCCACGACTTTCTCACAACTACTTGAATTGGCTGAGGCTCACATTGATGCTACTGGGGGGGGTCCTCTCTGCTCCACTGTGTCCAGAGCTCGTTTCAATCGAAGAGTGGCTGGGCCGAGGCCCGTTCGTTTCCGCAGTTGTTTTTGGGGTAGAAGTGATTTGTCTAACTGGGAACGTTGTCGAGTGTCGGAGGCAAATCAATTGTACATCAATAAGATGGCTTTGGATGAGAAGGTCTCCTCACGAGGCGGGTCACACTGGACAGAACACCCCATGGACCCAGCTTGTGACCCTTATTGAGACGCAGGAGTTGGAACGTAGGAGAAATGCAAAAAGGGCCGATTTTCATCAATGTGTTTTTGGTGCACCCGTACCAAAGGCCACAACCATTTCCACTACTTGCCCAGTGCCTAGTGACTTCAGTGATGCATGGTGTCCTGGTTTGAGTGATCATCATATTCATTCGGAAAAGTCTGAAGGTTTTGATGCAGACGGACATTTTTTGACCAGAAGGCTGCAAACTTATCCGCCTTTGTTGTGTGAAGTGATTGCTAGTATGATGGTGAAATCATTGCAACTCATGAAGTTAAGAGGGACGGGGCCTTCAGGTTTCATGCGCCCCAGTGGCACACCTGCTCCGTTGTCGGCGTGGTCCTCAAAGCCTGGAGGTGATCTAGACTTCGGGGTCAGCATTTTGAACGAAGTTGGTGAACTGAGATCTAGATGTGTTGTCTCCGAAAATCAGGCGGGAGTCTACTTGCACGTGGACGACACTGTGGTGATTACCGCAGCGCAGTCGAAGCTTCATGCCGATGACTTGATGGTTGCTTTTGCTGATGCCATGGAGGGATTCAATCTATCTTAATAAGAGCTGTGCATTTGACTCCTTGCAGTCTGGACAATCTGATGGATTGAAGATATTTTACCAGTAGTATGGCACTAGCAGGTGCCGGAAGTGTTACAAGGTCGAGACTATAATTTCTAATCCAGAAGAACATAACGTCACGTGACGTGACGTGACGCGCTGACGTGACGTGATGTGCTGACGTGACGTGACGTGCTGACGTGACGTGACGTGACGTGACGTGTAACAGGCCTGCCAGTTCTGGAAGTCCCGGCGTCATGGGAATCTGTTCATGAATCTGCTTGACAGATCCTCCAGCACTTGGATCAGCTTCAGGCTCTGGATTCTGGATGATCTTTCTCTGGTCTTCCTCTTCATATTCTTCGTCATACTCTTTATGTTTGCCTTTGTCGGTGGCTTTGTCAGAGCCTTTATCCTTCCCTTTGCCTTGTCTTTGTTCTTGCCTTTGTCCTTAGCTTTGCCTTTTCCTTTATCTTGTTCAAGTCTTGGTAAGGAGCCGGCGCACGAGTCTTAGTGAGGCGAGAAACATCGCTCTAAGATAAGATTCCAAGCGAACATGGTTAGTGAACAGTAGCTACGTGCCACATCAAGGTAGGTCAACCCAAGGTCTTCATGAGAAAGGTTGTCATTTGTGCTTTGGATATCAACTTTTTGAGTTCATATTCTTTGCATGAGCAGAGTTGGGGCCACATTTGGGAATTTTGAAGGTAAGTGACCTTATCACAAAAAAAACCATGTTCTTTGCAGATTTCAGAAGCTTGGTGGTTAGAAGTTCAAGTTTTGAAGTCTCAGGGAAACAAATCATGTAGGAAGAATGACAAAGGATCTCAACACATAAAGATAGATTGCGTCAAGAATGTGACTGCAGACTTGTCGGCTAAGATCTATCAAACCAAGAAATTTTTGACTGAGGTTGAACATCCAGGTGAACAATGATGGCCCACAGAGTCCCACATTGAGAAAGTAAATATTGTGACTAAGGTTTTTGTGATTCTCCATGTCTCAGCTGAAGAAAATGTAGGAAGATTTCAGAACATAAGGAAAGAGTGTCGAATCAAGACCTTTGAAGGATTAAAACTATTTTCTTTTGTTTGCGGAATGATCATTTTTGAGCTAATATGACAGAAACTTGCAAGAATCAGACTTGTGAGTCGTGTGGACCTCATTAAAGGAGTTTGACTGAAATGGTCATTAAAGATCGTCATTTTATTTATATCATTAAAACTAATTTACTAATTGATTAACTAATTCAAGGATTCACTGACGAACAAACTAATTTACTTTTTAACTACCTGACTAACTAACTAATTAACTAACTAACCAACTGACTAACTGACTAATTGACACATTACCTGACTGACTAAATGCTTATTAGCTAATTGACTAACTAACACATTGATAAACTGACTACTTAATCAAATAATTGACTGATTAACTGACTAACTGACTAAATAACGAACTAGCTGGTTGACTAACTAACTACTTAATTAACTAATTAATATATTAAAAGATAAACTATTTTACTTACTAACTTATTAATTAAGTATCTGACTAATTGACTAATTGGCCAAATAATTGACTAGCTAGCTAACAAATTAATAATTTATTTATCTAATTAATTGATTAGGTAATTAGCAAATTAATAAATTGATTAATTAACCAATTGATTTAAAGATTATTTAACGAATTAAATAATTGTTTTTTGATTGACTAATTAGCTTATTAAATAATTAACTGATTTATTGACTTGCAAAATAAATAATAATTTAATTTTTTATATAATTAATTAATTAAATAAAATTAACTAACTAATTAATTTACTGACCATTTATTTTATTAATTAATCGACTTCTTAATTAATTACATAATTAATCTATCTGCTTAATTTACTAATTAACTCGTTAATGGAATAATTAACTGATTAATTTACTAATTGACTAATTTTTCGATATCTGAGGCTAAAAAAAGTGGTCCGATTATATAATATTTTATCTATTTTGATTTTGAAATTGACTTTATATTGAGCTGCAAAAAATTATATATATTTTGATTTGCAAATATAATTCGCGCCACTATGGTGTGCTATTTTTAAATTTGTTAAAAAATGGCCCGTATAAATGGTATTTTATTTATTTTGATTTGTAAATATGTTTTATGTCGTAGTGGTATTTTTGGAAATCGGAATTTTATAAAATTAATCCGTGCTTGAGGTATTTTACGCATTTTGATTTTGAAATATATTTTAGGCGGTATATTATTTTTCGGGAAATCGGAAATTTAAGAATTATAACATATCTGAAGTATTTTGCGTATTTTGACTTTAAAATATATTTCGGGTCACAGCGGCATGCCATTTTTGCAAATCGAAATTTTTTAAAATTATATTATATCTAAAATATATTTTAATTTGAAAATATTTTTTATATTATAGGGATGGGGCATTTTTAAATTCTTTATTGAAAAATTAAAACTATTTTTCGAATATCAGGAATTATTAATTATTTGAAAAAAAAACAAATTATTCGCGATTTTCCTATTATTTTTTACATATAATTTATTTTTCTAATAATTTTATTTTTGATTCAGTTAAACTGAGGAGATTATAATCCGGAAAATGCCAGATCTGGGCTCGAAACTGGTGTTTGGGGCGCTTCGCATGCGGTGCCTCGTTTGATGTCGGAGGAGTGCGAGGAAGGTGTGGAATCAGAGACACCACCTCTATCACTCCAGCAGCTGACTCAGCTGGCGCGTGGCTTGGGCTTTGCAGATTTGATCCAGTTGATTGCAGCGCTGACTGGAGAGTTGCAAGCCCGTGTGGTGCTACAAGCGGCAGAAGAGGCTGAACGTCAAGAAGAGTTAGATAGGACACCATGGAGGAGGGCCAGGCGGCGGGCAGAGGCCAAAGGCTCGGGGAAAGGGCACAAGGGCAGAGGCCGCCCTTACTGAGACTGAGATTGGGTCCTCCAGTACTACCGGGGGAGCTTGCTATGGATTTGCTTGTGGCTGGATGGACCGACACAGTGCTGGGTTGTTTGGTTGAAGAGGAGCTGGACGCGGAGAGAGTCTTGGTAGCTCTGCATCCCACAATGGGAGGAGAGGAGCTGAAGAGGATGACACGTTTGCTGTGGGAGTACTCACGGTGGCAAGCACATGAGGGCCGGCGAGTGGTGGCGAGAATGGCGCAACAAGCCCGGCAACCGATGATCCCGCGGCTTTGGAATGCAATCAGTGCGGGTGATGTCTATGAGCGCTTGGTGGCTGAGAATGTGACCCTGGCTCAGAAGATCCACAAGTCCAGGGGCATGAGATTGAAGGGAGAAGAAGGAGCAGCACCAGAGGACGTGGAGCACCAGGAGACTTTGCGGTGGGCCACCACGATTGCTGGGTTCTTAGCTGAGAGCCCTTTGCCAGCCAAACAAGTTGCTGAGTCCACAGAGGACCCCAGCAGCACTTGGGTACGTTTGGTGGGCAATCGGAGGTCGAGGACTTTGAGGCAGTCTGCAAGGGCTTGGCAGAAGTTTCGGGATTGGCTCCTGCTCACGAAAGGCAGAGCTTGGCCTGATGGGATTTCTGCCATCGTGGATTACTTGGAGGAGAGGATGCTGGAGCCCTGCGGTCCTACAGTCCCTGGCTCACTTCTTAGTGGATTGCAGCTTCTGGAGACTGTGGGTGGAGCAGAGCGAGACAAAAGAATTGGCCTTTCGCCCATCCTGATCAACGTGGTCAGGAACATGAAGAAGGAGCTGTCCGAAGGAGGACCACCGAGGAGAACAGCTGCTGTCTTCACGGTGGCTATGGTGCTGGCTGCGGAACTGGTGGTTGTCGATGCTGGGAGGTCCATCGTGGAGCGCTTGATGGCCTTCATCCTGCTGTTGATGGTGTGGGGAGCTATGCGGACAGATGATGTCCTTTGGTTAGATCGCTCACGGACCATGCTGTCGGAAGTGGGTTGGAAATCAGTGCTGGTGAGATCTAAAACTTCGGGAGCAGGCCGTCGGGTTCGTGAGCTACCAGTCTTCGTTTCAAGATTGACATCCTTGACTGGTCGGGATTGGCTGGTTGAAGGATTTGATCTATGGCGTGAGGCATCCAGGGCTTTCCCGGGTTCACTCTTCATTTGCCGGCCCACCAAGAGTGGGGATGGCTTCACCAGGAAGTACTTGGATGCTGCAGGATTAGCAGCATGGCTGAAGTGGACTCTGCTGCGGTTGCCTGGAGTGATGAAGAGCTTTGGGATTTGGAAGGCCAAGTTCGAGGAGAAGCTGGTGGATGAAGAGTGGAGCAGTAGGTGGTCAGGCCACTCGGCCCGTCACTGTCTGCCATCATGGGCAGCAGCAATTGGAGTGCCGCCGGAACAGAGAGCATTCCTGGGAAGATGGAAGTGCGGAGTTGAGGTGGATGCAAATTCCTACGTGCTGACATCACGCCAGATTGTGCACTCTGCACAAGAAGCAGTGGTGAAGTCTTTCTGTGTGGGGGATCCACCCTTCAGCGAGACAGAGGTGTTCGAGGAGCTCAAGATCTTTGCGGTTGAAAGAGGTTTGGACCCGGCTTTGGGTTTGAACAAGCATGTGATCTGGAGGAAGAAGGGCACGAAGGTGGCACTGCATATGGAGTTCCCGACTTTGGTGGTTGAGAGGATTCCTGGAACCTTGGGAGTGGAAGAAGAGCCCATGGCGGTGACTGCCGAGGAGGACGCCAAGGATTACCCGTTTTGGGTGAGTATCTCTCGGAGATCTGGTTTCCGCAGACTGCACAAGAAGGATGGGTGCGGCATCCGTCCTGAGAGTGTTTTCAAAGCAGTGGAGATCGAGAAGATCACTCCAGAGGCAGCAGACAAGAAGTGCAAGCTCTGCTTCGGAAAGCACGGCGAAGCTGAGGGTTCATCAGATGGTGAATCGACTTCTGGTTCGAGCTCCACCAGCTCAGATTCAGATGGGAACAGCCCAATGGGGTAGACGCCAAATGAAGTTGGCACTGTTCGTCAGAGGTATGAAAAAAGTGTGCAGTCCACAGATGGACCGTTGAGCGACTTCAGTCTGGGGGTTCAGATGTCCTCGTTTGTTCTCAAAGGAATCACAAAAGTTTTCTTGACCGTTTTCAGAAGACATGTTCATGGCCCACCAGAGTTCGGCATGTGCAACAGTCTTTTGATTGTAGTTGTGTGATTCTTTCGGGTTTCCATTTCAGACTCTTGGAAACACACGGGCATGCAGACATGTCGTGAGTGACCCATTCTGTCTTTCATTGCAGATTCATTGAAACACTTGGCATGCAGACATGTCATGAGTGAACTACCACCAGAGTGGTTAGACAGTTTGATTCAGAAAAATTTTTTTTGGCCCCAGAGTGGCTTCAGAGAAGTTGTGATTGATTTCTTTTTCGTTTGAGTGTTGGCTCAGCACGATAGGTAGAAAGGATGGCAGCCCCAATTGATGATCCCGGGCGTCGTGATTACTTGCAGCGAGAAGTTGCGGCCGATCTTATCTTCGTCTGGGATGAAGCTAGTGTCAGCCTGGCACACCAATATGAGTTGGGACAGAACTACAAGTCTGTGAGGAAGTTTGCTGCATTGGGTGACACCAAAGCTCAGGTGCGCCAAGCGTTTGCAGCCGACCTACGAGTGGATGTTGATGCTGGAGCGGCAAGTCGTGCTGAGATGGCATGCTTGGTTACGGCATGGCAGGTTGCAGTGGAGATGACGGAAAGAGAAATACAGGCCAGAGTGGAGGCAAAGCAGTTGGGAGTACCGAGACAAGTCACGCATTCAGACAGAAATGCACTCCTGAATGCATATGAGCGGATCCACGGAAGACTTGAAGAACGTGAAACACCAGCTGCGGATTACCTGTCGCAGAAGGTGGAGGAAGTGGAACAAGGAGAATTGATGGCTAGCGCCTTGGATGAAGTGGGTAGCAAAGAGGAGTCCTTGACTTTGAGTGTTCAGAGCTCTTTGGATGCCACTGGGAGATTGAGGATCACCCGAGAGAAGAAGAAGTCGAAGTTGCCAGGAAATTCAGAAGAACTACGAGCAAAGCTGAAGCTGGAGGGCAACACGTTGATCATGTTGGGAGCCAAGTTCCGGAATCGTGCTTGGTTCCAAAACTTGGCGCCGAACGATTTCACAAGGTATGCTGATTGGCTGCTGGGAGAAAAAGTTTATGGATTGCAAGTGCCAAAGGCTGCAGCCGAGGGGATGAGGCCACTAAATCCCCCATGGGCAACATTGTTGAGATTCGAGCGCCAGGTGAGGAAGGAGGCCTTCAAGCAAGCGATCCGTCAGAACAGATCCATCCAGGATACGCTGAGGGAAGCTTGCGTCAATGCTGAGCTGAAGGAGGTGCACTTCTTGTCCCCAGTGGCGCTTTCTCTGACTACGCCGGAGCTTGGTGATGGTGGTAAGTCTGCCACCTTGGGACCCACGGATGAGAATGATGCCTGGATCCCCAACAAGGCTTTGAAGAGGGGCCACCAACCAAAGGGGAAGGGAAAGCAAGGAAGGTTCGACAAGCGCTATGGTTACCTTCATTCGGTGACTCCGGATGGAAGACAGATCTGTTATGCTTACCAGGAAGGGAAGTGCAAGGGCAATTGTGGCCGGGTGGACGTTTGTCAACTCTGCTTGAAGCCACATCCTTTGAAAGACTGCAAATTCAAGCCAAAGGCAGCGGCATTGAGGAACCAGGACAAGAAGGATGAGAAGAAAGCACAGGAGTGACTACCTGTGGAAGCTGAGAAGAATTCAGAGGAGGCTCCAACATCTACCTCAAAGAGGAGTAGGCCATCTTGGAAGGGGCTGTACCTGTTTGCTGGAAGAGAAAGGCATGCAGACGTGAAACACTTTGTGCAGCAACTCGCTGAGAAGGCAGGAGCCGACTTTTGCATGGAGGAGTGGGACATTCTGAGAGGACCTGAACAAGACCTCACAGATGATATGGCCTGGGCATCTATCAGAGATAGGATTGCACAGGGAGAATTCGACTTCGTGATTGTGGCTCCGCCCTGCAACACTTTTAGCCGGGCCAGACACAATAAAGAACATGCAGGTCCAAAGCCGATACGTTCCTGGGAGTACCTCAAGGGTTTTCCATGGCTGCGGGAAGTGGACTTGCGCAAAGTTAGGCAGGCAAACCTGCTGGTGGAACGTTCGCTGGAGGCGTGCATTACCGCCCATATAGCGGGAGCCATTTTTCTTTTGGAGCACCCAGAGCAGCTTGGCATTGCTCAGGGTTTGGTGCCAGCATCCATTTGGGATTGGCAAGAATTCAATGACTTACTGGAAGCTACGAAGGCATTGCAGTGGGCCATATTTCAGTGTGAATTTGGAGCACCAACATCAAAGCCGACGAGGTTGGCTACCAATGCAATCAGTGCGAGTGAAACCACCCCATTGGCAAAGTTCACTGGACCTCACCAACTTGATCCAGAAGGTAGATATGTAGGGCCTTTACCTTTGAAGTGCCCACATGGGTCCCATCAACATCGATTGATAGGAAAAGCAAAAGATGGATCTTGGAATACAGGTCCTGCAGCAACTTATCCCCCAGAACTTTGCAAGGAGATCGCTGCTGTAGTCGTTCACCACTTGCTGAATCACCAGCCAGGAGGGGGGCTCATAGAAGTTCAGCAAGATGGAGGGGAACGTGACAAAGAAGAGAAGGGGAAAGATCAGGAACCCTTTCACGGAAGATTGGTGCAGGCGGCTGTGGACAACTTGGGGGACCCGATCATTTGTGGATGGATGAATAAGCCGAAGTCCTTCGCAGATGGTGGTGGACTTTGTTCTCCAGGGAGATGGCTGCCCAAGGACAGAGGCATGGGATTGGAACCGGAAAAGAAGAAGTGGATAGACAAATTGGCTTTGAAGATCCGAACTTTTGTGGTGAAGAAGATCGGAGATCTGAAGGCTGCCACCTTCCGATTGGCAACAGGACACATGCAGGAGCCACCCTTCACTGAAGAGGACCTGAGACAGCTTCGGGAGGAGTGGTTTGAGTTGCTGGGGGGGGCAGATAGCCTTAGGGTGGTTACACCCCACCAACCGTTTTTCCTCTACGCCTTGGAAGAGACCATGAAGAAAATGGGAGATGAGGACTTTGCCATCATCACCCAGGAGGTCGAGGACAACTACGTCAGTGACCGGAGGGTGGGAGTGGAGAAGCCTATCCCACCAGCACCTCTAGTATTTAGAGGCAAGGCAAAGGGAAGAAAGTATGATGAGACACCCTTTGAACCAGAGGCTGTCAACTACAGCTCGGCGGAGGAGGCCAAGCTGTTGATCCAGAGGCAGTTCGAAGAGGAGGAGAAGCTAGGGTGGATGTACCCTTTGTCGGAGTCTGAAGCCAGGAAGAGGTTCGGAGGTCGTCTTCGAATCGCAAGCTTGGCAGCGATACCCAAAGATGAGAAGTCAGTGAGGGTGTTGTTCGATGGCACTCACTCGGTGCAAGTAAACAATGAGATCAAGATCAGTGACCAGCTAGAGTTCCCCACACCAGCAGAATTGGCTAGAGTAATGGAAGTTTCCAGGGAGCAAGACTGGGGAGTGGTGTTGGCCATAGCAGCGGACATCATGAAGGCTCATCGAAGGTTTTTACACGATGAACGAGACCACGGTTACCTATGCTGCCGGGCTGATAGCCACTCCAAGGTGGTGTGGGTCAACCGCGTGGGAACTTTTGGAGTGGCATGTGCGGCTTTGCACTTTGGGAGGCTGGCAGGAGCGGTGTTCAGAGCTGTGATGAGGATTCTGAAGCAGCAACCTTGCTTTCAGCTGCTCTTTGCGGATGACCTCAAGTGGATTGTTGGGGGTCCCTCCAAATACCTGGACTTGTGGACTTTGATCGTGAGTTGGATAATGGTGGGGACCCCATTTAGCTGGAAGAAGTTCAGAGGAGGACTTGAGCTGGACTACGTGGGCTTCTGGACTGACTACACCAGATTCAGAGTGGGGCTCAGTGAGAAAAGAGCAAGTTGGGTGATACAAACCGTATCCACCCTTGAACAATCGGACTTCGTGATGGCCGGAAGAGCTTTTTCAGAGTTGCTGGGACGATTGGGATTTGCGGCTCAGGCAGTGCCGTGGATGAGACCCTTGCTCGGATCACTTTATGCTTGGGATGGAGTGCTCAGTCCCTTCATGGCTGCAAGAGTCCCGGGATTGGTGGCGGCGACTTTGAGGCTGATCAAGGAGAGATTCCGGAGAGGTGAGTTCACGGCACCATGTTGGTCACCCACTTTGTCCACAGAGGAAGTTTTCAGAACGGATGCAAAGTGCGAGACCGGCCTCATAGTGGTGGCTGGTTGGGAACTGACAAGCCAACAGGATGGGGGCCACAGATGGTTCTCGTTCCCTGTCAGCAGTGAAGAGGCACCCTGGTTGTACTACCGGGGATTGGATGTGCAGAAAATGAGCACTTCGGCGGAGCTCTTAGCAACATACAGTGCTCTGCATGCCTTCGACTACTTGAAGAAGGAGAAGGATGACATGTCAGCAGACCGTTTGTGCTTGGTCTCTGCCGGCACGGACAACCTTGCCAATGAATATTTGGCGAGGAAGCGGATGACAACGAAGCTTCCCCTTGGTCTCTTGATGCTTCAGTTCTACACGAAACTGTGGGACAATGGGCTGTAGATGAGGATGAAGTGGAGACCTAGGGATGAAAACCAAGAAGCTGACTCACTAACCAATGGAAAGTTTGAAGGCTTCCAGGAACACCATCGAATCCGGCTGACCTACAAAGATTTGGATGTGAAGGTGATTAACCAACTACAAGATACGCTGAAGGCCTTTGAAGAAGCTACGTCAGAACTACGTAGTGGTGGCGTTAAGCAGAAAGGTTTGTCAAAGAGACAAAAGGTCGACACCAAAACAGATTGGTAGCACCATCTCGCAGAGAGGGGTTGAATCAGAAGATTATGGTGCGGCCAATCAGACATACAAAAAGGTCAGCTGTGCCATTTGATGGGATGATAATTGATTCAGTTAAACTGAGGAGATTATAATCCGGAAAATGCCAGATCTGGGCTCGAAACTGCCCACCCTAGGCTTTTTTG
>OMLO01002904.1_pt1 | contig 14034 bp, 5 predicted proteins | sample 1674811 | NCBI WGS metagenome assembly OMLO01 (sample SAMN06265003, study PRJEB25207) | coral metagenome | isolation source: Coral host | place: Mexico:La Bocana,Puerto Morelos, Mexico | collected 2008-11-13
TTTTGTGATTTTGATTAGTTATATATTTCACTGAGAATGCACACACACAAAAATAATTTTTCATCTCAAATTGGTCTTAAGACTTCAGTATGTTTTACAACAATGGAATTTAATATTTAACTTCTTAGAACAATAGCAAGTAATTTTTAACAACTCCTGTTAACTGTAATGGAAAAAAAATAACCGTTAGCCGTAAAAAAGCCAAAATATTAACCGTTAACCGTAAAAGCTACTACCCCATTGAGACCCTCTTTACCGCTTACCTTCTTCTTTTTGGCAGTTTTTCTCAGTGATGAAGTATTTTCAGACTATCTTTATCTACGTTGTGATAGTCCGGAGTGAACTGAACACCAAATATGTTTTTTAATGACAAAAAGACAATTTCAAATGGCTGTCAGTCAACAGGAAAAAAAAGAATATGACAGGTAAAACATCTGGTTTTCACCTAAAAACATTGCATGAATTTTCAACCATTTTGCTTGCATTTTGCTTGCTTATTTTGCTTGCTTATTTTTTCAACCATTTTGTTTCCACTGTGCCAGGATTATAAACGGCGAGTAAAAAAATCGAGAATTATTTCAGAATAATATAATTACAGAAACTAACTGATTCGGGGCCTTGGGTAGGCCGAGAAAAATCTGTCACTACGTGATGTTCTCAACATGAAAGAGAGCTTTCAAATTTAGCTTCAGCATCCAAGAAGGTTTGTTAATTAAACCCTTTTCTGTGGTGCCTGAACGAAATTTTATCATCAATAGAAAACCCATTTCGCAATAGCCAAGCCCGAGCAATTAAGAAATATAATATTTTTATGCAAGCATAATGAAGGACAATAGTGACACCTTTTTAGCATTACAGTGAGGCTTTTCGAGCATCGAGTAATAGCATAATTGGGAACAATTTGAGCATAATGTGTAAATCCCAAGAAACGTATTACAGGCTTCTCCTATTTCTACCCTCTCAATAATTAATTCAAGTGAGTGCTTTTTATTTACTTTATAGTGGAAAATCACTTTAGAAAATGCGATGAAACTCGAAACCCCCATGCAGCGGTTCAAGACAATTCTTTGACAGAATTTCAAAACGAGAATTGTTTCACCGAGAAATGCGCGGCATATTGAAAATGAGTCAGTATACAAAACTAAAAGAAAGCGAAAACTCTCTTGACCAATATTTTCCGTTTTATTTTTCAGATCACTTTGATTTACATTAACAGGACCTGTCTGTATGTTTACTAAGACTATTTTTACCTTGAGGCAACTTTAAATATTCCTTCATGCACGTTCGTTTTATTCTGACGGCTGTCGGACATTTAAGGCGTATTACGTGTTAGTCAATTCGATTACTATCACAGGACTGTGACAACATACCCATGTGAAGCTTTTAGGATTAAACACATTTAGAAACCTTTTAGCTATTGTTGTAAACCTCGCTTTTTAAAGTATTTGTATTTTAAATTATTTTTATTTTCTCTCAATTAATATACATTTCGCTGTGAATTATCTCGCGAATAGACTCTTAATACTAATCTAAGTGAGGCTTGATGTCTTTCCTCACTGCTTTCTAAAAAACAATATTGATACATCTTGGGTTTGGGTAACTTGACTTTTATGGACTGTGCGAAAAAGTTCCGGCCATCTACCTTTTTCAATGGGTCAATCACGATGAATAAATTTTTAACATAACCCCAGGGCTTTTTGTTACTACAGAGAATGTGCCATCTCTTCACAAATATCCCAAGGCTGGTGTAACTCGTTGTGCCAATCTACTTTATGCATCGGAAATCGCCTGTTTTAACCGATCTTTTTGTCGTGCGATTTTTTTTTCAGACGGAGATTAATTCAGTACACTCTTTTCTTTGCATAAGGATATTATTTTCCCGCCCAGGCTGAATATCCTTTGGCTGGAAATGTTTTTGTGAATATTTTTACATTAAAGGAATACAAAGTGGACTATGCCGACACAATGTGAGATTATCTGTTCTACAGTGTCTTGACTTTGATAGCGTTAAACTAATTTTGAAGCCAGACTGCAAACAGTTAAGCCTTGTACGGTCACGTAACGTTTTGCAGAACAGTTGTTGCAATCAAACACCACACAGCTAGAGCATTTTTTTGGCTAGTTTTGCTGTTTGGAGAAAGAAAAAAACAATTATTCGGTTAAGTTAAAAATATCTAACTGTGTTGTATTTTCATATTTTCAACGCAAAAAAATTATATTCTTTTCATATCTATAATTATTCGTTAAATTTCGCAAATTTCAACCTCGATATTAGTTCTTACAAAATATATTTTTATAAAAAGGAGTGTATTTACTTCTACCGTTTTCGCTCCTGTTTCTATAATTAGATTTGAAATAGGATTTTAAAGTCGGGTTTTCTCGACTTTTAAGATCAGTCAACTCCTGCAGAGTTAATATGACAAAACAAAATTGATTGCAAATGCACGAGGAGACAAAATGACTTAGGTGCTTTTGACAGGTGCCTTACAATCTGCGAACAGCGCTGAATGGACGCATTTGTGATCAAGATTTAGAATTCGGTGCAAAGATGGGCATCACTCCAAAAAAGGAACGAAAACGATCGAAGAAAAGGTATTCATGATTAAGAGCACATTTGCATTCAGTGTCAGTGGCTGGCTGAGCTAAGGTTTTTTCGTTTCTCGGTACAGAATCATTTTACTGATAAACTCAGATAAATTTTTTATACATTGAGACAGCTATTACTCACATGACTCCTATTTCAACTGTCCAAAAACATTTACATTTCACTACAACAGTGGCAACCGATGGCTTGAAAATTACCACCGGGAAGCTATGCAAAGATCACCACTTGAAAGCGCTTTGAAAGCTGCCGGAAAGCGAAACAGCCGAGGTCCCGTTGCCGTAATAAAAATCAAACTGTTCAGAAGGAATATTGTAACTGCGGAATCTAATTTATAAGTGACACACGTAGAATCATTAACAGAAATTACCGCATATATACCTTGAAGTTTGGCCGTTTTCTTTTTCCACCCTAATCTCACAATTTGAAAGAAAAAAAAATCAACTTTTTTACCCTGCACCTGCGGGCAACTTCAGAAGGTATATTTTCGTATGTATGTAAAGAAGTTGAACCCGGCGTTGTTTATTTAATGAATCTTCGAATAATCCCTTGCCTTTCTTTTGTTTTTCATGCAGTCTTGAACACAAAGTTCCATATTATTTAGTTTTTCAATATTCACGTTTGGTTTTTTTTGCTTTTGTTTCCGCTTCACAGTCTTGCTTCAGCGCCGCCGAACAATGTTTCGGTTTCTATAGAATCTCTTTTATCATAGTGTTGCAAGTCGCGTTTTCAACGCCGCACTTGAACTGGCAGCCAGCATTTTCAATAACGACGATAAGATCAGACCATCTGATCGTCATCTACAATACGCGTTTCAGAGCCCGTCCCTGGCGATGCCTGGGCATTCGTTGATCTTGTGGTCGAAAGATGAAAAGTCTCGCTGACAGAATATGGTCGATTTCCACGTTTGAAATAACTGAAAATGATCTTCCTGAAATCTTTAGTGAGAAAAATGTAGATTAAGGGATCGATTGCTGCCAAGATGTGAGACATCATACTCACCAACCAGTCCTCAAAAGTTGTTAAACTTATGCAATTTGGGCAGTATACCTCTATAACGCTTATTGCGTAGTAAGAGCTCCAGCAAATTAAAAGAGGGGCCACGAGAACTAAAATATGGAATGATATTTTTAAGTTCTTTGTTAGGATGTTGGCCGGCGCGCTCGGATCTTGACTTCGGTGTGGGTTGTTGCGTAGGTGGCTGGAAGCGATGATGAAGATTGAGATATAACAGTACAGTGTTACCGCCAAGGGGATCACAGAGTTGAAAAGCGCCAGGAACGGAGTGTATCCATACTTGAAAACGTCTGGTACAAAGAAGAGCAGCTGCAAGATTGCGACGTCCAGCGCGTATATCCAAATACAAACAATGAAGACAACAGCTTTTCTGTGAGTTATGTTTGCGGTGTAGTGCAGTGGCTTGGTGACGGAGTAATAGCGATCATAACTTATGACTGTCAAGTTGGCAATGCTGGCCGAGCCACAAAATACTTCAAACATGATCAGAGCCATCCGAAGAATCTTCACGTTTTCATCTGACATTGTCTTTTGCATGGCCGGGGACGCGATGAACAAGCACAACGAGACGACCAATATTGTGTCACTGATGGCCAGGTTGAAAACAAAGTAGTTGTGCACTGTTCGTATCCTTCGATAGTAACCGAATGCGAAACATATGAACGAATTGGCGCAAAACCCCAACACGACTACCAAATATTCTACAATATTTAACACTAGAGATTCCTCTTCTTCGGGAAGGTTGTCATTCGGTAGCGATGTATTCTTTTGTGTCAAATTACTCATCTTGAACATGTAGAACCAAAGATTAAACAACAACAGCAGCAATTGACGACGTCGATGCTTTATGTCCTTCGGAGAGAAGAGTTTTACTCTGAAAAAAGTGTAAAATGTAACACTTGCAAATGTGAAGAAGATTAACCTTTTGTCGCTGTAAGTTCAATGGACCCTCACATTGGAGGAGTTTCCACTCTGTTACGATCAATGACGACGGCACGTTATTTGGCTTCGAGATGAGACCGAACGATGTTGCGTCTTAAAACACTAAAGGTGATAACAGAGTCGCTTCGCTGGTTGATTGTGTCTTTGGAAGTCACTTTTAATCACAACTAGCATTTGTTTATATAGTTGCATATCATTCCCAAGGGTCTTTGGTGCCTTGGCAACTCGACGCGCTCTGACAGCAGTAACTCCCCAAACGTTTATTTGCTTTCCCTGTAATACTTTTCACTTTAGTGTTTCGGATATCACTGCACTTACATTATTTAATCTGTCTATCTACAAAAGGTGCCGGCAAAAGCGACTTAAGTGTTTCAATCTTTGCCCAAAAAACAAAACAAAAGCGAGATATTGGACTGAGATAACGGTGACCAACCAAAATGATTTTAATCCACGGTACGCACTCGTGTTATCGATCACGACAGACTTAATCTACAAGACCTGCAACGGTAATTCGTAGCAGGGGCGTTCCCAAACTGTGTTTTAATTGACATAGAATGACGTGTAGCACTAAAGTATGATTTTTTTGAGCAAACTACAGGTGTAGCGACTCTTATACTTCATGCAATATTCACAGGCGTATACTTAGCTAAGTAAACAGCTTCATCGACTTGCTATGAGCATAAACCCCCACAAACATACTCTTTCTCTAAATTGATGATGGGCTCTCTGACAGGATGTCACGGAAGATTGAAACTTGGTAATTTTATCGGTTATGGTAGGAGCACTCAAATTGACAGATCGTAACTCTTTTTGAGCTTTCGAAGCTTTGTAGGCCTTTGTACATCATATTAAAAGGCTCGAAAGTAATTAAATTTGGGCTTAAAAATAAAAGGACCTATCTTGTTCCATTTCACAGCGCAAAATGTGGATATTTAAAACCCACTAGCAAGTTTATGATATTATTCCAGAATTTTGAGAAAATTAATTAAAGTCATCGTGTCAGGTCCCTGACAGTGTCATATAAAAAGTTTAATTAACGCTTTAAATAGGCCAAACCACCTTTCCAACTAGTCGTTTCCTTTAGCTGTAGAGTATAAGTTTCCTTCAATATTTTTTTCTATCTCAGCGATTAAAACAACTAGATTTTATGTAGAAAATGAGCCATTTAACTTTAAATTTTCGATTGCCTTATAAAGACGTGCTATCAATAGAAGTGTTGCCAACCGATTTGGAAATATGTTGGTTATAATTATCCCTAGGTCAGGATATTATGTAGAGAAAAAAAATTGTACAGAGGCATCTATATTTATTTACAGAACTAAGAAAACAGGATGCAACTTTATAAGCAAACTTCGTAAATCCAAAGTATTAAAGTATGGTCGTAATGCTTGTGTCAGTTTGGTGATGCAATAAAGGTTGAAGCTAACGCTTTTGACTGAATTTCCACCTTCTGCACAACCTTTTTTATTTATTCGAAAGTGGCAAGCACTTAAAACGTCCTCACAATTTTTTGTAGCTCGCCGAAAAGACAGCCGCGGATAGTAATAAAGGAATTCATCAACTAGCACTTAAGAAACAATATTCTCAAAGATTTAGTTCCCAAAAAAAAATATGTAGTAGCCATTAATAACACTGACAGAAGAATATTTCCTCTCCATGGCTTTGAGAATAAAATCTTGACTTTTTTCGTTTTCTTGAATAATAGTTATCTTCTTGTTATGTATTTATGTTTTCAGTAAGATTAAACCCTTTAAACTTCACGGCTAGATATTTGTACTGTCTGAAGCATGATTCGTTGATGCACAAAAATATTAATCGCCCGTTCAATACACCGGATCTGTTAAATACATTGTCAATATTCAAATGATCGTTTCCTACGCTTTTCTTTCGGAAGAGATAACCTTATCAAAGACAGCATGCATTTGGTTTCATATAGTTTTTTTTCCTTTGAAAAACCTGAACCGCAGTCAATCAGAATTTAGAAAGGGGAGATATTTTGTCATTGCTTTTGCTTGGTTATGTCACTGTACTCATTTTAAATGAAAAATAGTAATAAAAGTTATGATGCCTTTCACAATATGCCATCAGATAAGTCTACGGGGCGCTTTTTATGCAGTTGTTCTTGTTTGATTTTCGCAACTCCACAAGATTGGATCGCTAATTACTTCTCACCTACAAATCAAAAGGAACAAATTTAACTATTACACTATCTCCGATCTATTTTTAATTCAGCAGCTTAAAATGTCATTAATCTTCACCATTATTTGCAAACGCACAAGGCATTTTATATCGCGTGCTGCTGTCATGTGCGAAGCTTCCTGGATGAGATAACCCGGTGGGAGATTTAAATTAAAGAGTCTCGCACCGAGCTGTTATTGAGGTTGATGGATGACCCTGACTAAATTAATACTGTGTTTGTATTTGGAAAGGTTAGCTCCTCGCCATAATTTTTCCAGATCCCGTAGTGCTAATTTTGAATGAAGGTTTTCCATGCTAACTGATGTTTTCTGGCGCCAAAACAGTCAATTTTAAAAACAGTGACAGCTCTACAATGAAAGTGAGAGTAGTTCAAGGTTTCTCAGTTTTTGCATATTGAATAATTAAGGTAAAGTCGGTGTCTTTTAAGGCACTGCAAAAAAAACCATGTCGATAGCTACTTTTTGAAGTAAAGTTTATCACCACAATTGAATTCAACTGTAAACAGTCACTTTGATTGCTAATGAGAGCGCTTCCTTGCTTCCTTCTGTGTTGTGTTTTGATTTCATTTGCGTGTTCGTACGAATTTTAATAACCGGCAAGAGAACCTTATAATCAACAAGAACATATTAAAACCTAAATGAAGAGAAATATTTTCATGATATTTGGAAACTCATGTATTGAAAGATATTTTTCTTTGCTTTAAAACACAGATGGCACTTAATTTACCTCGTGCGGAGTCAAAACAATTCAGATTGGGCGTAGTTTAGGTTGATTTCAGAACAATGCACTGAGCCGAGATATGATATCAATGTTAGTCTACCCTGGATCATTCATGAACAAACGAAATGCAATAAGCATGATTTTTCGTTTTCTTGACTTTTAAAAATTAAAGGAGCCGTGTTACGATATCTGAAGTCATTTTGCTGATGAAGAAAATTGCTTTCAAATCGAAGAAAGCCTCGGGATTAGTTTTCTAAGGTAAAATAAAACGCAAAACAAATAAGAATAAACCGAAAATAAACTAGAAAAGTTATGATTATTGTAGATTAAGACATTTGCGAGGTGAGCAAAACATCTAACAATGTTTCAAATCCGCCGAAATTTTCACTGACAGATTGTAGCTCCCTAAATTGACGAAGAAAATTGTTGTCAGCAAAAAAGTAAGAGGAAAAAAACAAGATTGTAAATCGTGCAAGCATAAACGTGGAAAACTCTAAGGTACACAAAGAATCGGCAAAACGTGCTACAGACAAAACGTCTATCCGTTGACACGAAACCTTTCAAGCAAGTTAAAGTTGTCAAGCCTGTTTAATCTACAATCTGGAAAACAACATCACCCCTAGCGAATGAAAGCAAGAGATTTTAGTTAGCTAGAATTGTTTTCTTTGTGTGTTTTTCCTATAAAATGAATTTGACAGAAGTGTATTTTTTCCGAATTTTGGGAAAATGACATCCATTGGTCAGATTTTCACAATTGAAATATTCAATATACCTTTTAAGGCAGAATTTTAAATGAGAAATGTATTTCCATATGTTCGACTTTAACAACAGAAATACAGTTGTTTTTGGACAATAAGTGTTAAATTTGGTGATCCTGCTAAAAGCCAGCGAGCATTTATTCCAGTATTTTTTTATTCCAGTATTTTTTATCCCGTTATGGTAAAAAAATTAAAATAAACAGCTAGGATAGTAAAAATGTCACTAGAGTGCAAAAATAAATTGAAATATTGCAAGTTAGCTTTATTGATTAAATAAAGATGGGACAGTTAGATAAGGTGTTTTGGGATGTTTCAGAAAGTTCGCAGATTCATGACAACAAACGGTATCAATTTGATGACCACACTGATTTCAAAATAAGCTTAACTTTTGAAAATAGATTAAGTAATATCCGACACCTAGTCGGCACCTAGATGTTCCTCAAAAGACATGGTCACCTTTATGTGCTTCGTGTTTATTCATTAATTATACATATATTATGCCATTAATAATAATGGCTTGGGTTTCTTTGTTTACTGATAACTGAGGAGCTTTACAACCGCTATGCGTATCATCATCACTGAGAACTTTAGCTACCTAATCAAAGAAAGCGCAGATCCCTTTTTGTCTTGTATATGGTTGCAAATAGTAAAATGTCCAAAGCCTCATCATTTTATTCAAAAGAAAAAATTCATTAGGAGTTTTTTTTCCATGTTTGCAGTGAAAGAGATTGGCTGATTAAATACTACTCTTCTTATGTTAACAAGTTTAAGGAAATACATTTCCCCAAAATGCTTGATGAATTTTGTTGCTTTTGCCGTTGTGGGGAAAATTCCCCTTTTGTGCGAGTAATTCCGAACGAAATATAGAGAAAACCATTTCTTATAAGATCACGAGAAGTTTGTATCATTCAAAACGTGCCTGATGGGGGTCTAATGGATGTGGGCTGGTATTTACAAAGTAGAAGTTCAAATGTCTTCTTTTCGTGTCAGTTGTCTCTTGAATTAAAAGCCTTTCCAATGAACACTTTGTCAAAACCTGTAAATGTATGGCCAACATGTTCAGGTTGCTTTAATTTTACCATTTAACCATTGTCAAGAGTGATTATTTGGTTAACGTACTGCAATAATGAGTATATCTCTGCAAAGCGTCAACCTGTAGCCCGGGGGGGTTATTCCCTTGTATAGCCTATATAGGTCTGTGCGTATTTTGATATCGATTTTGGAAATTTTGGTCTCAAATAGGGTATCGTTTTTGCGCTCTTACCTTGAATTAGGTATATTTTTTTAGAAGAAGCTACTTTTTTCATCATCTGTTCAGATCATCGGCAAAAGCCCTTCGCAAGGGCTTTAACATGGGTCTGAATTAGGGACGTAATTCAGGAACCCCTTATGACGTATTTTAAGGCAGGACTAAGTATTAGTTAGTATTATAAGGAAATTTTCAAGGTATAAATTTTCAAGGTAGAAACATCAACTCGGAAAAAAGAATCCGAGCTCCAGATGGGATGGGTCGGAACAGAGTATTGATTTAAGGCCCAGTCGTAAATAGGGTATCGAATCTTTTTTCAGGTCATGAATAGGGTAGAGAAAATTGCAGATTTTGTTCTTAAATGAGAGTAAAGATTTTAGGCAATTGGCCACACTCGCCCGCTCAATTTTTCTGGGAATTCCCCCCCCCCCGGGACTGTTGCTGTAAAAAACAAACGTTAAATTGCACAATTGAAGGCTTTCGATGACCACCTGCTCTGTGTCTTCAAATAGTGAAAATATATATTGTGATGAAAAAGGAACTCTCCAAATACCCTGCTAAACAAGATCTTGAAAAAATAACTATTTACCAGCTGTTTCGTTCTCAAAAAAGAAATTTTTAGTATTTTTAGCTTGTATATTGAATTTTAATATCTGCTAGTAGATAGTAACTAAAAGAGTTAGACAATCCCATTTCCGCTAAATTGCTTGGTTTTAAGTCATGTAACGACGATAACTCCTTTGGTTTTGGTTTTGCTGTTATCTTATCTTTTAACGAGTGAAATTGTTGCTCGGCAAAAAATAACATACTGTTAGACAAATATAAAAACAATAGCCTCCATTTGGCGCGGAAAAAAGTTCGGAAATTTGCCTGCGGACATTATCAGTGTTCCGAGAACCGAACAGTTTTCCAAGAGCGAAGCTCGAGGAAAACTGTGAGCTTTGAAGGACAAATATCCGAGCCTATTTCCGCCCAAATGGAGACTGTTGTGTTAATTATCCTTCAAATATTTTTAGCAACACGCGCGGTGATCAAAACTGGGGCCTGATATCACTCGGATATCCCTCAGTTTTAGTTGGGAATATTTGGTCGCGTGATGCGTTTAGACCAATCGCGCGCGAGCGAAAATATTTGATGGTTTATAAGACAAATTCAGTAGAGTTCAGCAAGATTATCCTCTATTCAGAGCTTCTGAATAAATATCTCAGATGTGTTTCTTAGCTTTTTCTAACACACTTCTGTGTTGCCTTAAGCTTAGTCACAGTATTTTGGACAAATTTGCCTTTAAATCAAAGTAAACCTGAATCTAGCAGTTTACTTAGCAAGAGGAACTCCAAAGTATTATAATAAGGCATAAAGTAACGAGGACAGTTAAGGATTAAGAAGATTAGCACGGATTACAAACGACGAATTTGAAAATTTCAGGTTTAGCTTTTCGGGATCTTGCCAGAGTTCCAGCCCAAAAAGAGGTCCGTCAGGGTACTCCAAGGTCCAGCCCGGCTTAGGCTTTAGGCCCCTTCTGTTTACCATTTTCACAGATAAAGTACCCCTTTGGTATACCTTTTTTTATCGAAAAGGTTACCTTTTTCACATATCTGCTTAATAACACTGCACGCCTTTTCTAAACACTTGGAATGAAGTTAATGGACAATATCACGGGAGAACATCAAGCATTACCAGATGAGATGCTAACCAATAAAAGCTAGTATTGTTCATGTATTTAGTTCACGTGCAGGAGTCAATTTTCTCCTCCGTTTCATATACCTCAACTTGTGATATCCCTACCCTTTATATACCTAGTGGAGGGTCTCCAATAGGCCGCATTATAGGGAGTACCCCCCCCCCTTCCCCCTTCCGGAGCTATTCACCCTCATGCGTTAGCTCATCAGGCTAGTGAAGGAATATATCATCCGGAAATTGTAGAATGAAAATATACGATGAAAATAGCTCATGTTTGGTCGTTTTCAGGACAATACTGACTCAGAAACTCCTTCACACATCTGTGAGTGAATTGACGTATTGGGCATGTGTTTACAAACAACTAAACTCTACTACGTTTGTCAGCATAAGCTGGTCTTTATCTCGCCATTAATACCCAGTTTGTGATAACAGATGTGTACCTTTCCTCCATATTGTTTGCTATTTTATCGATAAACAGAGTCAACTGCAGTGGGAGAGATGAATTATTGTTATTGTTACTCAAGAAAGAAACAAAGAGAAGTAAATCTACAGACTGATGGCACAGTTCAACAATGTTATCTTTTTGTTTGTAATAATGTGTCAAGTCTAAGCACTGTTTTGCTTCAGTGTATTAATAGAAGCTCACAATTCGCTCGTTGTAAAGGGAATATTCTAGTCCTCAAGCATTGTTTTGTTATTCAAATTTCTCACCGTTAAGCAGACGAATTTTTTGTTTAATTTCACTATGTAATACTTCCCTAGCTGGCGAATTAACAGCAGATAATAGATACATAACGTACTATGTTATGATAAGTCCTGGTGCTTACCGTGGAGCAAATCAACCTTCAAGGAACGAAAGTGAAATTTATAAAATAGACCAATTTCGATATATAAAATTCAGCCTAAGACAAAAGACCTCAGCACGAGGCTCTGGGGAATTAAAATACCCCATACCCCACAAACTACAGAGTTTGAGGGGTTTATTCCCCAGAGCTTTGTGTTAAGGTCTATTGTTCAAGGCTGAATTTGAATATATCGAAGTTAGTCTATTAAATTCTCAAAAATGTAAGAGACGACTTTTAAAACTTGACATTAAGGCCAAGCCAAATAAAGAGTTGCTTTCAAAATCTATAATCTATTGTGTTCGTCGTAAAAAGAAAACTGAGAAAAAAAAAACACCCGATGAAATTCAAAGCAGGAACGGAGTAGGACGGACGGGCAACTGGAAGGGAAATGTCTGTGTTTCCGTTCCAGTTGGGAAACGAGTACACTGGCAGTTGGACCAAACTGAAATGTACCATGTGAATAGAAATATGAGCCAAGGAACTAAAAAAAGAAAAGTTGATTTCGCTGCGATGAAAATTGCCACAGAAAATCCCCGACATCCTCAATTTTCATAAAACAATACTTTTTTGGAACGCACCATCAATTTCTTGCAGGAGCGACCTAACAAAAACTGATATTTTGAATGATCATGCATTAAATGAGAGACTCCTACCTAAAATTCTATCCATATTGTTTTGTTTTTCAACGTTTTATCTTAGTCTCTTCTTTTTTCAGTAGAAATACTTTGTTTCGTGTAACCTTTTCACTTCGTTTTTGATCTACTTTACAATTTAACTACACGACACTTTCATTCAGCCCATGAGGTTTGAGATCTACATCAAGCAGACACGTTTTGGAAAAATGCAAATGGCCAACATAAAATCTCGTTTACAAGTCCGACTTCAAAGCAAGGAAATTCCGCTGCGATACAGTATAGGAATAAGTAAATATTCTGACATTTCAGGCAAACAAAGACAACTATTATTCTGTAAAACATTGAGAAAACACTACGATAAAGCACATTAACTATACAAATTATCTTCAATTATGGGGTAAACAATAAAAAAAGCACTGCGATATTCCAGGTAAACAAAATATGTGTGTAAAAGATATTAAATAAGTATGTATTCTAATAAATCAAGTACAACAGCAATTGTTTACATACAAGTAATGTTATGCTTTCCATATCATTGTTTCTGCTGCGTTTTCGCAATTCACTCCACACCGCTCGAAAACGCTGATACCCAATGCAACATGCAATTACTTGCAAATCTGCAGGCTTCTGAATCAATTTATCGTTTTTCAAGGTCTTTGTTTTTGCTGCTACCTTTAATATACAGGGGTTCAAATGTCTTCTAGCTGTGGACAGCATTTTAAAAGCGTGTCCTGGCGAAATCACATAAATTTGCGTCAGCAGGATTGAAAACACTGTGTGAACAGGACCTATTGCTGAGAACAAATAAGTCGGCGCAAAACCGTAAACAATTACAGGCGAAATGTGTGTTAAATTCATTAACTACAGCGCTTTGACTTTGAAATGTTTGCTGCATTCAGTTTAATTTCGTTTTTGATTGATTCACCGTCGTGTACACGACTATGGTTGAACTGAGCCTAAAGAAATTCGTTGAGTTTCTGGTTTATTACAAAGCTATTACCAAATGTGTTACAATGAACTAACCCTGTGCTAGTTATTTCGAATGCATTTTCTGCCATTAAAATGATTATTTGCGCCCTTCCCTGTTAGTTAACTCACAATTTGTAGTTTGTCGAGGCCCACTCCCCGTCCTATAAAAGATGGTTGCACTGTATATTGATTAAGTAGAACCCCTATTGATCGAGGCGTTCTTCAAAGACCTATGGTGTGACATCTGACCTGCTGCTATACTTCCCTACACATGTGCTCCGCGTTATGTTGAAACACGTAGACCCTGTTTGCAATTTAACCCTTGAGCAAACATCCATTTGACCGCCGACCGGTTAGCTCAGTTGGTAGAGCGTCGGACTACCGAGCGGGAGGTCTCGGGTTCGAGCCCCAGACCGGA
>OMLO01002905.1_pt1 | contig 14028 bp, 6 predicted proteins | sample 1674811 | NCBI WGS metagenome assembly OMLO01 (sample SAMN06265003, study PRJEB25207) | coral metagenome | isolation source: Coral host | place: Mexico:La Bocana,Puerto Morelos, Mexico | collected 2008-11-13
TGGTCTGTTCTTTAAAGCAGGTTAGTCAAAACTGTTCTGTGTTTTTCTTACATGTACATGTCAACAATGGAAGCATTCCTTTGGGGTTATCTGGATTACATGCAAGAACAGAGATCCAAGATCACTTAAATCGTGGTACAACAGAGGAGCTGTGAATCCATGATCAGAGTGGATTTATCAGCCCTTTGAATTGATGGACTGTGATAAGTGTGAATGATCTTGTATGTACTGTAGATCACCTATCCTGAGGCAGATTACCCCTGGGCCAATGAACTTAGGAACACGCCCAAGTGAACTCTGTAATGTAAATTATAAGTGCTTGTTCATGATTTTTCAGCATACATGTAAAACCTGCAGATTAATATAAAAAACTGGAATCTTGTATCGGTTATATCTAACGATTCTTATAATAAATAAGTTATTGTGTTTCACCAATGTCCAATGATGGACTGTTATTTCTAGTCCTTAACGGGGCATTAAAACTAACAAAAGATGTTCACACCATTGATGACTTAATTAAGTAACATTTTTTTTCCTTTAGCGTGTTCCATTTGTGGACCCATCCCAAGTGGTAAGTTATAAATTACTGGAAACACTTTTGCCACCATACATGACATGAGCTGATTTGTAGGTTACATGTTAGATGTAGTTACTTGCAATTGGGTACACCACGTAGATTTTATTATTATAAGTATACATGTCAATAGTCCTGGTATTCTGGTTTGTTCTAGTGCTGGTACCAATGTATGTGTTACAGGTCAAAATTAAATTCAGGTAAAATTAAATTCCTTTTTCTCTTAACCCTACTTATTCATCGATTATGAATAATTAGGGCTGGAAGACAAAGGAAATTGAGAATCAAACTAGGTTAAAATGATTTTGACATCTGAATTTAATTTTGACCTGTAGCATACAGCTGTATGCAACAGTTTGTTTACTATGAGTGAATAAATAATTATATGCCATTATTGGATGGCTCACGTTTAAAGCTGATATAAGATGCATTCTGATTGGCTCATTCTAGGGCATTAATTTCATGTATTGACCATAAGCTAATTATGGACAAAAATCCATACAATGTATGATAAAAGCAAAAGCTGAAACTTAATCCTTCCATGTTGGCCTCGCTGTCATAAGGCAAGCTTTTTGTTTGGGTTAATAAGTACTGTTAGTTTATCACTTATGTAACACTTGTGTAAGATATTATTACTTATTTCATTCTTTTAAGTCTGGTAAGAGCCAGGATACCTATGCAAGCAAGACAAAGGGAAAGCAGCAAGTAAGTTGAATTATAACAAGTGACGTTGAGAGGTTCTGTACAGATATACATGTAATGAAATTACTGAAAATTGGGTTGGATTACAAATGAAATTTCCTCACTGTATCTCAGACCACCACACCACAGAAGAAACTTCAGCATGCTGTTGAGGATCAGCTTTACAGTATTATGAGGAAGGCAAGACTGTTGGGCAGTCTGAGGTAAGTGCGCTGCTTCTTGTAAGTTGTAGGTTTTAGGTTGTAGGAAAGGTTGGAAAGGTTAAATGAACACTAGGAAACAGTAAATTTCAAAACACATGGCTGAAACATGGCCGACATTTATTGCAACCCTAGTGGTCATCTACAGGCCTTACTGTGCATGTGCGCCAAAAGGGGAGTGGAAGGTATTTGAACCAGTCCTCTTTATTGCTTTAAAATATTGTGAAGTGCCAGTCAGCATGTTGTGAATTGGTATATGTACCGTACTTCTTAGGGTTGAAAAACAATTTCAAGCCATGCCCACGAAAGAGGAATTTGGTAAATCTAAGGGAATCTTTTCAAAATTTCCGACAAGCACCCCCTCCTTTTTATAGTAGTGGTCTTTATGTAGGGGGGGAGGGGCATGGCATTTGTGAGTTATTTTTCCCATATACAAAATTAACTGTAATTGGAAGGAAACCTGGAAATAGTAGTTTACTAAAATTGAAAAGCACCAAAGAGATAAGACATCATAGAGGAACAAGGATGGTTAAAGATGAAGACTATTAACACGGATTGTAAACATATAAAGTTGAAATGAAATAATTTAAGCCGAAGTTTTCAAGATGCACAAAACCCGACGTACAGTAGCTCCTTAAATATGTGATAATATTAAAGACAAGTATTAAGATCTAACAATTACAAAGTAAAGAAGAACATTGTTTTTAATCTACAGTTCCAGCTCGTTGTTTACTGTAAACTCAAGCCACGCCTTTGTACACGTTCAACCGTGTACCACGGACTTTGACCCTGTGACAATTCTTCTGAACACCCTTGCCAAGCCTGCCATCAACACACAGTGGGGTAAGTTGTTTCGTGTGACAGTGCTCTTTATTTTGAAAAACCAAAATGATTTTTTGAGTAATTTTAGTGACATCACTGTTAAATATTTCTGTAGTGGACTCAAGTCCTCTTCTGAGAAACAGCAAATTCCTCAAAACGGAGGTTCCCGAATCAGGAGGGGACAGTGACTTGATGAATTCCGGGGACGACGTGTTGTTCAGAGGATACCTCAAGCAACAGATTGACCATCTGATGACCGGAGATGCTGGTCGTGATGGGGTGGCTGAGGGACGCCGGGGAACACATGTGGAGGTATTGGAGAATAGTTAACAATTATTCACCGAAGTGGAGGTAAATATCCGCCACTTTCACTGACACAGAGGTGAGTAATTGTTTTAGTGTATACCACACAAGCTAAATAACTAGCGGACCAAAGCGTAACTTTATTTGAAACGGGAAGCCATTTTGTTTATCTTTGGCTGCTCGGAGGTGAATACATGTAGTACTTGGCTAATCACCTCCAAGCTAGCCAATCAGCGTGCGCAAAAAGCACTATTCACTTGTGTGGTATATACTAACGGTGGCGAGCGGCGAAGTAAATAACCACCACTTTCACCGACACTGAGGTGAATAATTGTTTTAGTATGTACCACACAAGCGGAATAATCAGGGTCCAAAATTTGGTTTATTTCTAACAATACTACAACAAATGCGCACAATAAAAAGTGGAAATTTCGCCGCGCGATATTCTTTAGCACTCCTAAAGTCGCATGATAAATCGGGTAATTAAAAGAAGTCAAACGAAGTATAACGAGAGATTTCAAACGTACATGGATCTAATATTTTTGTATTTTTTTTTTTTTGGAACAACCGCCTAGTTTATCGATAAAATTTGCTCCTCGGTAACCGAAACAAAACGGGAAGCCATTTTGTTTTTCTCCGTTTGCCGAGAGGTGAATAGTACTTGCTAGTCACATTTTTGTGCCAAATCCTTATCCTTCAAATATTTTTCGCAACACATGCAGTTTTGATAATTGAGGAATATTGCTTGGACATTCCACTGGAGCATATTCAGTCACTTGATGCGTTTAGAGCAATCGCGCGAAAGTGATATTATTTGATTGATTATAAGCACTGCTATAATTCTGATAGCGCTGTTCTCTCTACCTACCCCTCTCCCTTCCCATAAGTCAGCCCCCCTCCTCATAGCTGCTTGTCTATCAGTGTGTATTTGCCTCAAGAAAACCTCTATTATTCTGTGCACACATCTCGTCATATGTAGTAGCTGTTAATAGGTTTTGTTTTCCTGGCACGTTGGTGCGTTTAGGTTCCTTCGTGTCGTTTGTGGGCACGCGTGTCGCTGGCGCTGTTTGAGTTTTTCTTGACTCCAAAGAGTGACTTGATTGCTCCTCTTACGGCAATGGCGTCCCATCTGGATCTCGACATGAAGTTTTCCGAGGCGTAAGTGTTTAGCTCATTAATTAGTGTTTCATTATCATCTTCTCTTGTCCAGGTTTGGCAAAGTGAACTATTTCAGCGTTCATCTTGTTCACGCTCTCTCTCGTCTCTCTTTTCCGCACCATATAGTCCGTGTTTATAGCGCGAACTTCCCTCGGGAAACTACCTCGCAGAAGATGTAGAAGATCCTGTTTTTTTACCTTCCTTTCCTTTTTTTTATCAAGGCGCTGTCGGAAGGCCATACCTGTTGCAAGGAGTGCTTACTTAGAAAATCTTCCATCACACTACACTCAGAATGTTCACTTGAACCAGGTAAGCAACTTTGTTACAAAAATAATAATAAAGTAGAGAAGAAAACAAAAAAAAAAAAGAAAGAGAAAAAGAAATATATATCAAAAAACTTTGTTGTTAATTATGACGACTACTGTCTTTTGGTACTCGCCTTGACATAGAGACAATTCTAATTAATACAGTGATGGTGTAATTGTATTTTCAGCTCTCTCAAGCTCTCCGCGTGTTTTCTTTGCACGCTCGCGGACCTGCATTTGAACACTACGCCGCTCAATTTCAAGATGAGTGTAACAAGGTTTGTTGAGGAATAATTTTTTTCATGCAGGTTTTTTTTGTTATTTATATTTACCAAGGTTAGAAAAAAAGATTAAATTAAAAAAAAAAGAAAAAGATGAAGAAAATGTTTGCCGTGTTCAGAAATTTGATAAAGTCCTCTGTTACCTGAGCGTTTCCTCAATACGTAAAGCGGGCACGGTTTGACTGTATTCAAATTTCACGCAGAATATAATTATTTCAATATCTTTCTTTGCAATAATTATAAAGGTATGGATGAATGGAAGACAACTTTGTGAGGAGCGCAGCTTAACAGGACGCCATTGTGTTTATCCGGTGAGCCAATTTACAATTACTAATGTTTTGAAGTCCTTCCTTACTATCCATTGCACTCTTCCTCGGTCATAACAATCATTCTTTATTTTGCTTTATTACTGATTATTATCCTGCTGTTCAACTATTGCCTGTTGTTAGTCATCTATCTCAGTAGCACGGCGTCTAGATGGTGTTTTCACATGACGTCACGACAGCCATGTTGGTTTGTCAATCATTGAAACGGTGGCCATGTTGGTGAAGCAAATTAATCATGAGTGAAATCATACATAAATATCACGGCTCAAGAACTACAAGCACCAATTCAACTTGGTTTGCTTATAGTAAAAGCTGCGTACAGTAGTCTTCAGTAGCCTGCGTAGCAAACATTTCCGTGGGGGGTTGGGGAGCAAAGAAAGGTATTTTCGGTGTTCCGCTTGCGCGAAAAATGGGGCGAGAGCCAAAAAAGGAAACAGCAGGGAGGGGAAACTGTCGCCCCATTTTTCGTGCGAGCAAAACACCGAAAACCCCCTTCTTTTCTCGCCAACCCCACGGAAACACTTGTTACGCAGGCTATAGTCTTCAGAAGCTGCTACGAGTTAAAGTCAGGACAGGCTAGTAGATGTACTGTTTTTTTGTACCTTTTTCCCTCTACTGTTATTTTCCAAGAGGTCGAGTAGTACTCGAAATCGCTTTTTCTGATGCTTTCGGATTTTTTTTTTAAACTCTCTGTTAATTTCTACGTTTTATGTCCCAGTATCATCGACTCCCGGCCGATGGAGAGCCTCCCTCGGACCCAGTCTCTGAAGAGTCTAAGGAGTTGGGGGTCATTCCATGTAAGCCTCACTCAAGTCGGATCACCAGTGTCTGTGCTTGCAACTGCGGAAGAATACAAGATCATAGAGAAGACCCCTTCCATCTCAAGGTAAGAAATATTTGCTCTTACAGATACATAGAGGGGTTTTCAATTGAGTACGGTAAAACCAAAGACCAAAACCAATTACGTACCAGTTAGACTACTCAGCCAATCTCAAACCGTAGTAAAAGCAAAACCAAAGTACAGTAATCGGCGGCTTGCTTTCGACACTCAATTGGAAATCGCCGTAAAACATGTCCGCATGTAGCGTTTACAATCAGTATCGTGTGTTTGACAATGTAGTGTAAAATGATGTGATTTCAGATTCAAATGTTTACTATCTGAAGTTTGTAACCCTATGCTTCAGAATATAAATATGCCCTTGTTCGTTCGTTCGGTTGTTCGGTCGATCGTGCCGTCGTGCGGTCGGTCGTGCCTTCGTACGGTCGGTCGTGCCTTCGTGCGGTCGGTCGTTCGTTTGTTGTTTGTATGGTTCGTTGGTTTCTTGGTTTCTTGGTTCGTTCGTTTCTTGGTCTGCTGCCCAAGTCATTTGCTTGTTTTCAATTAGTTCTAAAGGTAATTAATTTTCTTTTTAGGCAGCAAATTTGGACTTCTTCCACTCGCTGGAAACAAAATGCTGTTCCATGCTGGTTCATCTCTTCTTTCCATTTCACCCTATCTTCTCGTCTACGAAAGGTTTGGACATAGCCCTAGAAGAACCAGTTGATGAGAGACCCATCCTGGAAATGCCTTCAGATGTGACAAACCCTTCAGGCGAGAAAGTTAATTTTGGTGGAGGCGTTGATGAAGAACATGCGGGAAATGAAACATCTGTTAGTGAAAACTTGGTTTCTCCTGTTGTTACCCCAAGTGGAGCGATACCAATCCCCAACGCAGGAATTTCCGGCGGAGCGGAGAATGTTGGGAGCATGGGGCACAGTGTGAGTTCAACATACGGTACTAGTGGGTACCAGTCCACGCTCGATATGATGAGTCATGAAGGACCCGAATTCAGAAGCATGCTGTCGGAACACAAGAGCGTCATCTCCGTGGGAATTCCAGGGGAAATGAGCATAGGATATCTCCAAGATACCTTCCCAACGGGAGGTGAACAAGCCCATCGCGGGAATTCACCAAAGAGGTTTTCATCACAACGCCAAGAAATAGAAGAGATCTTTTTGGAAACCATGTTAACTAGCGACTCGCCAGCTGGTATGCTACCTCGCTTTCCTTCCTGGTCGCTCTGCCGTCTAGGAAGCGCGAGCGGGTACAGTCCCGCAAAGGGTCTGGACCAACCGGGATTTTTCCCGAATAGCAACTTTCTGTTGGCTTGGGACATTCCTCTACTAAATGAGAGCCAATCAGATTTAACGAGCCAGTTTGATGGACAGGGAAAACACCTTGGCTCCAAGCAAATGACGGAAGAAGCGTGGCCTACGTTGAATGAACTTCCTTCCGCCGGAAGTAACATTTCGTCACTTCCTCTGCACCAGGTCCTGTCTTACGCTCGCCGCCAATGTGCAGACTACAAAGGAAGTACTCCGCCTTTAGTTTCAAGTTCAGCACCGGGAAAAGGTACTTCTGGCCCTTCTCGACAGCGAGGAAGGCCTTCTCGTGAAGGGGCGTTACCAACGGTGAGAGCTTACATAGGAGAGGAATATGAGTGCCCAAGGGGACATAGGTGAGTAAACAAGACATTTCTTGAACTTTGGAGGAATCCTTGATTTTGACCAGTGTGAGTGTTTCGAGAGGAATGGTCCTAATTTCTCAACCTTAACTACAGCAAGAACCTGCCTTTCCGCGCTTGGCTGTTATCAGTAAGGCCTGCTTTTACTAACTTTCAAGTATAATTTCCGGAACTAATATTGTCTGAACACAAAGCAGCTAGAAAGATGCGCCGTGACAATTGGCGTTGAGTATTAAAATGAAAACCTTAAGCATTTATGTAACGTCTTACATTCTGAAAGGGAGACGCGCACCAAAATTGAAATTCAAAATAATTCTTGCTTTAATCCAACTTGACCAACCGTTTTTTTAGTTTTTTTTTTCGACACATTTTCGATTTAAGTGAAGGTTTCCAGTAATTTAATGTCACGTTTTACTATACAGTGACGAACGGAATGGAATCTAATACTTTCAGATAAAAATCAATAAATGTTTCCCGCTGCATTTCAATACTCTCCGAGTTGATTCCTAACTCTCATTTCGTACTTTCTTCAGGTTCATTTGCTCAGGCCCTGATAAGATGGTGAAAGCGACCAGTTCAGGCCACGTGAAGGAAACGGCTCACAAGCTGGTGACGTCAGACATGCCTCTGTACTTCCCATGCCCCTGTCGGTCGTCAAAACCTCTCATGGCCCAGATGATGCGCGTCTTCGTAGTCACTCCTGATTCACCCATACTCGTGACTCTTAACCCGCGGGTTCAACCGTCCGTCCCGCCATGTCCCGTGTTCTATCCGGGGGTTAATGCGGGCGTAACTCTCCCTCCGGGAAGTTTCTGCGTTCTAAGACTTCCGTACGTGTACGTGTCAGAGGAAGGGCCCATTCTGCCACCCAGTGACTCGCAGCCTCTGTTATCGTGTCGCGTGCTGAAGGGGATGTTTTCCTCAATGGGGCATGTTCAGGGTGTCGCAAGGAGCAATTTGAGGGAGGGAAAGCGTTGACACTTTGAACCTCGCCGAAGGATGTGAACCATGCAGCCGTAGAGACGGAGTGATTCATCTACCAACCTGTTGTTCTCCGATGAGTCATTCCTGCGCATTGCGATGTCACTTTCGTCGCTGGACAAGTAACAAAACAGGCTTCTTTCCAAGGTGTAACCTGGTTATCTTTAAGTGAACATCGGACTACTTTCCGTTTACAAGAAACATTGTGCACTCAAGACATTTGAAGAATTGTTATACATGCAGCCCTACAATCCTGGCCAAAAGGCCTTGGGACGCGTGACAATATTTGGGCCCAATATTTTAAGGTGGGAAGTCATGATTCAACTTTGCGGGCCCTCCTCTCCCCCCCACCCCACCCCTCCCCCGAACCAATGTCGGAATAGTGGGTTTACTTGAGATGAATCAACATCGATATTGTGTTGGGCGTTTCGAGGTAGGTGTTCGATTGAGGTGGAAATGTCTGTCTTTTGGCCAGGACTGTAGTTTTATTGCAGAGTTAGGCTTTTGTTCTTTTAGGTTTTGTTCTGCGGGGCCTTAAATTTAGTGCTCAGTTGTCGACGACTTCGTAGTATTCAACATTTGCGAGAACAAGAAGAACGAGAAGAAGAAATATGCCCGCTAAGTGAGAGGAAAGGAGGCGGTGAGGTTAGGCCACTTGGCACGCTTCTGTGCATCATCATTTCCGATAAATTTCCACGGAAGAAAAATAAGTTGCTAACCAAACATCAACCATGTTTATACTTTCTAGCCTTTGTCAGGCTCAAGTTCTAAATAGAGACTGTGTACATGAAGTGAAAAATCAATGACAACTACAATACAATATATGTCAATATAGAGTACTCGGTTGATACAGTCATAGTTCATGATTTGTAATTTGCTCAATTCTTTGTTTTATAGCACTATACAAAGAAACCGTAAAACTGCTATTTCGGTCGCTCAACACACGATATACGATTCAAACCGTCGAATCTTGTTAAAAAGAACCGAAACGCTGCACGGTAACAATACTGTAATGTGTAATGATAACCAGTTAGAAAACTACGATATATGTGACGGATTCACACTTGAATGCGTGATGTGATGCACGCTTAAAAAGCTGCTCACACTAAATTTCGATTTTCTTGTTTTCTATTTTCAAACACACTTTCTTTTTTGCATCTAACTAACTTCGACGCTTGAACACCCCTGGCACCCAGGGTGTAAATGGTGCTTTGCTTGCATGAAAATGTCGCTTTCGCACATGAGCTGTTCTCGGTGCGTCTATAGTTATAATTCAAGTTATTTAATGCCGCGTCTACTTAATACCGTGAGCAATGTCACGTCTCGAGAGCAGAGGCAGTGAGGCAGTAAAATGCAAATATCAAAGTCGCAAAAGGCCACTAATCGTGCTGATTTTTTTTCTCCTTTACAAAACTATAACCTTGTTTTCAAGTACACCAGAGACGTCCTCTGTTAGTGCTACGACAATGCATCCGTTCTCGGTGACTGCAATGCTTTCCACTAAGGTGACGCCCTTTGCATCGAGGTCGATCGTGCGCCAATGATTGCCCGAGACTGAGTAAAGCGAGATCTTCGCACGACACCTTACTGATTCTACATGAAACTGAAGTGAGGCAACAACCACACTCGAATCACCTTCGTGAAAGGACACAGCTACCGCACTAGGAACCACTTCAAACTCGCTAAGACGCTCTCCCTGCCGGGTGAACACGCTAATTGACTTTCGGTCACCGCTGAAGGAACTATCCAGGACAAAAATGCGACCATCTCTAGCAACTGCGATGTCTGCAGCATTACTTAGGTATCTCTCGCCAAAGGTGGAAACAAAATCTCCATTTTTCTTGTAGACTTCCACCGCGGCGTTGCACTTTATCCCGATTTCCCCTTCCAATAACAACACGTTCCCGGTTTCCCTGTCTACTGCAACGGCGCGCCCTTTAGACGTCTTTTTCAGAGGGAAGTTCCATTGTTGGTTGTTGTTCTTGTCAAGCACATAGACTTTGTTCATACCACTCGCTTTAGCTTGGACAAGCAAATAAATGTTGCCAGCCCCGTCAGTATCAAGATCTATGGTTTCGTTTTCCACGTCATCATCAGTTAGAACAGAGCGCATTTTCAGGAAATTTCCTTTTCTGTCAAATATCTTTATGTTACGATCACCACTGTCCGCTACGATAAGGTCTCCTCGCGTATTTGTTGCAATGCTCTGGGGACACTTTAGTTTTCCCTCACCCTTTTGGCCAAATGACCACAGAACAGAAAAATCTGTCATGCCTCTCTTACGTAGGACTTCCACCACTTTCAGGTCGCGCAGAGGATCGATTACTTCTTTTCCAATGTCAACACCAGGCCAGCGGTAAAATTGGGTACCTTCGTCACATACCGCTAATTGCATGATGTCGTACACCAAACGGTTGACTTCACAAACGGAGGAAATGATTTCTGCTCGTCGATAGCGACGATTCCCCCCAAATCCCGGCCAAACTTTAATTCCACCTGAAAGTTCACCTCCAAACGTCTTCTGAATCGTAGTATCGTCATTTAGCTGTTTAAGGATTGCTATGCATGACGTAAATGCGTTAGCGGGTTTGTCTAACCTCAATAGAAGTGTTGTCCGAATGCGGTATTTTGCGGCCAAGATGCGATCCGAAATGTCCAGAGCTTCGTTACTGAAGGCTTCTGTTGCCTTTAAATAAGCGGCTTCGAGACGCGTTGATGTAGACAAGTCCCTTTGAGCTGAATAATTCTCGTCCTCTCTACTTTTCCTTTGGAGCAAGTGCAACGTATTTGCGAAATCTTCCGCAAAGATATTGATACATGCTAGAAGGTCTTTTCTTGCTAATGAATCTATCTTCGATTTAATATCTTTGATATCATCCACTATCAAGTTGCGGAGATCATGATCCACGGCATCCCCTCTACGCAGCATCTCTGCTACTCTATTTCGGAATTCGCCGAGAAAGAGCAGGCTACCAGTAAAGAGAATCTCCGCCATTGATATCACGTCCACCACTTCCGGCTTGCGAACCTCAACTCGTTAACTTGAGGTGGTTTTATTAGAATAGCTGGTGGAAGAAGGAAAAACTATATGCAAAATAACTAAAGCACACCCAAATTGTTCAACAAGCGGCTATGAATCGACAAGTGCTTGACAAAGCACTCTCGAAACCCCTCAAGGCAAAACTTGTTTTGAACAACAAACAATTGCTCATAGCATCTATGGTATGAAGCACAAGTTTATACAGTCTCAGCGAAAAGCTGGTATGGCAAAAAGCACAGTTGATTTGTAAATCACTGTTGAATTATGTGGTATGTGGCCTACACTGGCTGGTATCAAGTACCACGTCAGTTATTTTACTTTCAGGCTGAATGTATAGACATAATTAGCTGCTGTTTATAAACAAAAGCATTCTTTCCTTTGTAGCAAACACACTTTGAGCGGACTGATGAACAATATCAATAACAGCAGGTCAATAATATGACAGATTTCCACTAATTCATTGTGCTGTTAAGTAACAATTATAGTACCATATAAATAAAAACCAAAAAATTCCCTCTGCGGTGATTTAGAGTACCTGGAAAAATTTTTTGGTTCCACTTCCCCATAAGTTCGGCTCAGCGATCCTATCACAGCTTTGTTGGTCGGTACGTGTTCAATGACAAACTCCAGGAGTACTCAGCTCGCAAAAACATGGCAAGCTCCAACAGCGCCCAAATGCCTTCCACGTAAGCTCCTCCTTCCTTTTTGTTCTTGCTCTCAAATCTTATGAGCGATAACAGGACACATGTTTAGCTATCGACGAGTGCGCACTAAATTGCAGGCTTGGTCGAGCGAGTTAACGCTTCCTGTTTTGAAGCGTTTGTTGCATCATCCGGTTTTATTTTATTTTGGACAAGTAATAAAACTGGCTTTTCTTCAAGTGAACATTGAACTACTTTCCGTTTACGAGAAACGTAGTGCACTCAAGCCATTTGATATACATGTAGTTCAATCCTGGCCTAAAGGCCTTGGGACGCGTGACAATGTTTTGGCCCAGTATTTTGAGTGGAAATTCCGGGTGCCCCCTTCCCCCTCCTCGTCCCCCGAAGCAATGTCGGAATAGTGGGTTTACTTGGGATGAATCAACATCGACGTTTCGACATCGACATCGACATGTTGGGCGTTTCGAGGTAGAGGTTCCATTGAAGTGGATAGAAAGACCATATGTCTTTCTTTTGGCCAGGACTGTAATTTTTACTGCGGAGTTTAGGTTTCCGGTTTTGTTCTGCGGAGAACGACCCTTAGGACCCTATAATTTAGTGCTCAGTTATCGCCGGCTTTGTAATATTCAACATTTGCCAGAACAAGAAGAACGAGAAAAAGAATTTTGTCCCCTAAGTGGGAGAAGAGGAGGCGGTGAGGTTAGGTGGAGTTAGCCACTTGGTACGCTTCTGTGCATCATAATTTCCGATAAATTTCCACAGAAGAAAAATAAATTGTTAACCAAACATCAACCATTTGCATACTTTCTAATAATGGTGTCAAGGTTTAAGCCTTTCCTAGGCTCAACCTCTAAAAACAGACTGTACATTAAGTGCAAAATCAATGACAACTACAATGCAATATATTTCACTCATTTTTTTATTTTTTTTTTCTACAATACAAAGAAACAGCAGAACTACTGTTTGAGTCAATCCGACACGCGATAAATGATTTAAAACTCTTAACCTTGTTACAAAGAGCTCAAATGCTAGATGTAACAATTTTTTAGCTATAACCAGTTGCAAGACTACAACATGATCAGTGGCCGATTAAACAATTCGCTTTTTTTAATCACTTATCTCTCAATCTAACTATGTAAATATAGAACACTCGGTTGATACAGTCATAGTTCACGTTATGTAATTCACTCATTTCTTTCTTTTATAGCAGTTTTCAAAGAAATAGTAAAACTGCTATTTCAGTCACTCAACACACGACGATTCAAACCGTCGAGCCTTGTTAAAAAGAATCGAAACGCTGCACGGTACTGACAATACTATAATGTGTAATTATAACCAGTCAGAAAACTACGATATATGTGACGGATTCACACTTGAATGCATGGTGTGGTGCACGCTTAAAAACCTGCTCACACTAAATTTCGATCAGTTTTCCTGTTTTCTTTTTTCAAACACTATTTCATTTTTGCATCCAACTTCGCCACTCACTGATACCGGCTTCGGCGCGAAAACAATCAAACAAAATACACCTCTGACACCCAGGGTGTGCATGGTGCTTTGCGCGGCATGAAAACCAAAGAGCTCTTATCGCTGCGTCTGAAGTTATAATTCATTATAATTCATTCAATAGTCCACCATTGCACCATTTTACCATATTAGCAATAGGGCAAAAGAACGCGCAAAATATGCCACGTTATTACACTGTAGAACAGGGCAAAAATACGGACTGAACAGGAGCTAGAAATTGGCCGCACAAAACGAACCGAACTTTGTCTTGTTTACGTGCAAAGCTCGAAAATTTAGCATGTCATCACTTGCCACTTTTTCAATTTTAACTAGTCAAATAAACGACACGCCTGTGTTGTTTATGTCTTTCGCGCGCGTATTATGCAATCGATACGATGCAAGATGGATTTCGAGAACCTAAAGCCAAAATACTAGAAAATGGAGGAATGGTGGAATAATAATCCCTTATTCGATGGTTTAACATATAATACGAGCGGACATTCTTCTCATTGCTCGTATTTTTCCTCGCCCCTACGGGGCTGGGAAAAATACTATGCAACTCGGAAAATATCCGCGCGTATTAAATGTTTTATTACATCTATTTTGAAATCACTGGTTATTCTTGCAATCTGATTGGCTCTCAGCGGTGCGATTTATTCCCAAA
>OMLO01002907.1_pt1 | contig 14025 bp, 3 predicted proteins | sample 1674811 | NCBI WGS metagenome assembly OMLO01 (sample SAMN06265003, study PRJEB25207) | coral metagenome | isolation source: Coral host | place: Mexico:La Bocana,Puerto Morelos, Mexico | collected 2008-11-13
TTTCACATGTGAAATTATAAATTACGGCTGAAATTTCGCGCCAAAATTAAGGAGTAATTTGTCATCCATGATATTATGTAAGTTAATATTGACGATGAATGTGAGAAAAAAACAGCTATTCAATATTCGCAATTTGGCTATACCTACAACTTACTGTTCAGTTACTTTCTACTTTTTCTGCGACACCGGGTTCATACTTCAAAAATATATTTATTGAATTCGGTACTTGGTGCATGATATCCGTCTAGAATAATCAAGGTTTTTTGTTGAGAAAGGTCATCAGTCCCAGCCCTTCGGAGACGGCTGATAACAATCACAAAAGTCACTGTGGTTTAGTTTTATATATATTATTTTTAGTTTTATATAAAAGAAAAAAAATCTTCCAGACAAACCAAGATAAATGTTATTTAAAGCTTGGGATGACAAGAACGGGTAACATCCGTAGGTTTTCTTAGCAAGCCTACACAACTAAGTAGCAAAGGACTTCAGGGATAATAAAGAATTAACGTCAGTTTTTTTTTCGAAAGCGCTTTTCAAAGAAAACAGCACACTCGAAGTACTATGTTCACAGAAAGTATCGTAATAAAAGAGAATTAGGCATAAACGAACTCACTTGCAAATACATCACTTTCCCAGTCGACACGGCCAGCTAAGAAACTTACCTTTTAACTGCTTAAAAATGCTTTAAAACGTTGCCTTTTTCTCAATAAATTTTATGAACAAGGCGGCGATCTTTCCAGTCTTTCGTTAATCATGTACTCACCTGGTTATTAAAACTTAGCTGTTACGATCGATATAATTACTGGCCGTATTTAACCAGTTTTTGGATTTGAATTAGTTCTTTTCGGGCTTCAAGGGCTATGTCAATCATGCGCTTCCTGTTTCTCGAAAATGGCATTTAAATGCGTAAACTTGTCATATTAAAATGTGTTTTGTTTGGTTAGGATTAATTTAACTTCTCCTTTTCAAACCATATAAAATTAATATTCGGCTTGACAAAGCCTCGTTTCACGCTCTAGTTTCGTTAGTCGAGGCCACGTCGATCACTTGTTTAACGTTTTTTTATATTTTATTTTGCTTTTAGTTTTTTTTAAATGCTTGTAGAAAGGATTTCTTAGTTTTCAACCTGATATCACCTAATGCAAACACAGTCAAAGTGAAAATCGTAATGAGAATAGTTTTCTTCTTTGCATCTTGCTCCAAGAAAATGTAATCCTTAGGGGTGGGCGGACGTAGGGGTTGACAGCTCGGGCGAGTCCCTACGTATTCTAGGCTCAGGGAGTCTGGGGTTTGCGCGGGTAGTAAGAAAAGAGAGAGGGCTTCGAAACTAGGTTCTAACAAGCCCATAACATACAACACTCTGTGGGGGCAGGGTTTTGACCCCTGTTGGTGGATCTTGGATGAATGTAGATTTTCTGCACGATGTTCAAATCCACTGTTCGACATATAAAATATAAATAACACACTAAAGTTTACTACTGAGAGACGGCTGACTTTTTTTGGCCTTGCCGGCTTTACATCATATTATGAGAATTTGAGTGAGAAAGGCTCTAATATACATAAGCAGGGTAATCTTATACAAGTTCTGCTGAGCTTTCAGATAGAATTTCAAAAGTTTTAAAGATTTTTAAGACTTCAATCCAGTAAGCTGTTCCATTTAAGCTCTCCAATACTTGAATGCCCCCTTGATGGGACAGCTGAGAACTTTTACTTTGTATTAAAATACTGAATAGAGGATTATTCAGCTTAATGTGGAGGCATTTAAAACATGTGTGACTCTGAAATATATTTTTTATTACATATTTTATTTCAGTCGAAAAACAAAGAAACAATGTAAATATTGTTTTATTTAGTCACAGGAGTATATTATATATTAATTTTTTTTTCTAATATTTTTAATCCACAAAAGTTAAATAGAATTTGAGTGTTTTGTAGAATTAGTGTGCCATGATCCCCATGTCATGACAGAGTATAGGTGGTTTGCAGCCATTCTTGAGAGATTTACATGACAAAGACTCTGGCAGCCATGTTGGATGACAGGAACAATAAAGTTTTTTAGAATTAGAATTCTTTTGTTAATGGTCATCCAACATGGTGGCGATGACATCAGTTGCAAATGATCTATAATACAGGGATTTCATTAAACACTTTCAGCAGGAGGGCAAGGCAGGCAAACTTTTTAAAGTGAATTTAATTCTACCAGGTCGGCAAAATTTTCCTCACAGGTGGTCAATGCCAGGTACCCCTGATAATATTTAGTAATATGATACTTAAGCTAATACACTTGTTGCATAAGCTGATGACTGGTGGTAACTGGAAATAAGGTACAAATTCCAATTTTCAGTTTTCCTTTTCATTTTAGCCAGGCTATTCCTCAACAAACGCACATAGTATCTACCAATATTTTAGCAATATAAGGGTCCTAATGTACAATTAGTCTTGTTTTCATGCACAGGATATGACTGGAACCTTAAGGGCTGCACACAAATGATCTTCAGCATGTCTGTGCCTAAAATGAAGAAAAATTATATGAACAACATTATTACCGGTAACTGTAGAACATTGTCCAGGACAGTCTTATTTCTCAGATGTCTTAAATGTTGTCATAGCATGATGCCTACCAGACATTAGCAAGTTTCACAGAGATAGAACACATCTGGGAAGAGATATGTCTACCAAATAGATTCCATGTTGTCGTGCATCTGTTCAGTGACAGATCAGCAACATCATAATGTGGTAAGAACAAAAAAGAGGCACAGGAAGTGATAGCCAAGTGTATCACTGATGTTCTTACCACATTTTGATGTCATCTGTGATCAAGTATTGAACAGATGCACATACCGGTAGAGTATACTTGCTTTATGTATTGAACATATCTAGAAACAAAAAGGTTAATGGCAGCATTTATGTGTCTGTTCTCCAATAATTATTAATCATAAGTAAGAACCAATCAAAATATGAGAATAATTTGGCATGTGACATGATATTAAGTACAACTGGCACTGAAGTTCAAGATTGAGGAGTCTGACAAACTTTTACTGATGGATTTTCCTGCTAATTTAATAGCTGTCAAAAGTAGCTGCAGTCTAACTAAGCATGGATCATACTTTGGGGTATTTTTGGTTTTGGTTACTACATAATACCTTTTCACCATAATATCAACAAATTGTACAGTGGAGATGACAAAAAAACTGACAACCTGGTGTTTTGCTTTCAATTTGTTTATGTTGAACACCTGCCTATGTACCAGTTGAGTATTGAAACCAAATGAGTCACTGGCAAAAATAAAGATCAAGCCTTCACACCTCCTTACCTTATACAGTGATTCTTGTTGCACTCTGTGCACACAAAAGGCATTAGTCCATGTTGACGACAACTTTTCAAAGAACATTTGTTGCTTTTCTTTGGTTTGCCTATCACCAGACTCTTGCAACCACTGAGAATGTGTCTCTCCACCTACAGGACAAGAGAGTGAATTTAACTTCTACTGTAACTGTACATCACTACAACAAATATAAAATTATAGTCAGTGGTATTTTCTTAACTTGCCTAGTGCATTGATGTAGATTCATGGCAAATGAACGACACCTTATAAAGTCCCAAGACATGGGTATGATTGACACTTAATTATCATCTGCCTACTAACAAAGGTTTGTCCACCAGTGCAAGTAACATGAGTGCCATCTTATGTACAATAGAACTGAAGTATTTGACTTCAACAGCTAAGGAAGTAAAAATTAGCGATAAGAACAAACAATGGTTCAGAGTCATGATGACACCATTTCAAGTTCAAAAAATGGAAATACATGTAAACTACAAGAGAGATTAAGATGATGTTATGATGTTAAATAATTATTAATAAACAATGTTGCACCAAGTAATTTTGCCAGTTTATTTCCTATCTGAACTTGAAAATGGTGTGACCACAGCTACAAAATGTCCTTCATTCTTATCACTAACTTTTACATGCTTGTGTATTACAAAAGCTTTGCTTATAACTAATTAAGGAGATTTATTTTATTCATTACTTTAGATTTCTACAAGATTCAAGCCAAAGTGCAAAGTTCTGCAAAAGTCTCGCAACTCAGTAACGCAAACAACACCCAGAAGGCAATGTTTTTTGAAACCAAGTTCAGGTACCAGTAAACCAATAAAAAGTAAAAACACATGATGGAAAACAATATAAAGGCACATTGTAGGAACATTATGAGCTACCTAACACTGTGTAGCTAACCTGTCTGTTGATGTCCTCATCTTTGGATTTCTTTATAATTTGATTACAGATTGGACAAACAGGAACGTGAACCTAGATTAATTTGAAAAGAGTAGAGTGTTAATAAACAATTCTGGTTAAGGGTATCAGCCAGATTATTTTATAACACTTCCAGGTTGGAATGCTGGAGTCCAGGCTCGGGTTGTTTGAAAGATATTGTTGGATATTGCTATCCAACAAATTAATCACTATTCAGTGGATAGTGCCGTTTGTTTTGTGAATACCTACCCACTGAATAGCAATTTATCAGCTGGATAGGCTTATCCAGGCTTCAAACAACTTGGAGCAGATCAAGTGGTCTAGGTTGAAGCTTTGATCAGGGTCACTGTGTCATGGTCTTAGGTAAGACACTTGAGACACATTACTCTCACAGTACCTTCCTCTTCCCAGATTGGATGAGTAATGCTATATTTGCCTAATAAATCACTATCCAGAGGTCAGTGAAGTTTTTCTTTGTCAACACTTATCCAGTGGATAGCATTATCCAGCCTTCAAACAACTGGGCCCTGATTGTTAAAACACGGCTTTGATAACACCTTCAAGACATTTACTGCAAAAATTTAAAATCAGATTGCGTGATGTCTAATTAATATATGCTGTTTCATCTACAGTCAGCAAAATCCTCTGATATCTTGCGAGATTTATCTTAATCATCATTTTCCGAGTCTACCTGTTATAAATCGCAAAAACTCCATTTTTTTTGGCCGTGCATACCCCATATAATTAAAGCATTAACTTTATTAATTTCGTCAACAAGTTCCAATAACCCTTAATACTCACATCAGTTAATCCGAAATGCGAACACTGGTGTTCTTCTGGTGTACGATGCTCTAAGCTAAAAAGCCAACAAAATAAGGAAAATTAAGCCTAAAAAATTCAGATCATCGAAAGAGTACAGCTACATTAAATTTATTACTGGTACGTATGCATAACGTGGATATAATAAGCGTCCTGGCTAAGACAGTGAACAACTAACTTCTCGCCTTGAGGGTCAATCAAAATATTGACTCGCTGGACACAAAAGAAAATAAACCAGGAAAAAAACTTACCAGAAAACTTCTTTACAGTGAGAACACTGAAATGGTAAGAAATCAAGACGCTTGCATGATGCTAAACTACAGTGCTTTCCAATCGAAAGTAGATCGGCTTCGTCTGCCATGATGGAGCTTTGTTTCCAATGTACTTACTCATCGTTCTGGTCAGCCGTTTATATACTTTTTGCTGAGTCATGATGTAAATCAGGAATACGCTTTTCCTGACTCACCCTTACTCGCGAAGGTCCAGAAATTTCTTGTCACACTGCTGCCGCTGACCAATAGTTCCCAGTTTCCTTGGAGATATGTTATCGAACAAAAACATGGCCGCTCTGGACGCGCGGAGTTACGAAGTAATTAAATAATTTCTTAACCAGTGAGCGCAGTGATAGCGTGCGAGAACATCTAGTTTTCTCGGCTCTTGTTTTAACGCCCAACAAGACATGCTCCATATTTGTAATATGTAATTAGTTTTACAATTAATTTATTCCTTTTCTTTCTTTTCAATATTTATTTATTTATTATTTATTTATTCTATTTTATATTGATTGGATGCGAAAGCGTTGTCAACTATTAAATGTAAATATAGATGTTTCAATTTAGTATCTCCGAGCAACCATGTAATTTTCCTTTTGTTATATTAAAATCCTCAGACTACATAAACATGGAATTCCGGCGCTTTGACGATTTTCTGATCGACAGGTGGGATAGCGGTTTAAGATTTGCTACCAGCCTACCACTCCTTATAAGTTTGGTATACCACTAAATTCTTATGAAATAAAAATAAATTTACAATTATAAATTAAAAATGAACATCACAGAACCTTACTTCGAAGGCTAATCCATTAATCCTGAAATCCGGGCCTGAAATACAGTAATTTTCCGAGCGCAGCCTGCGAACCCAGACGGATTCAATCCAGGCTATAATAAGTGAGCTAGCTTTAGAACTGAAGTTCTTATAAAGCAGAGTAGTTACAAGAATGTTTGTCAAAAGTAACTAGACTAAGCTGTGTTTTCCTCGTCAGGTTAGCAAAAAACTATTTATAATTGATGAGACAATGGAACAAATTACATTACCCACGCAAGGTTTCTCGGGAAATTTGTGCAACAGTATAGCTCAGGTGAGCTGTAAAGCTGTGGATATTTCGAAATTTGAGCGTTTCGTGAATAAAAAGCTAGCGTGTGACTGGAATCGCTGAATCGCTGTCTACTGTAAACAAAACGCAACATGGCTAAAATACAAGGTAAGATCTCTTCTTGAAATGGCTTAAATGCATTTTGGAAGCGTCATGGTAATTCCGCGTCGTCATGATTTCCCATTTGTCGCATAAGATATTTTGGACAGCTCATCTCAACAGCTGTGTTGTAGCTTTCGATCGGGATAATTTTGCCCTGTACTATAAATCCTTGTCGTTCTATGTGGTTAATTTAACAATGTCAAAAGTGTCTTCTTTTCTTTGCCTTCGTAGCTGGTGCAGTCGTTGAAATGAAGGGAGATGAAATGACTAGGTAAGCGAACGGGTGACTGAGGGTGTTGCACTACATCTGATTACACGTCACTATGTGAATTTTATTATCGTTCTAGGTACAATTAACATGATATGTTACGCTTTTGTCTAGATTTCAACGTCTGAAAATTATCTTTCCAGCTTTCAATTTCACCACACAAGAAATTTATTAAAAATATTGTACTTTTAATCTTGTATGTAAATTTATTCGCGTGGATGACCTCGGACTGACTCGTCCATGACTCGAAGGTTTCTATTTCGCAGTATTTCGTGACACATTTGAAAACGCAGTGAAATAAAACATGCAATCGCGCAAAGTTATCTGTAATATCACGATTGTATATGCTGTTGGAAGCATTTTGGCACAATTTGTTATTAACCTAGGAGTGAATAAGCTCAGATATTCTCTGTACGGTTCAATGCGTCCGCGGAGTTTCGTACCTGAACTCCCAGGGATTATACTGCAGACTGTCATGCAAAGGTCAAAGTACAAAGTAGAGAGATGTTTGCATTGCGGTAAATAGATTTATCTTGGATCTGAAATCCTTGAAAACCGTTTTGTTTTTGTTTTTTATTGGCTCATATGCATTATGTATAATAAGTTATGTAAACAAAGGGAGATAAAATATAACTGGTACTTTGAACAGTTTGAAAACTCCCTACAGGGGAGCAACGTTTTAACAAGGCATAATATGGCAAATATGATAACTTATATATCACACCCTATATTGTTTGTCTGACTGAGGCTGAATATTCTTACTTGCCAACTTTAGGCTGACAATATTCTTGTGAATACCTTTGTATTACAGCATAATTATGATATTTCTGTTTTCGAATATAATATGTTGGTGTCAGTGCCTGTGGATGGTGTTTAAGTTATTTCTTGAGTGAGACTGCAGGCAGTACAGCCTGATAATTGACCCATACAACTACTTGCAGACATGTTATTTACATTGAACATACATACAGCTAAAAAGTATGCTTTTTGGCTAGTTTTGCCGTTTATAGAAAGGATAACTTCATATGGTTTCAATTAAAGGCATGTAATTGTATCATTATTACAAATTTTCGTAACACAAAATTATCATCTTTTCAAAATCTCAGCCTGTGGTTCATTCTAGAAATAATCTTAAAATGTTATAAATTTCTGCCTCATTGTTTTGATTAAGTGTATTGGCTGTTTTTGTACTAGTCTAGAGATGCGTTACCCGTTTGGATGAAGTTAGGCAAACATTTGTAGCCTGTCTGGTTATGCGTCTCTAGTATAAAGACGGACACAAGACTCATTATGCATCTGGACAAGTTATATTTCGTAGTGCGTCTTTCAAGACGAATTTCGAAGGATAGCTCGTCTAGACGTGTCTACAATGTATCTTGCCTGCTGAAGATGGTAATTTGTTGTGTTTCTTGTTAGAATAGAAATAAATTAATATGCACTTTTCCTCCTTGTAGAATTATATGGGAACTTATTAAGGAAAAACTTCTATTTCCATATATGGATATGGATGTGAAATCATATGACCTTTCTATTGAAAACAGGGATCTAACTGATGACAAAGGTGAGAAAAAATTTGAATATTAACTAGCTCTGTGTTCGTTTCTTTAATTTTGCATATTTAGGTTTATTAGTCAGCTTGTCTACAAAATTAATCCAATGTTAAAGAGACCTTGACAAAAGTCTTAAGTCGTAGTTTTAAATCCTTGCAAGTTTATTATCTCTGTTGAACCTAATTTGTAGGTTATCTTAGTTAGTCCAGTAAACTTTTCTTTTGAAGTTTCCTACTTCTTTATGAAGATTAATTTGGAGTCCAATTCAGAACAGCAGTGATCGATTTAAGTGACATTACTAGCTGCAAGACTAGTGTTTATTTGTCTTTCCATGTATCAGTTACTGTGGACGCAGCAGAAGCAGTGAGAAAATACAATGTTGGCATCAAGTGCGCCACTATCACTCCGGACGAGAAGAGAGTTGAAGGTCAGTTTTAAGTTAGAAGGATCTTGAAAGCTAAGATAAACATTCAATAGTGTTTCTCAATGCAGTCCAGTTTAAATGGGAGCTTGTTGCTAGACAGCAGATTTATTTGTTAGTCACATTTGTGTATCTCTTTCAACCCTGGACACAAGAAAGATACCTGGGATACTCGTCTAATAAATAAAGAAACTGAATTTATTCAGATACTTGTAGTGTTGCTGGCCAGTCCATTCTGGCTCAGTTTTAGATTTTTTGCACTACAGAGACAATACCTGACTGTATACATGTATATACCGACTACTGGGGTGGAGCCTCAAGTACATGTGACTCGCACAGGAGGAATTGAACACAACAATTTTGAGCTGTTCTTACAACAGACCTGTGTAGTATGTACCACAACACTCTAGTTTAAGTCAGGGTGAGTGCACTGATCACATATTAACACACAGATATGGAAAGCCAGCTAGCAGAATGATTCAAACCAAATCAAGTACAGTCAAATCACTCTGACCAAACATCCTTTAATTTAAACAATACTTTGAAAATAATTTACTTAATAGCTTTTCAAGTCAAATACTTAGGAGAGTTGACTGTATCAGACTCCTGTTAGAGTTACTTTTGGGGGGATTAAGGTGCACTGATCATCAGCTGTTTTGGCCAGAATGGGAAGTAACTAAATGTAATTTTGCTCTTGTAATAATTTGTGAGAGGGCTGTTATGAGTCACAATTGAGTCACGTGTTTGGAAAAATCACCCCCTCTACTTTTCCATCTTAGCCAGCTTTCCTGCTTGGGACTTCTTTGCATAGACAGCCTGAAATTTTGCACATGTAAAAGGCAGCTTTCTACTTTTAACTTGGGCTTTTTGACAATTATTCTGTGAATTCTGCAAAGTGATATTATCTCATAATGAAGTAGCCTTTAAAAAAAAAAAACATTGATAACAGTTTGCTTTATGTCACATTATCAGAGTTTAAGTTGAAGACAATGTGGAAATCTCCAAATGGTACAATCCGTAACATTCTTGGTGGAACTGTGTTCAGGGAGGCAATAATATGTGAGAACATTCCGAGACTTGTACCAGGATGGAAGAGACCAATTATTATTGGTCGTCATGCTCATGGTGATCAGGTAATAAAAAATTGATTTAAATTATAATATTATTATTATAGTTTAATGGCAATGTGCAGGGCTCTTAGTCTAGAAAACTTCCATTCACAAAACATAGTTACAAGCATTTCATAAGCCTCTTTGTGCTTGGTAGCACATAGGGCACACTCTATTACCAGTGAGTCCCAATGCTGCTTGTCAGCAGCATGCCCACTACTGTTGGGTCTGCATTTGTGGGTCTGCATTTGTGGCTCCAGGTCCAGCCTGAGCTAACATATGGAAGACCAGTGGAAATTCCAGTTAGGTGGGGATCGCAGAGGTTCAAATGTTTATAGAAGAGTCAAAGTATGAAGCTAATAAAAATGGAATTCTAGCCAGATTGAAACTCAAAACCTCTCTAAGTTAAATAAATGTAATTTTAATTCTTGCATCAAAACTCATGCCTTGAATTCTTTGCAGTACAAAGCAACAGACTTTATTGTTCCTGGTGCTGGCAAAGTTGAGATGGTTTTCACTCCCTCTGATGGCAGCCAGCCAATCAAACATGTTGTACACAATTTCACTGATTGTGGTGGAGTCGCAATGGGGATGTTTAATACAGATGAGGTAAACCAGTTAACACAGATTTGAGGATCATATTTGAGGATCATATCAATGATGTAATGCAGAGTTTATGGTGATCTATATAAAATAAATGGTTGGCACATTCAGGCACTTCTAGATCTTACTATCAATCCAGACTCGAGCACTGTCTGGGGTCTGTGGCTGGGATCACTGTCTGGGATCAGTGGCTGGGGTCAGTGGCTGTGATCACTGTCTGGGATCAGTGGCTGGGGTCAGTGGCTGTGGTCACTGTCTGGGATCAGTGGCTGGGGTCACTGTCTGGGGTCAGTGGCTGGGATCACTGTCTGGGGTCAGTGGCTGGGGTCACTGGACATATGTATACTCTGTACATGTACACTTAAAACTCTAAAAATTTGTTAAAAATTTGGTTACAAATCAAAATATTATTTTGGAGTTCTGTAGATGGTGTTTTTTTTTTATGATCCCCAGTTCTTATAAGACTACTCTGTCATGTCTGCTCAGTAACGTGCATTTGAATTATTTAGTAGTTTCATGCAGCATTTCTCCCTAGCAGGGGATGATACTGTTAGTATGCATCAGTATTTGACATAGGGACTTAATTTACTCACTTATGGCTTCTTCACAGTCCATCAAGAACTTTGCCCACAGTTCCTTTAAGTATGCATTGCAGAAGGAATATCCTTTATACATGAGGTAGATGAAGCTAATCTGGTTGTTGACCATGAATTGTTTACTTGTATGAATTGTGTGTTTGTCAGGGGATCTAAATCTTACTGTACTGCCCATCTTGTCTCTAATATTATGGCCGCAGTACTTCATAGAAGAAGATATATACTCCCTGTTTCTTATAGTTTTCTGGCATTGTCAACAATTAGAGCCAAGATCTAATAAAGAGGCTTGTAGCAGTGTCACCATGTTGTATCCTTTGGTGTACCGATGTCATCTAATCAGTGGAAGCCAATGTTGCCGTTATTTTTATGCATGAAGTCATATGTCACAGTCGTTACATGATTGATTCCTTTTAGAGTTTATTCAGTGGAGAAGCTCACAGTCAAGTTTCTGACATTAAATGTCAGATAAAATATTTTTTTACTGCGTGTTCAAATATTTCATTTAACTATGGGATCATCTTGTAATTTAACTATCATATTTCCCTATCATAGTTAAATACTAATTACCTGAGTGTACATTTTACTCTTTTCCAGTACAAAGAACACAATTCTTAAAAAGTATGATGGTCGATTCAAGGATGTTTTCCAAGAAATATATGAAAAGTGAGTACTGTTTGGTAACGAAGGTGTCTTCTGTTTGGTGATAAATCTGTTAGAGAAGGATGGCAAGAAATCAAACTGATTACACTGGTCAAAAGCTGAGGTACCGGTAATCTGTTTGTGTGACCATGTGTGTATTTTCTCACCAGGGACTACAAAGAGCAGTTTGAAGAGAAAAACCTATGGTATGAGCACAGATTAATAGATGACATGGTGGCTTATGCACTCAAGTCTGAAGGTGGCTTTATGTGGGCTTGTAAAAACTATGATGGCGATGTACAGTCAGATTCTGTTGCCCAAGGTATGTGGTCTTTGGGTGAGGTATCTTTTGCTGAAACAGTATTACCCTGCAATCAGATGTTCTTAGTTTTTGTGGCAGTGGAAGGGAAATACTTGATCACAGACCTGTTTTCTTTATGAAAGTATGCCATCTCAATTCTGGGACTCAGTGGAATATTATGCAGATTTCCAGTTATTCGGTTAGTTGGAGAGAAAATCAATTGATAATTAAGGCATGGTTAAGGAGAGGTGTCCCCAGTATGAGCATATACATAAGAGCATTAGGGAGTAAAAAAAAAATGTAGCAATCCTCTCATACTTTCATGGTGTACCCCCCCCCCCCCCCCCCCGGGTTCCCCCCCCCCCCCCGTCACCCCTTCCCATGCTCCACTATTCCCTCTCCCTGACAGGAGTATGAATGTTACTACAAGACTTTGCAGAAAATCATTTGATTGAGCGGATCTTTGCAGGTTTCGGTTCCCTTGGCATGATGACAAGTGTTTTGGTTTGCCCTGATGGTAAAACAGTGGAAGCTGAAGCAGCTCATGGAACAGTTACAAGACATTACCGAATGCACCAACAAGGCAAAGAGACGTCTACCAATCCAGTCGGTAAGATTGCTTCATGATTGCTTTTTCAGTAAAATGTTACCATAGATCTTTCCCCTAAAGAAATCTGGATCTAAAGCTCATCTTCATCTTGCACTTTTTCAGAAGAGAGAGGAATGCTCAATTAACTTGTAAACTTCTTGCCTGCAACCCCCCCCCTGAGAGGACTCCCATGAAACACAAAATTTAGTCTTTTGTAACAATCTATCTTTTTTTTTTGGAACTTGTGTGAGCCTTTAAGCGGATGCAATTTGAAATCCTTCGTATTTGCTTGTCTGAGTTTTCATTTTCAGCTTAATCATTATATGTTCAAGAAAACTATAAGCAATAGCAGAAATGAAAAATTTTATAAACTTGCCTGCTCTCAGCCATCACACATTCCTCAAGATAGGTACTCTGTATTCTGTACCATACAAGCGAGGAGGAAGGTAGTAAAGATGAAGAAAGACTGGGATTAGGGATATACCCCAGCGTGTGGGTTTGTTGAATTCCTTCAGACATAAAACAATCTGTGCTTCCATCTAGTTTTGTAAGAACAAGAAATGCTGACTTCCAAACTTGCACAAATTATTTGATAGAAATGCAGAGAAAATGTTTTCAGGAAATAAAAAGGAGAATCATGAATTCATTTATTTATTTCGATAAACAAGACTTGACTTAACTTGCACTTTGACCCTAGCTTCCATCTTTGCATGGACAAGAGGTCTGTTGCACCGAGCCAAACTGGATGGTAAGTGTTGTTAACAGGCAGATACATGTAGAGCAACCACACTACACCAAAATTTATTCAATGAGCGACAGATGAAATCCAAGCCTTCTAGATTTTCAGTTATCTACCGAACTTGGCTGCTCTTTGTATATAGCCAAGTGTTCTTTCTACTGATATTTGTTTGCTTTTCTTGGTTTTGTCTCCTTGATAAGCTTAGAATTCTTGGATGTTCTTACACTTAAAAATTATCTTTATCTTTCTTGTATATAATAGTGTAAATTTAAAGTGGTACTACGATCAAAATTTTACCCCTTGATTTTTTAGTTGCATTACATAGAATTCCATGAAAGAATAAAAATGCCGTTTACCATTTGCAAATATCTCCATTAGTTCTGGAGATATTTGTGTTTGAAAAATACGTAAAATATGCAAATGAGATGACTGATGACTCCATATACTCAACCCAATATTATATGAGGTATATTTAACAATTATTCGCCGAAGGCGAAGTGAATCTCGGTGAATATTCCCCGAGATTCACTGAGCCTGAGGCGAATAATTGTTTTAGTCTAATTTTCAGAGGTGAATATCAAGAACTAAAAGAACTGAAAGACGGAAACAAGAAACACCTGCAGTGCTCGCTTGCATACGTGTAAACAAGGTTGACTCATCGTAAA
>OMLO01002908.1_pt1 | contig 14021 bp, 3 predicted proteins | sample 1674811 | NCBI WGS metagenome assembly OMLO01 (sample SAMN06265003, study PRJEB25207) | coral metagenome | isolation source: Coral host | place: Mexico:La Bocana,Puerto Morelos, Mexico | collected 2008-11-13
ACTTGTCCTCACTAGTGATATCATCTATTCCACTCTGAACATGCCTTTAATTGAACACAAACATTGGGACAATGAAGCAAGGGTGAGGTGTCACTGTGGGGATGGGGTAAGTACATGTATTGTAGATAAATTGATCAATTGGCCTTGGATCCAATCCTCTTGAACGGCCATGTCAAGAATAGACATCACAAGGTGTTTTGTAAAGATGTGGACTTGCTATAAAACGGTCTTTGTCAGAGTAATGGACAGGGATTTTTGGAATCAGGCAATAATTGCCAGAGTGCAATAACCATACATCTTTAACTGTGAGTGAAAAATGTGCCAATCCGGTGAATTTTCTAGGCGTAAACCATATACAAACCACATTCCCCATACAGTTCCTTTTAAAGTGATTAATTTGTCAACAGCTCCTTGTGTAACCTACATTGTAACACTGTGTCAGTTCAGACTTACCAGAGTTCTTTTCGCACACGACTCACACAAGGCATGTGCAATGCTTTCATGAATAATCACTTAGTGTCCTAGAATTACATGTAATTTGTTTCCCACTTTTCTTCAGACATGAGCTTGGGGTCCCTGTGGTGTGAGGAAGTACATTATACTCTACATGTATACGCTGTCATTGTTACCAATGGTTAAACAGGTTTTTTATAAAATTCTGCAAAATACAGTCTGTATGCTACTGTCACAGTCAATAGGCCATTTTTGAAACTGCTATTTAGACAATAATCAATAGTTAACGAATTTATAAGCTACATGTACATGTATATACATTTCATACCATTCAAATAGTCCTCCTAATGCCGCAGTGAATGCCTGTTGTACTCTGTCCATGGTTAACCATGATCCACGTTCCTTAAGGAGCTCACACAACAAATTAAGAATAGCATCTGAAAGAGGGCACTGGAGATCAGACCCAGTAGAGGCCCTATCTAAAAGAGACTCGTCCTGAAGGTCACTTGGCTGGTCCATTTCAGAGACTGTACAGGGATCCTCTGGGTGTAGTGGCAATTGTCTTGTAGAAGGAGCAGCTCCTGAGACAAGAGGTACAACTTTTCTCTTCTCTTTTAGAAATTTCCTGAGAGTACCTTGTTTCTTCTCCTTTACAGTGGACGGTGCATCAAGGCCCTCTCCTGGTGGTTCACTCTTACTTCTTATTCGTTTGGCAGCTTCTAAGATCTTCTGTGGGTTGAACTGGAACTTGCTGCTGGATGCTGCCATGGTGATGCCCTCCATGGACTCACTTCTGGGTGCCGGCTGACTCAGAGAGAGTCCAAGAGGCTTGTGTGCTACTGCAGGGGTGCTTGACAGTAAAGTATCTTTATGCTGCTTTAATAGAGCCCCTGAGCGTCCCCTCTGGTGGAATCCCGAGTGTAATGCAGATGCAGATTGGTCGTCAGGGGACAATGCAACAGGGTCATCAGGATTATCACTTCCATCACCAGCTGTCCGAGGTCCTAATGATTGACGGACTTGGTGATTAGTATCCCAGCCAACATCTTCATCCTCTGAATCACAAGGCATCACTGTGTGTTTCCACATCTTTTTCAGCCCATCTTGTTCATCACCATTCTCTTGTTTTTCTTCAGAAAGGGACTGGAATGGAGATGGTGGTGTAGGAGGATTGAATTCCGCTTGGTTCACAAGAAATGCAGAGTAGTAGAATGGTGTCAACAAGCTGTCTTGGCTGAAATCAGAGTCCTGTAACAGATATTTATTTATTTATTCAGTGATTTAAAAAGCTCCAGAGAATACTGTATTAATTATGAAGCAAGCCTTCATGAATGTTCTGAGATTGACATGTGCAAAACTTAATGTGGTTATCCATCAGCTAGAAGATGAAATGTTTAACATCACTATCATAGTTATATACTGGACATTAATTTTAAAGAAATGCTCAACTAAATCTTTATTTTAATCTGTTTAAGTGTTTGGAGTCAAGCCACAAATAAGTTGTTTCATCACAAATGAACCCACAAGCCTTGCTCTTTTGATTTCTAGCTATATACTCACTCCATCAGGGACATCTTCATGATATGCTAATTTCCAAGGAAGAAGTACATTTTCACTTGCTGCAGTAGGGTAATCCTCAGGCGTGGCTTGTTCTTCCTCAGCTTAACAAAAAGTGGGAACAAAATCAAACGATGCCCAACACAAGATACAGTATCAAAGGAATCAATTGCAAAACACTTTAAATATTAATCAATTAAAACACTTTACAATTTTCTCCTAAAATACCGGTATAGTAGAGCCCTGCTACATTGTAGCTTGAACTACCTCAGAAAAAAAAGTTTGACCCACATGTAGCACAGCTTATTTTAAATTCCAATAATCATGTTCTTAATAAATGACTTATATAAATTTAATTCTACTAATTGTACTTTTGCCACCTCTACATGTTCACACGTTGTTTTAGTCACATACATGTCGTCCTAATCACATTTCCACATGCTTATCATGTTGTCAAATATAATTTTGACATGTTAACTGTACAGTCATGTAATCAGATATGTTAATAGTGTTTTCAACCAAAGTTGGCAAATGTTATTGGCCTTTGTTCAAGTCAATGGGGAGTTTCAGTAAACCAAGTTCCATTTAGCAAGATACATGTACCAATTGAAAAAACATTTGTACCAATAAAAAACTCTTCTGAACAAAATTTTACCTGAATCGAAAGCTGTCTTGATGGTGTCAATCACTTTGGTCATCTGTCGGCTTAGCATCTTTTATATAAAAAAAAAGTATATTAATAGTTAACAGCATTTATTTCATAAAATGATAAAAAGGTTCCATGGCTAGAGTTTGTATGGGAATTATCTTCTGTGAATATGATGATACAGTACAACTCTAAAGTAAGTTACCACCTCTTGTCTAACTTGTATCTCGTGTCTTGCAAAATGAGAGTCGTTTCTCAAAAGACAAGGGTCTTCCCTCACCAGAAAAGGGTCTCATCTCTCAAGGCGAGACTCTTCTCTTGCAAGAACCAGTGAAGCATAGATTTTGGAAGAAATTGCACACGATTAGCTTCCAAGAAAATGGCTAATTTCTTGCAACGCAGTAAAGTTTACCCCAAAAGAGCATCTAGTTTTTCAGGCTCTTGTTTTACAAGCTGCTTTAAGTGAAAAAACTTTAATCGCAAGTGAAAAGCTTACACTGTAATTAGAAGTGATCAAAAACAAACAGCAAAGATGTTCACAAAAACGTAAGTTCAGTGGTCACTTTATTTTTTTGTTAATATTCACAATACCTTGTCTACTCGTGGTACATGAACTGACTGACTGACAATCTGGGCAACACTGGGTTTGATAAAAGAAACTTGTTCCCCTCCAGTCACACCAAGAAACTGTTTCAGGTCTTCACTATCTCGCAATGGTGCTTTGCATATTAGACTCTAAAGACAATAAAGTATTACATACAATTATTGTATTGTACTGATAACAAAGAGAATCACCTTGAACATACATGTACAGGAGACAGAACTGCTAATAAGGAAACCAGTTTCACTTCTTGAACAGTTGGTAACAAATTCTCCTATATAATAAATGCTAAAACATGCATGGATATTTTGCAATTGAAAACAATTCTCACCCCTAAATAATACTGCAGCAGTTCCCTTCTTCCTTCGACCACATGGGGATCAAGTCTTCCAAATGGTAGATTGTACTTTCTGTTTGGTCTTAAAATATCTAAAACAATGTATTGAAAGGATCACGTCATAAGCATGTAGGTAGCTAGTGTCAAATTACAGTACCAGCCATACATGTATATAAAACAACATACTGCATATTATATCTTACAAGCACAGACTAAAATGCTTTTATATTAACAATCAAAGTTACCCATTCAGTCAGTTATTCAGTTTCAAGCAGACCGAGTTTCACTTGTACCTTTCATGTGGCTGCCAAGTTTTCCAGCGGTGAGACGGTTATGCAACTCAATGAATTCTCGATATCTTCTGAATATCATCCGTTTTACAGCAACACTTCTCTTGATTGTCTCGAGGGAGACTTCCTCATCCTCTGGTTGACTCTCTCTTGCATACAGTCTCCTCTTCATCTTTTCTTGTTTTGCTTGCCTTATTGCTGCACTGTAAACCTCATGCCAGATCCTGATGTCATACTGTTGTAATAAAAGGTCAAGTAATTACATTGAGTCTGGCCACTGTTCCTTTAGAGAAGTACAGCATGTATCCTACATGTATTCCCAACCGTCCTCCTATCACAGGATGCTTAGCCTCTCTCTCCCTTCTCTAGCAGTTATTTCACGCTACAGGAATGTATTACTCAGTAGCCAGTTTTCATTCTCTGGATGAAAAAGGACAATCGGAACAAGAGAAGTCTTTATGAATGAAACAAAAGCATAGGTAGAGTTTGAAAAAAGTGCCGTCCAGTCATCTGGGACAACTCAATTTTCCCACCAGACTAGCAATGTTTCACTTTCACTAGCCCGATGGGTAAGGGCCCAGGCAAGTTGTCTGCCAACTAAATAAAAAAATTAAGACTGGCTGAGGGGATGCAAAATTTTAGAGCTGCTTGTCTAAAGCCCTGATAGAATGTACACTATGTCATCCATCACTATGTTTATGCATACCTCTATTTTATAAAGTGTGTATTTATTTCTTCCTGGTTCCCAGGTTGTCTCCAGTGCTACGACAGTACTAGGAATGGAGATAAGCTGACTGGGGTGCATTCTTTTGACTCTCCTAAGCTTTGTATCATCCACTGTTTCTTCCACTTTGCCAACTCCCATAACTGCTTGAGCCAGTTCCCCTTGAGGTGTCCCATAACAGGTCTCTTCATCACTATCAATGGATTCTTCAATCATGGCATCACTTCTTGACAATTTTCTTCCTCCAAATGTTGCTGCTCGGGCTCTTCCAGCATCTAAGGACTTTCTCATTGTTATAAGTTTTTTCCCGCTTGTTGAAGAGTGATCTAGAGATTCACCTTCAGACGTTGTACTTGCTTCAGTTGATTTCCCACTACCATTACTATTACTGCTAAGACTGTCAAATTTAAATGGTGGTTTGAAATTTGATACGAATTTCTTGCCTGCAGTAATAACTGCATCACTAAAAGATTCTGTGTTCTGTGTTCCAAATCCCAGGTGTAAACGTTTCCGGCGACTCTCTGTATCTTCATCAGGGTGATCTTTTTCTGAAGCTTCCCAAGATGATTCTCTGATGTCATCTAATTCTGGAGAGTCCTTCTTACTTTGAAATGCTATCTTTTCAGCTCTAAATTTGTCTTTGTTGAATGGTGAAGACATGTCTTTAGAACCAGTGGAGTCTTCTGTAGGTGAATTATATGTCTGTTTGTCATTAGAATCCTCAAAGGAAGCTTGCTTAGTTATACTTTGTCTTGTACCAGCCCAATGAGAACCAAACCTATATGGGTCAAAATCCTCACAATGTTCTACTGCTTCCTCGCCTCTCTCAATGTAGGAATCTAGAAGATCCTCTTCACTAGAAATAGACTTAAAACTATCTGTGCTGCTACCAAAGCTTGTGTTATACAGTGGAGAGGGATAAAACCTTCTTGGGCTTGCTGAAGTGGAAAACTCTTGAATTTCTTGCTCATCAAAATCTGCAAAAGACAGCTTGCTAGGAACACTGACAGACCTTGAGAGCTCACTATGGCAAGGATGTAATGAAGATTTATCTTCAAACATTTCATTGCATCCTGGAAGTGACTGACTTCTGGTTCTGAGTCCTGGACATAGTTCCTCTATGTCAGACCCCTCATCACTGCTCCCTCTCTCTGCCACCATTGACATGGGGCGGTAGTTATCACCACTCTCTTCAAACTTGTGGCAGCAAGTCAGTTCTTTCAAGCTGTGACCAAGTTCTACAAGTTTTGATCCCACATCAACATTGCCCTCAACCTTTGGTAGATTTGATTTCATGTGTTCAAAACTCTGCGTATTGAAAGATTCATCTTGAGATGATGGACAGACTCCCCATGATGAAGACAAACTAAAGGATGTCAAGTTGTCTACTGAGGATGGAGGAACAACCTCTGTTGACCAGTTTCTTCCATTTGGACTGCACTCCTCCATGCTGTTTTCTCCACTCTCGTCAACTGAAATAACAAGAAATGATTCTGTGTTATCATGTTGACTCTCTCCAATAGGTGGCTGTCTTTGTGAAGTAACTGACCACCGGAAATCAGAACTTTCTTCACAATGTCCCGGTGACATAATTTCAATTCTTTCTCCAATGTCTTCCATGGATTCTTTCCTAAGGATTTTCTCTGTTTCTTCTTTTTGTGGTTTTGCTTGAGCAGCTACAGTTGTTGTATTCTCCTCCACTGACAGTGCATGTATCTCCTCCGACAAGGCTGGTTCAACAACATAATCCAAATTATCACTTTCCTTCACAACCACACTTTCACCTACAACCTTTGACTTGTTCACTTCCGCTTTCTCATCATCAGAGAGAACGTCAATCACTGCCTCGCCTATCCAATCAGGATCTGTCAAAAGACCAACCAAGGGTTCCACAACTTGAACGGCTAAAATTTCTCTCAAAATAAATCTCCCGGCATTACAGCTGAACGTGTCCTTGGGAATCATCGCAACGAGCAGTGAATCAATAACGTTCCTTAAGTAGTTGAGTTCTGCTGCCGGTTTTGAAAGCGATGGTGGTTCCGAAACCAGCGATTTATAGGTTTGACAGAGCAGCTGTGAAGAACTAATGCTCAATCTGAGTTTAGGATCTATCGCTTTCACGACCGCCATAGCTTTGTTGAACCTTTCCAAATGTCCATGAAAAACCACGATGACTTGCTCGATCATGTAATGCGAGTCAATCTGTGAAGCGCGCTTGTATCCCTCCAAGCACAGCATCTCTAACGATTCTCGTGTTTCAGAGATAAAACGTTCGTCTTTTCCGACATCGCGGTACCAAGTACGGATAAAGTCGCGAGTGATGTTCTCGATCAACTTTTTGAAACATTCCTCTAAGGGTTTCGGAATCTCATTAAGGCTTCGTACACCACCATTAGTGTAGAAACATGAGTAAGAGATCCTGTTTTCCAAGCGATGAGGTGCTCCGAAACCAAACAACTCGACAATTTTGAACAGCTCTTCAAATAAACCGTCCAGTCCCCATTTATTTGTGAGGAAAAAGTGCGTCAAGCCAAAGCTTACGCTGGCAAATATTACATAGAGAAACAGTGCCTTGAATGAAAATCCTGTAAAAAAAACGGAGATCAACACGGCAAAAACGACGAACCAGCCCATTTCCTTCTGGGCTACGCCATGTTGTGTTATCGCCCGCCACCGCTTAGGCACCGTGCCTTCTTCAGCTTTGTATCCAGGTCTGCAGTTTCTGTTGACAAGACGAACGCAGTTTTGTACGATGGCGGAGAATTTTTACTCTGTCAAAACAGCCCTTCATGTTGGAATAGTGCAAATACTGGGCGGTCTAATAAGCATCGGAATTGGAGCATTTAACACAAGAAAGGAGGATCATCAAGCTTTTTTTAAGTTCAAACCAGAAGGACTTCCAGTTTGGTCTGGGATACTGGTGCGTTTGATAACCAGAAATATTTAATATCATGCTGAACAAGTAATACGCCCAACACGTTCGTTGAGCGCTTATCATTTTCATATTTATTTTGAGAACAAACGAAACTTAATTGGAATCGACATGGTTTGGGTCTGATCTTTTTGATCATCTTAGGAACCCATCGAAAATGAAAGAAAAAGTCGCCAATTACATTTAATTTTTAGCTTTACATGTTTGGCGACGACGCGAATTAAGACAACAGGGGTTTCTCAAACACTTAATTTACATTCCAAATGTCCATAGTGTGATTTTACCACAGTCTGGTTAGAAAACAGCTGCAGAAGCCATCAATATAACATACAAAAATTAAGGTTAATGATCATAGGGAAGGGCGTGCATCAAAATTTCGAATGATTTTGACGAGTAAAAATACAGAGTAAACACCCATAAATTTTATATGAATCTTGTGTACATCGATATATCTTAACTATTTTGTGAATCAGGGATTTAGATATTTAGTCATGTACCAGAATTTGGCAATTACCGGTAAGTCATGTTAGGCCAAACACACACACTACTCCCTTATCTGATGAACTGCCTTAGTATTTGCTTTGAAAATGCAATTCTTGAAAAGTAAAACTTGAACCAGAAATTCTTAAAAAGTATTTAATACTTGAGATCTTACAAGACCTGATTATCATACTTGTGGTTGGATATATAACTATTTATGGTTTGCGGCATGCTTGAGGTGTGGTAACCTAGTGATCAGCGCATCAATCCAGCCAATGAGGGATGCTCTATTGGTGCAAATAATGTGCCTATTACCTTAACTTCACACACCAGTGCTAGCTGCTTAGTGCTATCTTAAACATATCAAATGTAATATTACATAATGATAAAATACCATGTACTGTTGTACAGCTGTGTTTAGCCTTTTGAACCACAACTGTACAAACAATAGTTGTAATTGATTTTTCAGTGTTTACGCAGTTTACTTTTATATTATTGCAATCATCTAACATGTAAGTGACCTCTGATATGGTTTTCCAAAATTTTCCTAGTACCGGTACCTTGAATTAGACTGGATGTAGAATGTTTAATCACCAAAAATGTGGGCCAGACAGTTTATTTACTTTTTAAGCCAATTTGTCTCTTTTCCTGCTTTGTAAATAGTGGCTTTTCATGAAAAAATAATTTTAAATAAAACAAAAACTGAATTATAATTACTCATACCAATTTTACATAATTATATTTCACCCTAGAGAACACAAGAAAATTCACTGTCAGTTTACCTTGTGGTCATGCTGACATCATAACATTAAAAAAAAACTGATTTTTTTTTCTTTGAGTATATGGTGATTGTGTGGTCTTGAAATAATAGTGTTGTCTAAAAACTAAAGGGAGCAACCTAAACATCCCTAGATATTTTGAACTTCAATGTAGTTTGATACATCTATCACGGTGAAAATAACAAGACAGTTTACAATTTCAGTTTTAGCTGATCCAGTGGAGAAGCATCACATATTATTTATTTAAATTAATTATTTTTTTGTTGTTTCAGTTTGTTGTGACTGGAGGCATTGGATGTCTTAGTTATAAGCATCCAAAAAAGATAACAGTGAGTATATCCTGTCATAGGCAAACCAAAGCAGAAATGAAAAAAATATATATAATTGCTTTTTCTGCTTAGACTTTTTGAAAGATGTTTATCAAACTCACATAAATTTTTAATGTGGCTAAATGTAAAATTTTAGGAAGATTTAAACTCAAGAAAATGTTGGACAGGGGTCTCATGCATGAACCCAGGGCGCTCTATGGCTTTGCAGGGGCTTAATATTTTTACAGGTCTCCTGTTGAGCCCAAGGCATTTGCTTGCGCTACCTTTCCCCATCTGAGATATTGATCACTTTTGCTCCCGTCCCTCCCATCCGTCTTGGTGAGAGTTTGAATACTGACTCTATTCGTTAATGACTTCCATGTGACATTTGTCAAAAGAGCTGCGCATTTGTGATGTACTTTGCCAAGAAAGGCAGCTCACTGGCTACTTTGTTAGAATTTTCAAGAATGTCTTGAATGTTTGGACAGATTCACCAAATAATTTGACTGTGTTTTTATAGCAAAAGTAACTGAACAAACAGGAAACTAGTGGAGAGCGCTGGTTTATATTTTGATGCACCTTATCAGGGGTTTCATTAGCATTTAATCTTCAGCAGGAGGGCAAGCAGTTATCATGGACAGGCAGAACTTTTTAAACTGAACTTCTATCCTCTAGATGGTTTTAGAAACCAGGCAGATGAAACTATCATTGCAGCTAGTCAAATTGCTGGCTGCCTGGCCCCCAATAATGCCCCCACATTATAGATTTTTCATCTCAGGTTAAAAAAAATCCTTAAAAACAGAAGTGATTTCAGTGTTGCTGTGAGTATCACCACATGTCTGGCCACAGCTACACTGCTGACATTCGTATTGCAAAATTATTTTGAGTCAGGACAATTTTCTTTTGATATGAACTAAGTGTATTTTTTTTTCTTTGCAGATTCATGCCTTCTTAGTGTTCTGTATTTTCACAATCGTTGCAAGCATACTGATGTTTTGGATTATTCTGCCAATGCTGGTGTCTGGCGAGAAAGAAGTGTCTTGGAACTTATTTTTTGGTTCATTTCTTGGTGTTGTGGCCATAACTTTTGTTGTCAGCATGAAAGGAGCTTTTGTTGCATTCAAGTCCTCGTTTTTTCAATACAACTGCTTTAACAAACATCCACATTTACAGGTAGAGTACCGCTGTCAGTCTAGCATTTCATTTTGTTTACAATTATGTTCACAAGACCCCTGTTAGGGCTGTTGCCTTGATAGTATCTGGCTACTTCGCCATAGCTGAAGGATATCAAAGAGGAATTTTTATTTCTAAGCTGGAATTATTTTAACCAGATTTACTAATTACTGCCATGTTATGAACTCGTACACTGACCTCTTGGCTCAGGTAACTTATCACTGATAGAACCAGATTTTCTAATTGCCATGTTAAGAGTACAATTTTACCACAAAGTTTTAACCACACTTGTGAACAAAAGACATTTGGTTGACTCTAGCCTCCTATGCAGATCCTCTTTGGCCTGTCATGCCTTCTTCCTTTCCCAAGTTTATGCGGCAGGAAGATTAGATGGCAAGCTGAAAGAGTATTTGTATAGGAGGCTAACTTAACCCCAGCGTAGGAATATAATTTAAGATTATTAGCACATCTTTGTTATCATCGTGGGAAGAAATTACTGGTCACCGTTTGGCAAGTTTGTGAAGCTGGCCTGATGTTTCAAGCTTTTAGCATTGTTAGGGCAATTGCCTTGCTTTTATTTTGCTCTGACAGGGCTAATGCTTGAAATGTCAATTTTTCACTTGTGTAATGTAAATGAAGTATTTGATGAACAAAGTATTAAATACTCTCTGGTACCAGTAATTAATGCAAACCTTTATAAACCATATTCTCTGTATTTCAATCAAGAAAGTCAATCAAAAGGAGGCAGCTGAAATGAGGAATACAGCAATAAGCAAAAACACTAGACATAAGCAATTTTATGAATAAAACAATAAGTCTTAAGTCCATCTTGCATTCAAGTCTTAACGTGAATGCAAGGTAATTTACAAGTCATGCAGGTCACATTGCTCTGTTTTCTGCAGCATACAAGTGAACCTGTAGAGCTTTCATCATCTGCCTGCATGATCACATCGACATCTGTGGCATTAGAAAACACCTTGGAAGAAATTAGAGAACAGAGAAGGGTATGTAGACTTAACTAGAAAACGATTAACTAGAAATTTGATTATTAAAACATATAACTCTTAGCGATAACTTAGATTAGCTGTTGCTGGAGAGAGACTGTAGAGGCCTTATGTGTCGGCATGACAGTATGACAATGGATGGTGATGATGATGATGAGATGCTGATGATGATGATAACTTAGTTCAAGTAAATTATAGAGTTGACTTCAGTCAAAAAATTGTTTTCTGTGTGCAGATTTTGAAGTTGTTATGTGACAGTTATATTGAGTTGTTCTCTGACAAAACTGGTCAAAACTGCTTCCTGTGGCAGTAGCATCCAGAGCGCATCACAAACGCTTGCTTGCTTACATGTAGTTCTGTTACTTTTAGGCTAGGAGAGAGCATAAAGTATTTTTTTCTTCCAACTTGCAGACATCAAGATCACAAAGTCAACCCTCCTCCACGCCTCGTCACCATTCCCATCACTCCCACAGACATCACCGACCACGGGGTCATTCAAGCCGGAGGGGAGTGGAGAGAGAAGCAAGAACTGCGCGACATGATCAGCGACCCCCTCCTCCCCCATACCAAACGATTAAGCTTCCGTTCCTGCCATCTTACCAAGAAGTAGAAGTTTCTCTTCCACCGCCACCATATACAGAGAAGAAGGAGGACACATGACCCACAGTGCCGTGTTTATAAATTAAATTATGTAGTTAGATGTATTTCTTTCTTGGAGAATTCAGAATCCTAAGAACAATTCAGAGGTGGGCTTTAACAGAAAATCTTTTCAGTTCTTCTGGGAAAGCTGCTTGCGGATGCTACGCCCAAGACATACAAATGCGCTGCAACAAGAACAAGATTCGTAAATCTTTGCAAAGCGTTTCGGAAGAGTCAGTCATCCGAAACTGCTCGAGTGTTAACGAACATACCCGAAGTTAACTCGTCAGCCCGTCGTCACTTCGTTCTTACAAAGGACTAATACCTTTGTCGTCATAAGGGCTTGAAAAAGTGTACGTATTCACTGTACTGCAACAAAATTATTATTTCTAAGGACTGTAAGCCGTGATAGAGTAGACGGCTTCCGAAGAAATGAAAGAAGCATTAGAGCGCTATCATCGGCGCGTGTTAATTGGTCACATTTCAAGTTTTGTGATACAATGCGACATCACCTCTTTGATTGTTACTCTCAAACTAGTGATGCTTTAGAATAAATTATTCATTGATCTGCGCGCTGGGTTTGATCGCAAAGTAAGAGTATTGTTGTAAATAAGTTGGCCGTATTGAAATAAGAAATTTCTGAACTGGTTCTCAATGTTAGAACTCACTAAAATGTCGGATTATATTCCTGATTTTAGATTTCTTTTGACTTAAGAAATCTCAAAATTGTAAATAAATGGTTGTAATATGAAAACTGCGTTTTCTTATTGTTTATTCATTGAAGTGTTTTACGTGTAATAACAAAATATTTTGGCTTGTACCCTATCCCTTTGGCGCCGTCCACATTTTGCCGGAAGAATTTGAAACGCGACAATCACCGGGCAACTTTGGATTCGTGTTCAGTGAGGAAAATTCAGTCAGGAAAATCACGTGATTATCGTGACGTCATCGTATTCGAAAAGCTCCGTCTTCACGGAAAGCGAAAAGCCAACGTTTTAAAATTCTTCCGGCTAAAGCTCGAAACGACGCAGCAGGCTCATAAACATGTCAAACCATTTTAAACTTCATCTGCTAAATAGCTGTTTACTTGCTTGCCGACACAAGAAAACAGCTTTGCTGATTTGCTGATTTAAGCGTTCCTTTTGCTTGTTGACGCAACACAATCTCTTTAGAAATTGCTAAAGTAAATAATTTTTGGTACACTACAGAATCTTACTCAAACTGAAGTTATGGTTTCCTTTCAACATTTCCAGATAACGTTCTTCCTTTTTTGGAAAAATTCTAAATTCAGAAATTGTGCCATTACTAAAGGTCAATTTCATATCGTCTCTTTAAAAGCTGAGTGATACACTGGCTTTTCTCTCTCTTGTTTTCATTTATGCTTATGCTATCTTGAATCAGAGTTTTTTAATGTCCAATAAGAACTCTGTCCCAGTGTTCGGTGAACAGTGTGGTCGAGGTCACGAGTCACACTAATCATGGGTCCTGCACATACCTGATTGGCTGTGCGAGAATATGAATTGAGCGAGCTTCGTTTCAATGATTTCCAAAATCTGCGAGAGGAATATTTGCGATCGAGTGATCCAGCACATATTTCTTTGCATGAAACTAATCAGAAGCGTCCTCGCTTTCGGCAAGGTAGTCATCTGCATTCACGCCGAACTGCATCTCTCGGCATTCCTCTTTTTCTTGCCTTATCATCGCGGACAGATTGTCAATGCGGCTTTGAGCAGGAGCAACCTCAAGCTTGAATCCATGTCGCTGGACATGGGTGTTCGCCTCTTGAGCTTTCTCCATTGCCATAGCAACTTTATCTTCGTAAAGGTACTGATCAGATCGCAAAAGAAGAAGCTTTATTCTTGTTCCTAAAGCCATGTTTTCAGCTACTTTGAATTCAACGAAATCAAGGTGATTCTTTGCATTCATAACATCATCTTTGTCCACGAGTCTTTCTCCTCTGGAGCGCGATCCTAGCAGCAAGGCCGCCATTTTGACGTGAACATACTCTTGAAATTCATCATTCTCTGTGTAGTGGCCTGCCATTTGATAAGATTTGTAAGCTTCTTCCTTCGTGGCTCGGACAGTTTCAGGCTCCTTC
>OMLO01002909.1_pt1 | contig 14020 bp, 8 predicted proteins | sample 1674811 | NCBI WGS metagenome assembly OMLO01 (sample SAMN06265003, study PRJEB25207) | coral metagenome | isolation source: Coral host | place: Mexico:La Bocana,Puerto Morelos, Mexico | collected 2008-11-13
CGTTATAATGTCGTCAATTTCGGCGCTTGACTTGTTTACAAATCTTTGGTTGTTTGTTTTGTTGTTACTTTCCGGCTCGGTGTTTTGATCCGTAACTTGTACCGAAATTTCACCTTCTATCGCCGTGCAATTTGTGCTGTTACCAACAGGACTTTCTAAATTAACTGACGCTAAAAGTTCGTTTTCATTTTCGTTTTCCAGGTCAAAGAAGATGTCAGGGTCAAGAGAAAACCCAAGAGAAAAGCTCGGGTCGGCCATGTTGCCTTGATGGCGTGACAATTCCTCCGTACATCTGTACTCTGATAAAGTACACTGTTTCAGCCTATCAGAGCGCGCGTTATATGAAAACTTAATTTAATTAGTTTCGTACTACACAACTTGTGCGCAGCACTTGAAATGGCGCGTCGCTAACGGCCCAGAGAAAACTTAACATTTGTTTAACTTCTTCTGCTCCACTTAGTCGCCTTTGTAGCTGTTCTTCGAGTTCTTGTTCCTTTTGTCTTTCTGCTTCATATTAAGCCAGCCATAATTCGTCTGCTAACGGCTCATTGGCATATAGGCATCGTGTGGTTCATCGTCATCTGAGAGTTTCACTAATTTACTAAAAGTTTTACTTTTTAGCGTTTTAGCGATATCTCCTACTTGACATTTTCACATGATACGAGGAACACAAGCCACGTGTAGCGGCGGTCTTAATTTAATAAATTATTTTGAAACGTCATGAAATTTAAATGTGTAAATTTATATCTGTTGCGTGTTATTTATTTATCTGGTTTTTGAAAAAAAAAATGCCAATTTCGAAGAAAACTACAGTCAAAGACACTTGTTGATAGAAAAACGGTACAACAGAGGCAATGCGAGCAAAGGCCTGAAATGACAGGCCTAGTTCCATTCTCCCCTCAAATATTCGTGAAAAATTCGAGTTTTAATTAAATGCAAAATTTTTTGCGGCATTTTTTCTAATTCCATACACAGATTTCACTAAATGAAAAACATTTTGGGGGTTTATAGGAACTTTACAAATTAGCCTTTGTCAAAGCTCTGTTTGCCGAACGGCTGATTATTTAGGCAATGAACTAGAAATAGTGTTCACTATAACTGCCCCCGATTTTGATATCCTGTTTATTGGATGTGTGTTGAATACAAAGATTGCGTATACAAGCCTTTTATTGACTTTCAAATGCTGCAAGATACTACTAGAAGATGGCGAAGCTCGAAGGCGATGAAACAAACGCGAACTCGTAGATGCAACACCTTCAAATACTGCAAGATGCTGCTAGAAGCCGAAGGTGACGAAAGGCGACCTCGTGGTTGCAAGTACCCGACACCATCGTGCGCGCTTGCTAAAATATTACCCGAGACAACCGTGGGCGCCTTGATTCGTCAAATCGAGAATGCTTCGCTCATTACAAACACATTTCTTATTTTCAACAAATATTCCTAGGGTGCCTCCTCGGGTTTTGGCATCTGGGCGAATCAAAGATAGTTAAAGGGAACTTATCGAAAAGATTAGGGCGCGGAGTTCCCGGTGTTGTGGTCTGGTCTCTGCTCATTGTGTGTTGTTAACTGGCCGCAGGTCCACCTCAGCTTCATGCTACCATATACATAAACCTGCGTAGACAAATAAATGCATACATACATAGGGCGGCAAAATTTTCAAAAATATTAAAAAAAAATTGCGTGTTCCTCATCAAACTTCTTAAGCCTGATATCAAGAGCACGCTGGGTAAACTAAAGAGCTGACTAAATGTCGTCTTTTTCTCGTTGTATGATTCCAAGTGAATGATAACTATCAGCTGTGCTTGCGTGCTCCTCACCAAACAGTTTACGTCTGATATCAAGCGCACGCTGTGTAGACTGAAGAGCTGAGGAAATGTCGCCTTAGACTGAAGAGCTGAGGAAGTGTCGCCTTTTTCGCGCTGTGTCATTCCAAGTGAATGATAACTATCAGCTGTCCTTGGGTGTTCCTCACCAAACTGCTTAAGCCTGATATCAAGAGCACGCTGGGTAAACTAAAGAGCTGAGGAAATGTCGTCTTTTTCTCGTTGTATGATTCCAAGTCAATGATAACTATCAGCTGTCCTTGCGTGTTCCTCACCAAACTGCTTAAGCCTGATATCAAGAGCACGCTGGGTAAACTAAAGAGCTGAGGAAAAGTTGTCTTTTTCTCGTTGTATGATTCTAAGTAAATGATAACTGTCAGCTGTGCTTTCGTGCTCCTCACCAAACAGTTTACGCCTGATATCTAGCGCACGCTGGGCAGACTGAAGAGCTAAGGGAAAGTCGCCTAAAGCATGTTGTGTGAGCCCGAGGGAGTAATAACTGTCAGCTGTCCTTGCGTGTTCCTCACCAAAGAGCTAAAGCCTGATATCAAGAGCACGCTGGGTAAAATGAAGAGCTGAGGAAATGTCGTCTTTTTTTTTGTTGTATGATTCCAATTGAATGATAACTGTCAGCTGTGCTTACGTGCTCCTCACCAAAAAGTTTACGTCTGATATCAAGCGCACGCTGTGTAGACTGAGGAAATGTCGCCTTAGACTGAAGAGCTGAGGAAGTGTCGCCTTTTTCGCGCTGTATGATTCCAAGAGAATGATAACTATCAGCTGTCCTTGGGTGTTCCTCACCAAACTGCTTAAGCTTGATATCAAGAGCACGCTGGTTAAACTAAAGAGCTGAGGAAATGTCGTCTTTTTCTCGTTGTATGATTCCAAGTGAATGATAACTATCAGCTGTCCTTGCGTGTTCCTCACGAAAGCCTGATATCGAGAGCACGTTGGGTAAACTAAAGAGCTGAGGAAATGTCGTCTTTTTCTCGTTGTATGATTCCAGGTCAATGATAACTATCAGCTGTCCTTGCGTGTTCCTCACCAAACTTCTTAAGCCTGATATCAAGAGCACGCTCGGTAAACTAAAGAGCTAAGGAAATGTCGTCTTTTTCTCGTTGTATGATTCCAAGTCAATGATAACTATCAGCTGTCCTTGTGTGTTCTTCACCAAACTTCTTAAGCCTGATATCAAGAGCACGCTGGGTAAACTAAAGAGCTGAGGAAATGTCGTCTTTTTCTCGTTGTATGATTCCAAGTGAATGATAACTGTCAGCTGTGCTTGCGTGCTCCTCACCAAATAGTTTACGTCTGATATCAAGCGCACGTTGTGAAGACTGAAGAGCTGAGGAAATGTCGCCTTAGACTGAAGAGCTGAGGAAGTGTCGCCTTTTTCACGCTGTGTGATTCCAAGTGAATGATAACTATCAGCTGTCCTTGCGTATTCCTCACCAAACTGCTTAAGCCTGATATCAAGAGCACGCTGGGTAAACTAAAGAGCTGACTAAATGTCATCTTTTTCTCGTTGTATGATTCCAAGTCAATGATAACTATCAGCTGTCCTTGCGTGTTCCTCACCAAACTTCTTAAGCCTGATATCAAGAGCACGCTGTGTAGACTGAAGAGCTGAGGAAAAGTCGTCTTTTTTTCGTTGTATGATTCTAAGTAAATGATAACTGTCAGCTGTGCTTTCGTGCTCCTCACCAAACAGTTTACGCCTGATATCTAGCGCACGCTGGGCAGACTGAAGAGCTAAGGGAAAGTCGCCTAAAGCATGTTGAGTGAGCCCGAGGGAGTAATAACTGTCAGCTGTCCTTGCGTGTTCCTCACCAAACAGCTTAAGCCTGATATCAAGAGCACGCTGGGTAAAGTGAAGAGCTGAGGAAATGTCGTCTTTTTCTTGTTGCATGATTCCAAGTGAATGATAACTGTCAGCTGTGCTTACGTGCTCCTCGCCAAACAGTTTACGTCTGATATCAAGCGCACGCTGTGTAGACTGAAGAGCTGAGGAAATGTCGCCTTTTTCTCGTTGTGTGATTCCAAGTGAATGATAACTATCAGCTGTCCTTGCGTGTTCCTCACCAAACAGTTTACGCCTGATATCTAGCGCACGCTGGGCAGACTGAAGAGCTAAGGGAAAGTCGCGTAAAGCATGTTGGGTGAGCCCGAGGGAATAATAACTGTCAGCTGTGCTTGCGTGCTCCTCACCAAACAGTTTACGTCTGATATCAAGCGCACGCTTTGTAGACTGAAGAGCTGAGAAAATGTCGCCGTTTTCTCGTTGTGTGATTCCAAGTGAATGATAACTATCAGCTGTCCTTGCGTGTTCCTCACCAAACAGTTTACGTCTGATATGAAGCGCACGCTTTGTAGACTGAAGAGCTGGGAAAATGTCGCCGTTTTCTCGTTGTGTCATTCCAAGTGAATGATAACTGTCAGCTGTGCTTACGTGCTCCTCACCAAACAGTTTACGTCTGATATCAAGCGCACGCTGTGTAGACTGAAGAGCTGAGGAAATGTCGCCTTTTTCGCATAGTGTGATTCCAAGTGAATGATAACTATCAGCTGTCCTTGCGTGTTCCTCACCAAATAGTTTACGCCTGATATCTAGCGCACGCTGGGCAGACTGAAGAGCTAAGGGAAAGTTGCCTAAAGCATGTTGTGTGAGCCCGAGGGAATAATAACTGTCAGCTGTGCTTGCGTGCTCCTTACCAAACAGTTTACGTCTGATATGAAGCGCACGCTTTGTAGACTGAAGAGCTGAGGAAATGTCGCCTTTTTCGCGTTGTGTCATTCCAAGTGAATGATAACTGTCAGCTGTGCTTACGTGCTCCTCCCCAAACAGTTTACGTCTGATATCAAGCGCACGCTGTGTAGACTGAAGAGCTGAGGAAATGTCGCCTTTTTCTCGTTGTGTGATTCCAAGTGAATGATAACTATCAGCTGTCCTTGCGTGTTCCTCACCAAACAGTTTACGCCTGATATCTAGCGCACGCTGGGCAGACTGACGAGCTAAGGGAAAGTCGCCTAAAGGACGTTCTGTTAGCCCGAGGGAATAATAACTGTCAGCTGTGCTTGCGTGCTCCTTACCAAACAGTTTACGTCTGATATGAAGCGCACGCTTTGTAGACTGAAGAGCTGAGGAAATGTCGCCTTTTTCGCGTTGTGTGATTCCAAGTGAATGATAACTATCAGCTGTCCTTGCGTGTTCCTCACCAAACAGCTTAAGCCTGATATCAAGAGCACGCTGGGTAAACTGAAGAGCTGAGGAAATGTCACCTTTTTCTCGTTGTGTCATTCCAAGTGAATGATAACTGTCAGCTGTGCTTACGTGCTCCTCCCCAAACAGTTTACGTCTGATATCAAGCGCACGCTGTGTAGACTGAAGAGCTGAGGAAATGTCGCCTTTTTCTCGTTGTGTGATTCCAAGTGAATGATAACTATCAGCTGTCCTTGCGTGTTCCTCACCAAATAGTTTACGCCTGATATCTAGCGCACGCTGGGCAGACTGAAGAGCTAAGGGAAAGTCGCCTAAAGCATGTTGTGTGAGCCCGAGGGAATAATAACTGTCAGCTGTGCGTGCGTGCTCCTCACCAAACAGTTTACGTCTGATATGAAGCGCACGCTTTGTAGACTGAAGAGCTGAGGAAATGTCGCCGTTTTCTCGTTGTGTGATTCCAAGTGAATGATAACTGTCAGCTGTGCTTGCGTGCTCCTCACCAAACAGTTTATGTCTGATATCAAGCGCACGCTGTGTAGACTGAAGAGCTGAGGAAATGTCGCCTTTTTCACGTTGTGTGATTTCAAGTGAATGATAACTATCAGCTGTGCTTGCGTGTTCCTCGCCGGACATGTACAATGCACGCAAGTGAGATTTGGCATAAAGAATCGTTTCTTTCAATTTATGTTCTCCCTTTTCTTTTGCAAAAGACTGAAGTAGTTTATGGATAGTAAATAATCCAGATTTGGAGTCTGAATCGAGAAAAGATTTCCTCTGAAGGGTTTGCAAGATTTTTTCTGCTGCATATATCTGTGATGCACTTAGAACAGCTGCAGCAACCCTAAGATCGAAAGTGTCTGGAATAACACTTAAGGACACAAAGGCTTCCTTCTCTTGAGCAGAAAGCCTCTGAAATGAAGAGTCAAATAGGTGTTTCATTCTTAGATTGCTTGGATAATCTGGATTGTCCAGCATCTCCACGACATCATTACTTTCTGAATACCTCGTGAAGTCATCTAGAACTTGACTTCGCTTATCAACATCATCTTCAGAAATAGAGGAACACAATAGCTTCATGGCCAAAGGTACATGACCGCAGATTTGCTGAATTCGTGTACAGTCAGAAGCGGTGGTATTTGGGAGTAGTTTGGAAACAAGGATTCGGGAAGGCAACTCATCTAAGGGACATATTCTTACTGCCTGGTGGCCTTGGAATTGCATATTCATAAACTGTAATGATTCCCTCATGGTTATAACAAATGCCACGTTTTCAGTTCGTATGAGAACTTCTTCAAGGAAATGCGTGAAATCTTCTTTCACGTTCGCCATTTCTCTTTCCAGTAACTCATCAGCATAATCAAGAATCAGTACAAATGACTGTGCAATCTTGTTCAAAAGTTGAATAAGCTCGTCATCAAGTGAAAGACATCCTTGTTGTTGGCTATTTGTGGCAGGTCGTCTAAAAAAGCTAAGAAGCTTTGAAACTAGATCAGCTTTTGACTGAAGTCCTCGTAAGGAGAGGAAGTAGACGGGTAAACCCTGTGAGTGGAGTTGATGTCCAACGGCGATTGCAACGGACGTTTTTCCGAATCCTGGTGAACCCCAGATCGACACTATTCGAGCAGATCCAGAAGTTAGGTGACCAGTGATTTCTTCACACTCCTTCTGACGACCAGTGAAGTGTGGAACCATTGGAGGAAGACATGATTTGGGCAAGGACGACTTTGCATCTTTAAACGACAATTAAACAGTAATAAATATACAAATAATTATAAATATATAAAAAATCATAATCATGTGAAGTTGTGGTTAACACTGCTAAAGAGTGCTCAATACACATTTGTGTAGAGCGGTGTATAGAATTAAATCTGCCTGATGAGTGCGTAAGCACGAAACTCAGAGTTGCAGTGAATCATGTGTGTTTTCATTTAGTAACCCAATTCTATATAAAAAATCATATATTTGAACTGTGGAGAAAGATATTAAGACATGATTGATTATCGCAGCTATGCACAGAACTTAAGCAGTTATGAAATCAAAGCCCTAAAAAATTCAGACGATCATGTTCAAGCATGTCTTGATATTTTTCCCTGCAGCTGCAGCTGCTTCTCTGCATATATTCATTTGTATTGCTTACCATCTACGGGTATATTACGAACTCACAAAGTGACCAGCTATCAGTTGGCCTGATAGCCCAGTTGGTATAGCACTGCACCGGTATCGCAGAGGTAATGCACGGGTCGAACCCTATTTAGACCTGAAGTTTCTTAATCTTTAATTTCACAACTGCGATGATCAATCATGTCTTCGGTAATAACTGTGAAACTTATGTTCCGATGTATGGTAATGGAGGCGTACTGATGGGCTTTGGAAGATGTTGGAATATATTCAAAAAGTCAAGCAATCGCTAGCACGCGACGTAGGCTAGCAAGAACTTAGGAATTGATGGCCTGAAGATACCAGATTAATACATGTAGTTTTAAACGTCCTTTGCCTGCAGCGTGATCAGTATTTTTGGAAACGATACATTAAAACAGTTACTCTACGAAGACACAATTAAGTTGTTACCTGGTTCGTCTAGGGTAGGTGATACTTTGGCGGTCAAATTATCGATCTTTAGTTCCAACGTAGCGATGTCTTCTATACTTGAACACACGCCCTTCGGAAACTTGACATACGTTTGGGTCTCATCTTTCATGGCTTGCTCAAACTTGCGAACTTCTTTTGTGGGAAAGTCCGACTTAGTCAAACCACCAATTGCAACAATGGGATCTGCCTTGACTCCAAGAGCTTCAAATGCATCCTTAGCATGTTGTATGTATTGATCAAAGGTTGGTTTGCAAATCTCAAAAGTGGATGAATGACAAAGCGAATCCCTTAGCAGTCGAAGTTGATCAATTGCCAGTGTAAATGTTTCTGTCCTGTTTCCATCCGGGCTCACAACAGATGCGTGGAATTTTCCATGAGCTAACTTATGAGGCTTCACGTACAGATCACTGAGTGTCCTGTGATGGCCTTTACTGTCAGGCAAAGCGAAGGACCGCGCGTAAATAGTGGCCTGGAATAAGGCTGTACAATCCCATTCTTCATAAGAGGAGTTTGTTGGAACTTTGGTTGTGCCACCTTCTGTAGTAAGAAACAGATTTCTTACCGTCTTCGAGTCATCCCAGGGTTGGAAACCAGGGAGATGTCCAAAGTTGTTGTCCCACATGGATTTGAAAGTATGACGTAATGCTTTGGGAAATTCATTCAGTACAATGGATCCAAACTTGAAATAGTTTAATTTGGCATCCCCAGGAGGGGACAGCGCTTGTGAAACCAAATTATCTTTCGAAAAGAGTTGCTGTTCCTCTGATGAAACGGACGAGGTCATTCCATCACTTCCACCACCTGTGGCTCTCTTTTCTTGGTTGTCACTTACAAGATCTGTACAGGAATAAAATAATTCAAGCGATAAACATTGACTATTTATATATCCCTAACAATCATCTACATCCCAAGGGGCCCTAGCTATGCACTAACGAGCTCCATAAGGGAGGGAAAGTAGACGGCTGAGGAAATGGTCCTTTTTTTTATTCAGGAAAACAAACATGGTTTGGAAAGGTGGGGCCTTTCATACTCAAAAGTTGGGGGATGGGGGACGTTTTGAACCTGATTCTCTCATAATGTTCCGCAATGTAAGAGTCCCTCTCTTAGGTTAGAAGGCGGAAATAAAGCAAAATCAACACGATATAACTCGCAACAATACGATCAAAAAGATATTAGATAACATTTGATTTTGAGTCCCTTAATCCTCGACGCCACGATAGACTTTTGAGTAAAGAATCGAAATTGGCCGACTCAGGGCACAAAGTACGCTTTTCGGAAACGTGAATCTACTCATGTAAATAAGTCATATTCCAGTACACATTGCATACAAGCCGCAAAACTGAGGAGAATTACGTGGTAATTATTGATGGAAAGAAAACGTCCGCACTACTAAATTACCACCAAGAACCTTGAAATACATCCAATGGAAATATTTTGTATATTATCTTTACTCGTCATCTCAAAAAGTAAAAACTTTAAATGTACTTTACTGGAATTCGTTTGGTGGAAAAGTAATGAAATGATATGACACTTCTTAGCTGCTCTTGTTGCGTCCATCTTCGCGTGTTTTTTTTTTCGTACTACTGACAGAATTTTAAAATTTGTTTTTTTTTTTTCTGAGGTTTTTTCATGCCGTCGTTATCGGCTCCGACATATTTCAATTCAGTCAAGTTTAAGTTTATCTTTTTCTCCTCGTGGCTTTTATGTATTTTTCTTATCTTACTCACTTCACGATAACTAGGTTTGTAATTTTTTTTTTGTGATGAAGTCTCTGTATTACCATTTAGAGGGTTGTCCAATACACCCAAACTGAGTCCGATCTACAAGGGCCATCAACAACCAGACTCACCGGAAGTCAGTTCACGTCAAAGTGGCGTTGTGGCTGGGGTGGAAAACGTCGGCAAACGGACTCCATTCGATGGAGACGGGTTTCCGTGACAAAACTCCGTCGGAACGCGCCTCGTGTCAGTTCGCGAGAGACTTAGTATATCTATAATGTGTGTCTTCTTCAAATTCAATGGATTTTTACTGCAAAGCTAATTGTTGTCAGAGAAGACCTTGGATCACAAGAATTTGTGTGGCAATAAAGATTCAACGTGCTTGTTTCGTGATGGTAATTTTTGTAGATCTAGTTTCGCGTCATGGCTTAAGAACGACATATTTCGTGGGCAGTGCGCTTGTTTCGCCCGCATGCCTTAAAAAACGACAAATGTTACATGTGCAGCGTGCTGTTTCGCTTCATGGCTCTAAGAACGACGTATAATTATTTCATGTGTAGTGCGTTTTTTTCACCTCGTGGCTTAAAGAACGACAAAAGCTACATGCGCATGGCCTTAAGAACGACGTATATTTCATGTGTAGCGCGCTTGTTTCGCCTCGTGGTTTTTAGAACGACGTATAGTTCATGTGCAGCGCGCTTGTTTGGCCTCATGACTGAGAGATATTTTTCGTTCATCCCTACGTCCCTTGCCCATTCTCGCAAAAGAGGTGACTCACATTCTACCTACGGACATGGTGGGTTATTTTGTGCCCGCTTCCCCATTGTGAAATTTATTCCTCTCTGCTCCCCCACCCCTCTTGCTGTTTTTTTTTCTTTTGATTTTATTTCTCTCTGGTGTAGAATTAAGTTTCCGTAGTAAGGCATATGTCTCTGAAAGAAAGTGTCATGAGCTTGGAATTCCATTGTTGTTTCTCCAGCTTGTTGCAAACAAACATAAAAACGGTCTATTCTCCGAATATTTTTGACAGAAGTAAATTGGCGTCCTGTTGAAGAATTAGTCATCTTGGTAGAATTTTGTCTGCCCTGGTAGAGGTTTCCTCAGAAAAACCTGGCAAACAACTATGTTCACCAGGTCTGTTACAGATAGGTGTTTCACTGTACTAAGGCGTATCAAAGTCTATATATAGCACTCCCCTGCTATCCAAAACGATAAATTGCAGGACTCAGTATATCGCTGCAAATATTTAACCACTGATAAAGACTACATCGGCATAAAAGATACAGAAAGTTGAGACAGATGACTTAGGGCTGATCATTAAAACGAAGCCTAGCTTAGACCTGTTTTAGCGTCAAATCGTGGTTTACAATAGGTCTTCGTTAACCACGTACTAACTTGATTAAATTTGTATTCAAACGTAGACGAGAAGAGCTCACGGGGTCCACGAGTAAATCGCCTTTTAGGAAGTCGGCCAATGGTTTTGATCGATGTGTGAAATATTATATGAAATACATCTGCATTGTACGTTGCGAGGAAAACTAAAACCAGGAGAACAAATCTTAGAGACAAAGAAAAACGTCTCACTGAACTTCCCCAACAAGTCAGTTGAGAACAAGTTCAGAATAGCAGCCTGAAGAAACGAGAAAAGGTTTGAAAAACAATTTTGGAGGAACTCGGCAAATCCAAAAAGCAACCTAAGGATTTAACAACATTGCAAGGATGCTAGAAATGAACGAAAGTTAAAACGCTAAAGGCTAAACGAGGAAAGAATTCAGATGGCAGAATAAGCCCAAATCAGCAAATGGTGGCCAGTGTCACTCCTGTACCTGTCAAGCCTCTTAGAAAAGACTTTGACGACCATTCTATGGAATATGGAAAACAAGGTTTCAACAGCCAGGTAATTGCAATAGCTGACTGTAATTATGATGTGTATGGTGACGATGATGGTGAAGCAGGCCAAGTGAAAGAAATGTGTTAAGAAGAGGGAGTTCCTTTGCTCACAAGAGGAGAAGAGCAACAGCAAAATAGTTTGATGCTGTAGGCCGAGTTCTTCAAAGTATCAGTTAAATAAATTGCCTTATCTTTCCTTAAAAGGAATTGCTTGCTGAAATCTTCGTTACCACATTTTTTTAAGTGCATTCAACCAGTCCCAGAATTCAGAATTCAGAATTCAGAATTCATCTTCCACGTTGACGACTTGCCCATTCTTTGTTAAACCTACCTAATCAGCCCTAAAGTCTTAAGTTTAAACTTGAACTTTTCGTTCGAATTAAGCAATTATGTTCCCCAGTCATATTCTGTGTCGTTGGAATCCCTGAAAGTGGTGCATGTTGTCAATTTGTTGGGCCGTTGGGCCGTTTTATAGTAGTGGTTCAAGACTCTTGAAGCGTTTGTTTCTCGATCGCTATTTCACTCTGAAAACTGACAGTCAATTAATTCCATCGGAGCTCGATGAAAAAAAGAAAGATATCTAGATTTTAAAGGTTAACAGGTTACACTCTTGATGCACTTGATTGCTCTACTGTTGACAACGCTAAATATTTAGTCATCGACTTACTGTGTTCATCTTGGGTCTCATCAATGGCTGCTATGATTTCCTGCCAGTCAATGTTATTTGATTGCACTTCACTTGTAACTTCACTGGTGACGTATCTACAAAACCCGAAATACTTTTAATTTATAGGCTAGAATGTTGCAACTACATGTAATATCTGGTTTCCCACAAAGGAAACGTTGTCTTGACAGCATTGAGCATTGTGCCTTAATCACATGGTACAAGATGCCTCAAATAAGCAGTACACTGAATAAGGTCTTTTTCACTTAGTGTTCTGCAGGTGTTAGACCGTTCCCAAACAAGATTCCCATAAAACTCAAGGACAACATTTAACATTTAACAATGCTACTGCAAAAAACAAAAAAGAAAAGAAAAAATACAAAAATTATGAATTCTGTCAAACAAATGAAACCTTGCTTGCCCTGCATATCAGAATGCGGTTACATGACAATTTCAAATAATGTAGAGACTTTCTTCCTTAAAAGACAAATAGAACAACTACTGAAGGTTTCACAAAGTATGTCTCCTTCTGAAATAATCTATAGAGGGTGACATATACACTTCACCCCTAATACCCCCGTGTTCAATAAATTAATGAGTTTGTACCTTTTGGTCACATCTTGGAGGTATTTTCCCATTTCCTTGTGGCCATTTGCAAAAGCAACATATTCTGGCAGCAAGGATCTACTTTTGTAGGAATTAAAAGCAATCCTTCCAGCGGGCAAATTAAAGATAATTTTAATCAGCCACCGGGCATCCACTTTTGCTGCTGCATAAACCAAACGCTGTAGTAGTTGAACGGATAATGACGATTTCTCTTCATTTGAACACTCTAGAAAACAATGAGAAAATAAACTCTGAAACTCGAATTGATGTTTCAGTTGATACAATTCATTTATGTAAAAGGAGAAATTGCAGCTGACTAGTTTTGGGGTAGCTTTTTAAACTTAACCTGCATCCTAGTCCTCCGCACTGCACTGATGAGGCCTAGAAGGCCGAAACAGTATTGTCTGCAGTTAGATAAAGCTCGCTGGCATACAAAGCTCTACTTTCATGTCCAGTTTGAGCACTTTACTGAGATGAGTCATTCCCGTTGCGATTGCTTATGCTTACTAGTTCGCTGGCTTGAGCACTCTGGTAATGGCTTAGATAGTACCAAATGTGTAGTATTTGGGGTGGCTTTTTAAGCTTAACCTCCATCCCAGTCTTAAGCACTGCGCTGATGAGGCACAGAAGACTGAAACAGTACGCTATTGAAAATGTTGACATACCAACTTTTGAAGAATCTTGCGTGCTGTCAGAATTCTCTTGCATACACGGAATGGCAGCCACCAAGAACTTTTTCATTATAGCTGGTTTTTCAATTGCTTGTGTTAGCACTTCTTCTACTATGTCTAGATATCTGATTTCTGTTTCTCCCAGAAAGCTATTATCTTGCGAGTATACTTTTACTTTGAAAACTCCTTTTCTTGGCGAGGCTGCAACATTTAAAGCAGGCAAAAAATTAATCTCAGACATATTGCCTTAAAAATAAAAATAATGCTGAGATGGAGAGCAGCTATAGGTCCGCAATCTTAGACAAGCGTTACCTGGAAAAATAAAACATTTTTGAAATGTTTCTCTGACGACTAAGAACGGCGATAACTATTTTTTTTCCAATCGTATCCTCACTAGGCAACCCAGAAAAGAGACATACTCTTCCGTAACACCACAGCACAATTTGAGTAGCGCAGATTACGGTAGTCATCTGAGGTATTACAAAGTTCACAGCCTTTACAATGATTGCCAAAGTTAGAACACTTCCAATGATGGAAAAAAGGTTTTGATGTTAAACTTCGAGCCTATAATAAAGAATATCAAGGACAGAACTTTTAAGTTGTTTTCCAGCATCTATTCATGGCTTAATGTGTCTGTGTCTTAAGAGGATATCAAACTGTAAAGAGAATTGTTTAGTTGTGAATAAAAGTGCTTTGTGCGGTACTTACTCAAACATTGATTGATATCTGAAATCTCCCTCATTCACTACTTGTTCACTACGCTTGTATCACCCATAAATGTAATAAAAACCATAAATGTAATACCAACCATAAATGTAATAAAAATTAACCATAAATGT
>OMLO01002910.1_pt1 | contig 14017 bp, 10 predicted proteins | sample 1674811 | NCBI WGS metagenome assembly OMLO01 (sample SAMN06265003, study PRJEB25207) | coral metagenome | isolation source: Coral host | place: Mexico:La Bocana,Puerto Morelos, Mexico | collected 2008-11-13
CGAGCGCGCGCAGATTACTTGAACTTTCGTCTCCAGCGCGCGTGCGATCGTAAAACTATAGGGAGCCACCTTAAGGATTCTTTATATAGTTTTCTATCCATAATTCTTTATATAGGTTGGTAATCAAACGAATATTCACCGGTTAATCGGAGTTCCAGTGCAGTACTGATTATTTTTCGACTTTTATTATCAGTTTCGTCTAGAGTTCTGTTCTGTGTAAGTTATGTTTAAGGGGATAAAGTGCTCCTCTCGTCACATTTTTGCCCCCATAGACTCGATCTCCGGAGGCCCAACTCCCTTTATCTCTACCCCGTGGAGTTAGGTTAGTGGAGGCCCACTCCCTCTAATCAGAGAGGAGGCCCGTTACTCCCTCATCTCTACCCAGGAATGCTCACAGATCCCTGAGAGAAGGCCCACTCCCTCTAATCAGAGAGGAGGTCCGTTACTCTCTCATCTCTACCCAGGAATGCTCACAGTATCCCTGAGAGAAGGCCCACTCCCTCTTCTTTATCTATTGTGTGCATCTCATTAAGCTGTAGGCTTTTGTTTTTCTTCACACCACAGGGGTTCATTTTCAGCCACACAAAGTTGTTGTTTTCCTTATTTTAAGAGTAACCAAAGGACGCAAAACAGCTGATGGGTTTTCAGAGTAATATCTCCGTTTGTAAGTTTCCCCAGGCGTAGTTTTGACCGGGCCTAAGTTTCTCGCCCGTCAACGGGGCGTCAAGAGTTATCATCTACCCAAAAAATGAAAATAGCTGTGTACGTAAAGGCCAGCCTCGAGAACTGGATTCTACTTCTCCGTACTTGATGTTTCAGTTAACGCATGAGCATCTAGCTTTGGCCTTTCCGTTAAGATGCTATTAATAGAAAATATACATTACCAAATCTTGGGTCACGATCCTTGTTAAGGCAATGTACGGGACGCCCTAGCAAGTCATCTTCCTCGTGATGGGTTCAACTCAGTGTTGCTTTCTGCAATCTATTTCCAATATGATTTGTAGTACAGAAACTCAAGAAGTCGCACTCTCCTGCGTGACAACAACTAATCCAAAACATAGAGAAGCCTCTCGACCCTTTTGGCTCTTTTTTTCAGCTGTGCTCTGCTAGATTCCTTTGCACGCTCATTCCCTTTTCTTGCTTTTCTTTTTAAGTTTATCATTTTACTTATGGCATCAAAATCAATGCCCGCTCGTTTTCCGACTTGAAGATCACTTGATGATGAGATTGTCCCCGTTTCTTTTGGATGATCAGTTGTTTGACGAACGTTGTTTCCTGACATATTGATGTTCTTCAGCCACTCGCTAACTTCATCAAAATTGATAATCCTCTCCTTTCGTTTCTTGCATTCCTCGAGAGTTGTGTGACAGATGTGCCCAACAGGAGCGGCTTCTACCGACTCTCCAGCTAAGGGCGAATTCCCCGTGTTGTCAGTCGTTTCATCGCTGTTTTCCTTTGCCTTGCTTGGCATGTCTGAAAGGCAAGGAGACCAGAGTGAAGCGGTGGATACATTGCTTGAGGTGAGATGTCTCACGTGCACGCCGCTGCCAAAATGAACCATGCGGACTTTACTGCACTCAAAGAAAACCGGCATTTCATTTTGTCTAGCAATTGGAGTAGACCGTGTGTCAAAAGACGCAGAATCTAATGAATTCCTGGAAATTGCGGGCTTTGCTTCCCTATCTGTTAACAACATGCTGTCAAAAGGTTCTGAAGTCTCGCTTCTCTCGTCTAATGAATGTCTTGAAGCTGATAGCATTGTAAACCTATCTACACTTGATGTTCCATCTGGCGACAGCGAACTTTGAAAAACTTCTGAAGTCTCGTTTTGCCAATTTGTTTCTGACGTTTTTACACCCATGTCGGCTTTTGCTGAACGTTCCAGATCTTCAGTTTTCGCAGCACTTAGCCCTTTCACCCAGCTTGACGCTTCCTGCCTTGTGTTTCCTTTTGACGTTTCGTTTTCCTCGTTTGTAGAAGAAGAATCTCCTTGTTTCTCTTTACGTATGCCAATAAATTTAAGAAACTTGGAAAGCAGTAAATTTGCTACTTCAATGTCCTCACTATTTTCGTCTGAACTGGTCGAGTCTGAGTGTGCATCATTTAAAATTGCCACAAAAATGTTAATGAGAATTACCATCGTAATGAAAAGTAGACTTTGGACATAAATTCTGGCATGTATAATGTGGACATTTTCCAGAATAGAACGTGACGCGGAATCTCCTAGACACATGAGAAATTGCGAGGCAATAGTTCGGTATATTGTAGAAAACATGTAAGCATTCTTGCCAAACAGGAGAAATCCTGTATGTCCGTATGCGGTAAAGATAACGCAGAATACGACTGCATAGCTTAAGATGGGTTTCAAGGACTTCCGAACCGCTTGGAACAGCACTATGATATGGCTGTTGAATTTGAGTAGCTTTAGAAGACGAAGCGTTGCAGTGGTGACTGTAATACAGATTAAGTAGTTTTCAATTTCGAACCAGAGCAATGCGTCGTGAAAACTGACTGAAACGAACGGGTTTGCCTTAAGCTTCTGCAGCACTTGCGCTGTTTGTCTCTCTCTTTCAATGGAAATAACCGAGACCAGGGATGCACTAACTATCTGAAGCATTTCAAGCCAGTTCCATATCGATTTAAAGTAAGCGCATTTCAAACGGTAAAGTCTGATGCACTCGGTTACTAAGTAATAGCCAAGAACAAAGGCAAATAACAGAACAATAACCATGTACACATCGGTGAAATCTGAATCTGATTTCGCCATGGGAATCACCGGGTTTCGCATCGAAGTTTCCCAAAGGCCAGACGGGAGCATCTCAAAATACAAAGTTACATCTACAAGCAGATTAGTGGCTACATTAAACTTTGAAAATTCGACCAAAATAGCTCTAGTTTGACGATCTATCCATCCATTATTGATCAAATCTTTCAAAATTCGACGAGCCGTAGAATCATCGTATCCAAGATTAGCCACATAACCACCACCACTGTACAGAGAATGTATAGCTCGGCTTTTGTGGATACCGGTAGCATCTTCAGTACTGTATCTCCAGTTTTCAGGACACGCAATACCTGTCACAGAGGTCGTATTTGTCAAATGTCTCCATGAACCCAATTTATCCTCTTTATCTTGACAGTAGAAGTCGTAACAAGATGAAATAGTATTCTTAAAAACATCGGGCACATCACAAGAATCTGTATAAAAGTGAGAAAAAAAACAAGCAATAAAAAACAAAAACAGTGATAGCAAAAGTTGTCAAGTTGATGGATAAGTTTTCAATTTCGCAGAATATTTAGCCTATAATCTAAAACAAGATGTCCCATCTTAAATTTGATATGTCGAAATATTCTCGCATTTTGATTGGTTCTTACTTATGTTTTGGAGGACAGACGCATTTAAAACAAGTAGATTCCATGCTGCTGTTGGTTTATCGGTATTACGTCACCCACATTTTGACGTCATCTTTGATAAACAACCGCACCACACTGGCATGGAATCTGTTTGTTAAACACATACTGTCTGTAGTAATACAGGAAACCTTACGGATACATTCTATGCTGCACCTGGCTAGTGTAGAAGTTCAAAACAATGTCAAACTATCTGTTGGTACCTTTCATAACCCTGAGCTGTCTCAAACGCGGCATGCCAACTAAAGTGGACCGCTTATTTCCTCTGTATTCGGTGGTTGTTTCCCTTTGCCCATTGTACCATTTGCCAGCATAGACCACTGGAATGAAAACGTCCTCAAGCCATGTCCAGAGCTGTGACGTGTTCTTGACCTGTGGAATGTCATACATTTGAACTTCACCATCGGCCTCTTGCGTACTTTGGAAACTGGCCGCTGTATAGCAGTGGTCGTTATAGAGAGGTAGAAATGTAAGATAACACCTGTCTTTTTTTCGGGCGATGCTTATCTTAGCATATAAATACGTAACACAAAATATCTTGATAAAACATAAACCAAACAGACAGAGAAAATGGGGTCTTTATCTACCGTTCGTCAGTCATTGATTAGCTGGACGTTGTTATAGAAGTTATTTTGATAGTTGGGTTGCGTTTTGTGGCTGTTACCGTTCTGGAGGATGACCATTATCGAGAAATTAAAATTGAGTGAATGTATAGATTGTCCGCTGGACCAATAAACAGGCCGTCAGTGAAGATTCGACTGCAGTCAAAAGCGTATGTTTTTCGTGTTGCGAAAGAAACATTACCCCAGACTGGACATTTTGATAGTTTAATTGCAAATAGGAAGGTGCGACTATGTTAAGACCCTTATTTGTATTCCCTCCTACTTCCTCATTACTTCTCTCTCTCTCTCTCTCACCTTATTTAACTTTGTAAAGGAGGTTCGCGAGGTTTCAGCGATGTGATGTCGTTGTTCACTTTTATCTCCGTAACAGACAATCATAAGAAGCAGAAGGAAGAAGCAAGCAAATAGCATATCTCTTGTAAATATGTTCGTTTTCTTTTCAAGAACCCTATATCTCCTTTGTTTCTCGATATCATCTTTAGCGAGGTCAAACATTACTTCAGAATGATCAGATTGGAGGGTTTTCCCGTTTTCTGTGAGGTTACCGGCATGGCTTCCTTTGCTTTTATATCTCAGAGCCAGAATAACTGCTAACACAACGATTTTCAGGGGTTGAGAAACAAATATATCCTCAGTGGTACTCAAGAAAACAGAGGACAACCACCGTTCCGATTTCTCTTTGCCCCATTGCAGAGAATAAAGAATCGTGAAAACCGAAGCAAGAAGTGAACCAACAATGCAAACAAACCAGGCGACATAGATGCAAAAGTGAGGCAGCTGGAACGGTTTTCTGCCATCATCGTCATACCCAGTTTCCCCCTCGGTGGTTATTCCTAGACGTTGACTCTTGCGAAATAAGAACACAACGAAAAAGGTAGGCGGAAAGGCGACCAATGCAGTGATAACAGAAACCAAAAGCTCCCTTGCTGTCACTTTGAGAGGCCCGACGCGAATAGCTCGCGTTTTATCGAGATCTTCGAAGTAGAACATTGCAGACACGATCATTATCCATAATAGAAAGAAGCAACAGCACGTTAGTCGTTGGACGCGTGTAAACAAATCCTTTTGCTCTTTAGTAGCTATTGAGAACCACAAATGGTCGTTTGTAAGACCGTACGTCCTCGCTTTACTGAACTCGGTTTTAAACTCATAGGATCTCTTGACGCTTGTGGAGTTGAGCTCCAACGTCGTGCTTCCGTCCTCTAGTTCAAGGCCCAACCACCGATAACAATGGAACTTCCATGCAGAATTTTCCTGCATATCTGTGATAGAAATATCGTTTAGGAACCACGATGGGCTTTCTCCGGAATTATCATGACCAACCCGGATCTTAACTAGAGACCCAATTGGCTGATCGACAGTAAATAGAAAGTTGTCTGTATTACCTCGGCTAAAGAGTTCTCTTCTTTCATCTCGGCTACATGACAACTCGATAACCCCGCTACAGGCGTCAGTTCCGTAAAGAATCATACACACTCGGGCAGAAGTACCCGAGTTTCGCCATGCCCCAGTACTAACAGATGCTTTGTATCGATAGACGGAGTCCTTTGACGATGATAAGGGCATAATGGAACTTACCTAAAATACAACAACAGTTATCATGAAAGATCGATAGTATTATGTGTTGCAACAATGTCTTGAGTGTTATCCCATTATACATCCCTAGAGGAAGGTCAACCCAATCTGCGCTGGCCCGAAAACAACCTTAGTTTCGGGAAGAGTCGGCATGTATTCTAATGCGGTATATGATGCGGCCTATGATGCAGCATATGACCGATTGAATTGTATAACACATACATATATTTTTTTATGTACATCACATTTAGCAAATGTACCTTTTCAAGATCTCGTTTGTCGGCCCTCCTTGCAAAGACTACAGCGGTTAAATAAAGAAGAAGCACAACTAACACTGCGACAATAACCGGGACGTCCCCAGGGTTATTAATGCTCCTAAATCCCAGTTGAACTTGGTCGAAGTCTATCGTGTTAGGTGTCACCAGAAAGTAACCACCAAAAGATGTCAAGTGATTACAAAGACATTGAAGGGTGGATGAGGTGGAATTGGAGCCAGGCTGAAAAGAGAAGGAACAGAAGAATTGAACGACAGAAGTCAATTTCACGTTTGTGATATAGTCCAGGTGTTTCACGAGAGGCACTGGGCAAATTGACCGGCCTTGAGGACGATCAAACCATCTGGAGGAAAGTGTCACTTATGAAAAAAAAACCTTTTTAGAGTGAAAATAACTCCATAAAGAGTTAGAATAACTCCGTTTTAAGAGTTAATCTAACCCCGGCCTCGGAGTTGTTTTAACCCAAAATTTGGAGTTAAATTAAGGAGTTTTAATAACCCCCCAAAAGGAGTTGTCCTGTACCTAAAATTTAACTCCCCCAAATTGTAAGTAGTGTACAAGTAACTCGAATTAGGTTGGCTTTCTGCAACAATATCAACAATAATAACAACGCTGAACAACAACAAGTATATTAGTACAAAAAAGGTAATGTTTACTCATAAAAACTAAAAAGCTAATCGAGCCGAGTACAACAAAATAATTTTTAAATATCGGAGGTTGGCTGACACTAAAGCTTGAGCAGAGCAATTAATTAGTCAAAAAATATAAAACAAATAAATGAATGAGCATAAATTAATAAAAATTAAAAATACATAAATAAATGACAGTTCAAAACTCAATAACAGTAAGACAGTAAAATGTTCAACTCGACTTTTTTTTTTTTACTTCTTAAATAGGGGGTGTTTATGGCTTTCGTAATGGTGATTCAACGAATGTTGAATTTACCATAGTTTGTTTTGATGATGCAACTGCAACATCATGCAGATAAATCCACTTATGGTGTCAGTAATAAATTACCTGAGTTTTTAGGGACTTCAACACGAAAATAAAATTTCCCCTTACAATATTCTAAGTTCGATTCTCTACTTTTCCCCTACCGTATATATTTTTTCCCTTGACTTTGCGCTACAGTTTTATCCTTTTACCACCTTCAACGAAAATACCTGATGACTAAACGTTTGTCGAATAATTAGTAAATCTACCTGTACGTACTTTACATCCTTCACTCATCCACTTTTCTTCAGTTTCAGACCAATATCGGCATCCAGTTGAGTCCACCTCCAAAGTAAAATTCACGGATATTTCTGAGTCATATGGGGAGTTTGTAGGCGTGACGTTCACCAACGTTTGTGGCGTTGGAGGATCCTTGAACTTCACGCACAACTTTTCATCTTGATGATTTAACTGGAAAAGAGATCTCGACCTCCATTTTGTGGAAGCATTCACGTTAAGAGAATCTCTTTTCGAGACAGATCTTCGTTCCCTTAATTTCGACTTTTGAATCAGCCCAATAAAGTATTTTCCTTTGCGTTCAGCATCAAACCGTACCTGTGTGCTGACATTGCAACTCTCTTCCCCATTCTGGCAAGTTTCTTCATCTATAGTGGCAAAGTAATCATAATCGTCCTTTGTTGGCCTAGCGTCATACTTTACGTACACTTCAAAAGGAGCAGGCCTTTCCAGTTTGAACGACAACTGGACTAAACTATTTCCACGATTCTCGGTGAAGACTCGATACAACATGACATCAGGGACGGAGTACTCCTTAATTGGTGTTTTTCTGTTTCCAGTATTCTTTAAAGGAACTGTCAATGATATGGCGGAGTGCAGGTTTGAGATATTGATTACATTTCCGTGTTCATCCTTCAGGGTCACACTAAGCACTTTTGAGGTGATTTCATCAGAGGGTTGATCATCTAAAAAATGCGGGTTGATGTTGTAGCTGATCATCTGCAAAAGAAGGAACACGAGATGTTACAAGCATTTGCAACCTGAACTTCGAAATATTCATAACTTACTTCTAACGTTTTCCTGCTCAACAGAATCCAAATTTCTCGAATGCTCGATATCTCAAACCTTCTTCCGTAACTCGATCTAAAAGTCGTTTTCAAGCCATTTTCTTTCAGTGCGGGACACCAACAATATCCCGCGCTCCCAATTTCTCGAGCCAATCCTAAATTGTTCTTTTCGTTGTTGTTTTTTTTTTACCTTTTGATGATCTAGGAGGTAATTGCACGACATATAATTCGTTTCCAGTGCTCGTAGGTTAGTCTCCCTCTGAGCTGCACTTCTACGCAAAACTTTATTCAACTTTATTATCGTATGCATCTTCTTTATCACAAAAGTGCTCGTGGCAGCCCACTAGTCGCCTTCATTTTATTCTAGCATAATTTTGTGGTTAAAAAAACGCGCGAGATACATACCGCGCATCCTTAAAATAAACACCTAAAACCCCATAGTTAACAGTTATGCAGATATTAAATAAAGATAGCATCAGGTGAAATAAATATTATTCACTTCACGTAAAATACTTAAGTATCTTAATATTCCTAATACTGAACAGTAAGTCGCTCGTTTTGGTGATTAAATTCGCACATTACCTGGACATGAACATTAGTAGCTTCACCAAACACTCTTTTTGTCATATCGTCACTGAGCTCAGGGAAGACGAAATAAGAATCTTCATCCCTCACTTGCAGACTACCCATTTCATGTAGCTCGTGTTTTCCCAACAATAAAGAGTGATGATTTGTGTTCACCGAGCTGTACTCCTCCCCCGTCAGCTTAGACGACAGTGCAGCATCCGATATGACGTCATTAAGTTTAAGAGCATAGAGCTGTAACTTTTTCGTCTGCAAGGAAAAGCAAAATGGTCGGCAGTGGTATGTTGTTGAACTATGGTTTTGTGACATGCATATTATTTGAGGAGTAGGTCATTCCTTGTGATGTAATTTCAGCTTGGGTACCGGCAGTCTCCCTAAATTAGTTTCTCTACGACAATGTGGGTTCTCTGCTTTCGGCATTAGTTATTCCAAAATTAATTTCATCCTGTTGAACTGGAAGGATAAACGAGAAGCTGGGTCCAAAGGGATACATTGTAGAGTCGCTTCTACCAGACCTAGCAGATTCCTGTTGGACCATTACCGTTCAGTTTACACCTGTTTCTGATCACAAAGTAAGACGTTGCGGAGTAGTATTCTCGACTCGGGCCTCGCCATTTTTACCTTAAATCGCTCAGATTTATTACTGGAAACTCTCTGAGTTATGGAGTGCAGAATGTTCCCTGAGCTGTGTAGCAAGTGGTTCCATGCGTGCTTTTCAAGAGAACGGTCTTTTCCACCTCCACCGAGAAGTCTTTTTACGATTACCGACACCCACCGGTGAAGGACACCCAATGCAATCTCCTAAAATAAGAACAAAAATAGAACGACATTCATACACAGTCATTGCCAACTACGACGGGTTTTGGGATTCTTGCCCTTAATGATCTTTGAGAAGCGACCAGTCAACACCAAACTAACACCCACGATGCGAAACTCCTCCTAAAACTTAAAAAATATTAATTTGTCTGCCATAATGATTATAGTAGTAAACGTTATGGGCATGTCATTGGGGTAAAAATTGGGCTTCTGAAGCTGCAGGACATGAAGAGGTTATTTGCCAAGCGTGAGGTCAAGTAATCACTTCCATGACGAGTAGTAAAGCCCTGGGATCTATAAAATTCTAATCAGTGTCATCAACGATTATTTATCTGATATTTTGCCTTCGTTAATTAACGCTACCTTTCAGTTTGACACGTTCAGTTTTTACTTAACCCAGAGAAAACGAAACTAGTTATATTCGGCCGGCAGCCGGCAAATGACTGCTACGGTTATTGACTTTACGCTATTTCTACTGGGGAAGGAACTCGAGCCCGTTAAGGCTGCACGAGACCTTGGCTGGACTCTAATTTAACCATGAGTAATGAGAATATTGTTTCCACTGTATTCTCATGTATGTCACGATAAGGCTTAATTAATTGCGTTAACCATATTTTTGATAAAGGCGCCTTGATTATTATTATAAATGCCCTAGTTTTTAGTAAAGTATTCTATTGCTCTTCTGTTTAGAGCAATACTACTCCAGCTAATCTGGACAAGCTCCAAGCAGTACAGAATTTCGCTTGTCGGATTTTGTGCGGCGCTAAAAAATTTCGATCACATAACCCCTTTACTAAAAGACTTGGGCTATTAGTCAGGCAACAACTTCATTTCTGTTTTGCTGTTCGGGTTTTTTAGTGCATGACGGAATGTGCTCCAGAGTATTTGACATCTAAGCTCGTCAGAAGATCTGCCGTCTCGATAAGGACTACCAGGAAGTCTCAACTTTTGAACATACCACTCTTCCGCACTGCTAGCGGTCAAAGGACTTGTGTATGTAGGAAATGGCTGGCCGGATCTTGGTTAAGATCTATTTTTGCTCGTTTATGGACGGGACGAAATCAAGGTAATCCCGTGTAGCGGGAATTAAAGGGCCATCTTGCCCGCTCGGGTGGCTAATCGCAACGTAGCTTTGGACTCAGCAATTTTGAGATCTTTTTTCTTTCACTTTCAGGCTAAATTTTGGATTATTATAATTTCAATACAAATGTGCAGTTTAAATGCTTCTGGTATGTTTAGGATCAGTAAAAGATTTACTTAGCCAACAACACAAATCAGTGATGACAATGAAGCAAGGCTGATACTAGTAGAACTGACCCGAACGCAAAAACGGTAATACAGAATGTGAACAGCTGTTTCAACCCTTTTGGGTTGCGCAACCAGCGAAGGCTAATCTCTACTAAATAACTGAAGTCATTACGATGTCAAGCTCAACCACTCGTAACAATGTAGATCATGTATGTATTACCTACAACTTCAAATTAAGTACACATACAAAGGTATCTAGTCATGGAAACCATGTTTGTTCGAAGAATAATATGGAATACAGAGGAAATACATATCATCCGATACATAATTACCATACTGCTGAGCAAAAGATGTTCTGGAATGGATGTCGCCACTTTTAACACCGACGAAAGAAGAAGAATGTTCTGCACGTCGGTTGCATTGGATTTTGACATCTCTTGAATGATGTGATACTTCAGCTGGAAGGTAGTTAATACAAATATATAGCATTTATTACTCCATTCTTTGTTTAAATATTTCGAGAAGTCGTAAGTTTTTACAGGCAGTATGGCCCAGTGGTTTAGGGCGCTGGTGTTGTAACCCGGAAGTCCCGAGCTCAAGGTCTCCACTCTATCACTAGCGAGATTTGTTTCTCGGTCGTCCCGAATTCAAATCCTCGATCACGCTTTGTAAATAGCCAACTGGTATGTATGTTACGTTTATTGGAGATATTTGCTTCCTTTGTTTCAGTGGCATGCCTGTAAACTAGCTAACTTGTCGCTTGTATAGATAAGTGCATGACCACTATAAATGAGATTTACATTACACTTTACAGGCGCCTATTACGCTTACATAAAAAAAAAATGAGGACATTAAGTGTTTCTCACGTATTTGGCACGATGCGGTGTTATCCAATAGAAACTCTCCACGTTCATAGCCTGTGCCAAAACAAGCCCTATCTGCCATTGGTCGAACAGTCTTCCTTGAATCAAATAGTTATCAAACATTTCCTCGGTGCGGTCGAAAACCATAGGTCCGTCGCCAGCGCCACTCAGCCACAATGGCTGTACAACCTGTTCAGGGAGGAATATATCAGCAGCATCGTTATGTTGAAACCGCTGTTGTCTCCAGACAGAATGTTACTGTATTGTTCTTTGCCTTGTAGAATTTTGTCAATATAGTGTCAGCATTATCATACAGATTGGTCTGGATATTAGGCAATGAGAAAATTCAAAGATACAACAAAAGTATACAGTGTCCTATTGAAAATGTACATGCCCCTTGTTACGTTTTGTCCAACGCATCAAATCGTGGGGGATCCTTATCTTTGAACTTGTCGAAGGAAACTTGATTTAATTTTCTTTTTCCGCGTGCACAGATGTCATAACAATGGTTAAAAAGGCATTTATCAAGATCTGAACTAAATTACCTGAATTGTGAGGTGCGTTTCAGTTCTCGCTGCTAAACAATTCATAATGACCACCTTTATTTTAATCTCACCATCCTCAAACTGTGGAATATGAACCTCACCAAATGGCATTATGCCATAACGCAACATGCGGAGACTTCCGTCCTCCATTTGTTGAAGAAACTCGTATTCCAAAGGCTTATTTTCGTCGTACCATCCTTTGCAGGTAACATAAAGAGTAATTCCAAGCGCTCCTTTCTGCACCTGGCTACCGCTACACACTCCACCAGACGGCGTCGACACCGTTTTGAACCGGTATGCCGCCCAGCCGCGCACGCCATCTGGTAGTTGGACATCAACTGTTACCCAGTAGGAAGAATCTGCTTGGAGTTTGTTTTCTTCGAAAACAATATTCTTGGAGTTTTGCTTAGTAGAAACAAGACTTTTCAGTGTTTCATTGAGATACCAAACCGCAACAGACTCATTGCTTTCTAATCCCTTTGAGTACAATCTCCATTTGAAGGTGACGTCTTTAGAACGGCAAAAAATACATATGACTTCCAAAGAGAATCGGTGGCTGGGTATCACCATGCGAAAACAGTTTGCGATGCACCTGCAAAGGAAATGCACATGTCAGAATACTGGACGTTCCCAAAATGCACGTTCCAAGAGACACATGTATTTTCAAGTGGTGATATTGGCCAGGCAGGCTTTGAGTTGTCAGAATGTGGTCATGTAGGAGGGATATTGTTATTTCTGGGCAACTTAGAACTTCTGCACTTTCATGTAGCCCGCAGCCGTTTGAAAGCGCTTTTGCAAAACAAGGAAATCAACATGGGTGTTACTAGGATTTATATTTGTAGCACAGCTTTCGTGAGTTACTGTTTACCTATACCGTTGTGCCCATTTGCCTTGTCTAGGAAGATGACACAATGGTCAGTTTTTGAGCATACAATTACAGCCAGGATCTTGGAATCTTGTCTTTATAAACGTTCTCACAAAACTTCCTATTTACATCTTATATGTGACACAGTTCTGTAAACTAATCAAAATATAGTGTTTTTCAAGTACCTGATTGCAACGAGTAAAATATCTTGATCTGCTGCATATAGAGTCCTAAGAAACTCAGCTTGCCGCTGATCCTTCTTAACAACCAGTTTTATGTAGTACATCTGATTTTCGTTGGGTCGAATGGTAACATTAAGTCCTCTTTTGTTACCCATCGTGTCTTCATCGCATATAGAAGCATTCTTCTTAGCTGATTCTGAAGGAACTACCACCTTTTGGTGACCACTGTAAACATGGGGAACCAATTGTCCTCCGTGGAAGCAAGACCATGAGAAAGACATTCCAGAGTGTTGGTTGATACCTCTAGCTGGCCACGAGTCAAAGGAATCAGATCCAAGGAGAATTATTTCTTCACTGGATGAATGTAGAGTGTCGGATCCACCATTAATTAAGGCAACCAGACTGGGTTCCTGCACCTCAATAAAGCCAAAATCTCTACTTACTACAGGAACGTTCGTTACCTCAACTTCAAATTCAATAATCTTGACACCCTTTGTTAGGGATCCAGGAGGGGGATTCCATGTCAGGGCACCTCTTTGTAGAAGCGTTCGTTCGTTGGAAATTACAAACGGTATTGTTGAAACGTTCCTTATAAACCAAGCAAAGGATAGTTGCGCCGTCGAGCTGATGTTTATTTTGTCTACTGATGCTTGAAAGATTCTCTCCTCGTCACGTGTTACAATTTCCGGTCGATTCATGAAGGGCTGTTTGTGCACGTTCAGTATTTTTACTTCAGGCAACGTGAAAAGATCATCATGATCGTCTTGACATCATTGTTATGAAAAAAAATGATATTAAGGTTACCGAAAGTGAAGAATGATCATCGCAGTTAATTTTCCAATTTAAGCAATTGAAAAAATCAGGGCTTCAACGGGATTCGAACCCGTGACCTCCGCGATACCGGTACCAACTGAGCTATGAAGCCACACCCCCGGGGGGTACTCCCTTATATGGGCTATATAGGTATGTGCAGCCCCAAAGGGTATGGTTTTTCAGCCGTTTTGGTCATAA
>OMLO01002911.1_pt1 | contig 14015 bp, 5 predicted proteins | sample 1674811 | NCBI WGS metagenome assembly OMLO01 (sample SAMN06265003, study PRJEB25207) | coral metagenome | isolation source: Coral host | place: Mexico:La Bocana,Puerto Morelos, Mexico | collected 2008-11-13
CACTGCAGGCTTTTACAAACTGTATTCGCAAAAGGGATATAACTCGCTTAATGGACACTGGCTGTAAGGGCTGCATCTTATGCTGCACATAATGCCTCTCAAGTCAGGTTATAAATTTTACAATTTAGTTTAAGATTTTAAGATTTTCTATATCATAGATTATAATAACACTTTCATATAACTTATGTATACTTTATTGTAGTGATATTAGTATTAGTGTAGTTTTTTTTAGTAGTGTCCCCTAATTATTATGGTGCTATTCACCAGGCTATAAGGTTCTTGACACTTAAATAAAGTTTCTTACTTTACTTACTTACTTACTTTTTTACTTTTTCTCGTGGCTATCACGGTTAGCGGTTATTGCTCGTGCCGGGGCGCGTCGGACATCCATGTTATGGTCATTGACACCTGTCAAAACAGAGTATCCGCTGACCAGTATCACTGACGTGAGGGGGTAATAAGACGTTCACGCCAAAAAGGATCTTTGAATCATCGACTTCTTCCGCTATTGTTTTCCCCTCTTCTTGCGTCTTCTACAAAATACTCTCTATAATTGAAATTAGTATACCACACAAGTGAATAGTGCTTTTCGCGCACGCTGATTGGCTAGCTCGGAGGTGATTAGCCAAGTACTATTAATTCACCTCCGAGCAGCCGAAGAAAAACAAAATGCCTTCCAGTTTCAAATAAAGTTACTCTTAAAAAAGTTAAGTTACTCTTTGGTCCACTAGTTATTCAGCTTGTGTGGTATATACTAAAATAATTATTTACCTCAGTGTCGGTGAAAGTGGTGGATATTTACCTCCACTTCGGTGAATAATTGTTGGCTAGTAACACCATACTCTATCGCGCGCGCACGAGCGCAACGTTCATTATGACACACACACGCCAGTCTTCAGAAGAAATCCGGTTTCGGTTGTGGCTTGAGTTTCGGCTGTCAACATAGAAAGTGGTTTTTGTAACTTTCTGGTTAGCATCAATTGCTGTTAGTAATATTATTGGACGCTTTACTAAGAATCGTTGCGATGAAAGGTAAGGGTAAATAACAAAGATAATTTTAACTTTTCTAGTGTCGAATGACAAAAAAAAACTCCGTGAACTGCTTTCTCCGATGGCGGCGCCCTGTAAAAAGTTCTACAAGTTAGTTTTTTATTAATAATCGCAATCACGAAAAAGCAACTTTTAAGAATTTTATTAACATATTCAATTCGGCGTTTTCAAAATATCATAAAACCATCCGTTGTGAGTAAAAAGAAAACGGTTATCGGTTCTTCCTATGGGTGGACCATCTCCATGGTGACAGTGTAAACAAAAGGGTCGCGCGTGGCGAGATGGCGAAACAATTCACATTTACTCGAAAGCATAAATAAATGAATATTAATAAACACGGCTAAGTTACCAGACAAGTTGCATAACACGCGAGGCGGTCTCTGACACATCCTACCACATTTTCCGCAACGCAAGGAAGTTATAGCATTTACGGGATCATAGTATTTGTCACGTGTGACATTGGCTAAAGTCATCCTGAAGCTGCGTGCGACTGGGTCCTTATGTTTGAACGGCGCGATAGAAAAGAAACTATCGTCTGTAGTGCTTGCGTCTTGCGTTTTCCAGATAAGATGTTTGCTTTGAACCGTATGCGTTATTTTTCATGCGAAACATTTATCCAAATTCTAAGAAAAGCCAAACAAAAAGCTGCCGTCAGTCTGCTGGCATCCTGCTAAAAACTCAGCTCAGAACAAACACAAACACACTTGTTCTATAACCTCGCGACTCACGGTTTTACCTGACGAAACCAGCAATGAAACTTGGCTATTGTCGCGAAGGAAAACGTTATGTAAGAAATGCGATTTCGATTCAGAAATTGTTGTTAGGAATTTGTTTATTATCAGACATGTGATTTCAACTGTACAGATTTTGATCGCCCAATTTGTTCGCGAGAATCAGCTAGTTGCTGGCGAAATGGTTGTAGTTTAGTAGCTCCAGATGAAGTAGCAACTTATTCGGTGAAATAAGCCTGTCTTCCTGCGAAGAAAAACTTTCCTTACCCAATCATAGTAAAGCAATGCTTTTTCCTTGATTTTCAGCGACAATACTAGGGAAGAAGAGATAACAGTTGACACTACGGTGTTAGTAGAACACAGCGGTCCACAGGTGAGCGTGGGTAAATGCTAGTCTTTCGCGCCCCTTAGTCGACAAGTGCACGGACCTGCCTTCCCTTAGTTTCAATCATAGACCTGTGAGTTTGGACTACGTGGCAGTTGTGTATTTTGATTACCTTACGAATTGAGAAGTCTCGTGTGAGACAGTAATTTACTAGCGCAATAAGCTAATTCACGTATGAAAAATAAGTGTCAATAATTTCTAATGCATGTCTGTATTTAAGGTATAGGTTAGATTTCTTGCAGAACTATTGACAAACCCGTATCCCCTTAGTAATTCTGTTGACATAAATACAAACACAAATCGATAAAAATCATCTCATAAGGGAGTACAGAACTTCAAGTGACTTTGTTGAAGTGTTTCACTGTTTTGCTCTTGACCCCGTGTACCAAAGATCGACAACAGAATTGCCATAAAATAATCGATTGAATCATCTCAGTAAGGGAGCATTAAATTTACTGCATTGTTTCGCTCTTCTGTTCTCGACTGTTTGTACAACTATCTTATAACAGTTTTACAAAAGAACGTGAACGGACATGCGTACCAGTTCTTAAAACTCGGCCCTTGCCGTGAATGGAACGGCTTACTGACCGACGAAACCGATGTGGACGCCATAAGTTAGTTGGCATTTTCAGAAAAATATTTCCTATCGATGCTGCTCAGCCGCAAGGTAGAAATCTCGCGCGTTATAGAACCTTTGCATAAATGGCGCCTAAATTCCAATAACAGTACTTAATGCATCTTAAGCCTCGTACTAATGTTACCAGAGAAATTACAGAACGCTTAATGCAGCGGAAACGATGGTTGATCCGTTGATCTTTAGAAAAGATTCCAATATTGCTCAGTCCTTTTCAGGCACCCAATCGATTTGCTGCTTTCCTGCCTCATTGAGAAAAAAAAAAACATTTCGATACCATAATGATCACCGCATGCTCAAGTCCTTCGTAAGAACACCTGCAACTTTCCAACCTTCCAAATTTCACCAACTACTTGTCTGGCTCCAGAAAACTTTCACGACCATGTTTATGTAGTGAATCAAAACTTTTTAGAAGGTTTTTACCACGGTTGATCAGACCACCACGAAATATACCTTCCAAGCTTTAACTAGTTTCCACCTGCCACATTACATAATGTCCAGAACGACGCTATCGCTACGAAACACTAGAAATTGATATATCGATACCAGACTCACTCGTCTCCGCCATTTTGATTCTCCCAGTAACTCTTGCGCCACTACCTGAAACGAGGCATCTCCAGTTTAGTTTTTTTCCGTAAGGACCGTAATTCAGCCTCTGCCATTTTCCAGTTTTGCCATTTTCTATAAAGCGAAATTTTATTGCTGACATTGCTTTGCTGTACGCTGTGCTCCTAAAAGTATGTCCTTACATCTTAGTAGTTTCACAATGATTTCTTTTTCTTTGACGTACTCCAAACAAAATATAATAGTCTCGAATGTAAACAAAAACGGTGTGGCTGACTAAACAGAAGAAGAGTTTAAATGGTTCCAATGCATTAGAAATGAGTGTGAAAAATGTATCGAAAGTGTACCTATTGAGGGTAGCTCTGCTGCACCCCCCCGGTTTCGTAGCCTGTCCTTGCTAGGCTAGGAGAGGCACTGTGAGAGTACAAAAACAATGCAATGCAATTCCCAGTAGGGTTCCATCGCATCAACCATTGGCCACTGCGCCTCCTTCTTAGGGTTGGAGTGGAGTTTAACTTAACATGACAGTTATTAAGTCTAATAACCTTCTACAGCGGCATGTTAATTGGAAACCATTTGAACATTGTGTCTGTTAATTAAACCAATTGCCGGTTTTCATGTGACGTAGCCATATTCCAAAATTTAAAATTGCCTTTTCTTCTGAGATTTTAGTTTCGTCTGATTATATACCCTATAGAAACTTGGCGTTTTACAACGTTTTATCTCGACAGGGCTCTCCGTTTTGCAATAGGGCACGTTTAAATTTCCAAGCTTTTGCGTTGCGTGACTAAAATGTCTGCCCGAGAAGGCTGTTGCGTGGGTCAAAAAATGAGTAATCACTATGGTTTTTTGCTAACTGAACAATTCTTGCACTAGAAGAAATATTTATTTCAACGTGTCGGAGCTCTAGAGTAATAAGGTTGCGTTTCAACAACACAACTCAGCCACAGATGATTTTGTTACTTTACGGCGGCCATGTTTGTACCCCTCCGAGGGGCACAAATATGGCGTCTCCATACGAAGCTCTATAAATCTGGATAAAACACTACTCCGAATAACTCGCGAATGAAAAACAGCAGGGACCTAATTCTTGGCGAAGTTGTTTATATATTTATCATCTACATGTATCATATCCCGTATTCGAGACTTTATTTGTCGAATGGTTACGGACTCGTTACGATTTTTAGGTTTGATCACATAATAGGTGAAAACCAGCAATAGCAACTTAAGGCGACTTAAGGCAATGTACGGCAAGTTTAGGCGACTTTAATTAATGAACTTAAGGGGACTTAAGGCCCCAGAGTACGACTTGCTTTGTGATGGGTTCTCTTCCTGTTTCTCTACGACACAATTCATTGTTTCAGATATTCGGCCCAAATATGTGGAGAATCTTTCCGTGACAACGGGTTGAGTCATTCTAAGCTCTAAATGGGGAAAGCAAACGTTGAGGCCAGGGGACTACTGGCTGGAAACTCGTGCCATTGACTCTGAAAAATATCTCGACTGGGGATTAGTTCGGAACCTTGAACTCGCTGGGCTGTATTAAAGAAACTTGGCACAGGTTGCAACAACAGGATCTGTAACAACTAACTAACTAGAGCAAAGGCACTCGAATAAATTGAACTTTTTAATTTTATTCTTCCCTCTTCATCTTCGACAGGCACATTCATTCCATCAACTGCTAATAGAAACTGATTTTTGTTGTTGTTCTAAGTTGTTAAAATCGTTGTATGTTTACTGAAGGTACATTATAAAGTTCCAAATATTTGAAAGTACGATCATTACCACTTCTGTAGCTTTCTCACTGCCGTTCCTCCCCGATATAAATTTTCTTCTATTGGACAGAAGCCGATTACTTTTGTCAAAATTAATATCAAAATACAAATTATGGTATTATTAGCCATACTGGGTGTACATGTACCAGAACTAGTGTTAAAAAAATGTTACAATTCAGACGCGTTTTACTTCCCTTCATAATTGTGGCAGGATAAAAAAATGTGCTGCGATCTGAGAGAAACATTCGCCTCATAAAGAGCGCCATGAGGTGAAAACCACTAACAGAGAGAATTACGTCGTTTCGTCTCTAGATAGTTCCCACCGGCCACGTGCGGTCTAACGTACCCTATTTGCGCTGGTGCCAACCAGAGATTGGGAAAAACTATGCCGCAATCTCATCGACTGAAAGTACTTACGAGGCCTTAAAATAAGCGCCTTGAAGGCCTTCTTGTAGTGTTCGTTAAGGCAACCGTAGCATACTGGGTTAAGGGCATTGGGCAGCCACGCAATCAAGTACAGGAATTCAAATAATGGTTGTATGAATGTAAAATACCCCAACTCTGGATTGAACTCGTAAATGAGATATAAAGTTTGGAATGGAAGGTAACAGAGCACGAAAACAATCAACACAACTATCAGCATAGTCAGAAACTTTTTCTCAATCATCTGCCTCCGAAGCGCGCCTGCCGGATTCATGTTAAGTTTATTTAGATTCACGATCGAGGAATGCGGGCTCCCGCTAGGCGTAGAGTTCAATGAGCTTGAACGATTAGGCCTGAGTGCTAGTGGTACAAGACGGATATGCTTCAACGTGGCCGTGATTTTCAAATACAGCGCCGAGATGACAAGAACTGGAACAAGTGCTTGTACAGTGTACATTGTTATGGTGTAAATACGACGATACAAAATGTCTTTGTCCATATCGTCGGAGAAAATATCAATACAGTAGAAGGTGTAAGGGCTATCTGGGTAGGAAATAACTGCCATAGCTCCATACGAGGGCAGTAAAAATAAGAAAGCGATCAGCCATAACAACGCTATGATTAAGCGTGTTTCCGATTTCGACGGCCGCGATACGAACGGGAACACCACGGCGCGAAAACGATCACACGCAATGGCCACCAACGTGTTGGTTGTCACAACGTTAAACAAGACCACACTTGGTTTGAGAAGTTTACACATGGTTTCTCCCATGGGCCAGTTTCCAATGTACAGCTCTGGTAACAAAAATGGAAGGCACATCACAGATCCGATGTCAGAAACTGCTAAGTTCATTACTAAGCAATAGGTGCTGGTCTGCAGACGTCGAGTGCGAGTAGAAATTACGCACACGGCAATATTGCCCACTAGAGCAAACAAGATGATAATAGCGTAGATAACAAAACGGAACACCTTGAGAGACGGTGGCTCCTCATAGAATGGTGCATCATTTGGTGCGAAGAACGCTGAAGAGTTTGGAGGAATGACAGATGCGTTCAGTTCAGGTGCCATTTGTACTGTTTCTTGTTAGCACTCTTCTCAACAGCCAGACTTCCAGCAAATGTATCTAGTTTGTCTAATCACCTCGTTGTACCTAAAATTAAATTAAGAAATATCAGAACAAGGAATTCGTAATAAGTACCGCAATATGGACTGGAAGTACTAGCCTAGGGCTGTAGGAGTAGTATGTCGAAGGCCGGTCTTAGTTCCATCATCACGCCCAAATGACAAGTATTGCTCAAGGAAGACTGCGCGTGTGGTAAGAAATTTCAGCTAATTGAAAATTTGTTGCATGGGCGCGCAAATATTTAAGCCTGGCACAATATCTATAGACAAAATCAATCATTTAAAAGGTAACAGGGAATGCAGCATTTCTCAGTTCCATTCACTAGAGGTTATAGCTGCTGTTTACCTAACTTACTCAAATTAGCAACTGTCCAATCAGAAAGCTTGTTGTTGTTGTTACCATATCCGTTCACTGGCCTAATGTCGCCAGATTTTCCTTTGGATTCGGGCAAAATAAATACCTAAACGATCAGCATCGCGCACAAAATCACGAAATGACACCACGGTTAGCCGAACTATCCTTGACTCAATAGTATTTAGTCCTCAGTTGCGTAATGGTTAAGAACCGCTCTTCATATATTTTCATATATTTCTTCCATAGAGCCATATTCCCGTATTAGCTCTTACCAGAGGTGCCATTTCGTCATTTCGTGTTTTAAGCGCGACCTCCTCTTGGGTACTCGGGCTCGGCATCACAATAAACACGTGATTTGTTTGACTGAGTTTTCTTCAAACACAAATCTGGTTATTGTTTTCAAAATTTTTCAGCGTTGTGTGGACAGAAAATATTAGATTCGGGGTCTTAGATACGAGCATTGCACCACTACAAGCTGCTAACGTAATGCACACAGACTAAGAGAATTTACATTTTTAGAGCCAAAATTAAACATTCAAAAAACAATGAGGAAGATAAAAATAAGAACAACTCTTATTGAAATCAAAATTGAAAAAGCTGAGATAACACCCGCGTGAGCTTTAAGTTCTTTAAGCCATCTTCTTATCAAAACTCGATACCTGTTCAGCCAGTTAACTGCATCTATCTTACAACCGTCACTCGCTGGGTTGTGCTACAAAAAAAAATGCTGTACAGTTTTAGCCAGAACTGATAAAGGTGTATTCAACAATGTCATATTTATGCAATTTACTCGTCTTTTTTGATATTTTGTAATTTCTCCGAATTAAAACGCTTGACTATTCCTGACCAGTGAGTGCTAACACCGATTCAGCAAATTACGATGACACCCTTTCCTCTTAACGAAAGCCTTTCCAGTGTAGTATGCTTCCGAGTTGCCTTTTTATATTATTGATTTCACGACCATGTCTCAGAACATTGTTTTCATAATGCGGCTGTGATTTATGTGATTTTCTTGTGTGTTTCTTGTCTCCTCTTTATTTTTCCAATATGGTTCTGGTAATATAAACTACTTATGTGCTTATAATTTGTCAAGGCAAAAATATAAAGGGAAAAAAATAAAGTAAAGCAATGCAAAGCCGAATGAAGTAAACTGGAGTAACTTGAATCAAACTTGAAGGAACTATGTTATTAAAAGTATTAGATTAATTTAACAACATAAAGTAATTCTAGATCTCCGACTTCATTTTGTTTTGATAAGTTTTTCCGCTGTGTCTTTACTAATGTGCTTGTCTACGTTTTTGTTAACATTTGTCTACACTATGGTTTTCTTGATTGTTTTTCATACATTTGTCTCAGCTGTGGGTGTTATCAATTAAAATTTGCGTTCGTTCCGGTCAGTCGGTAATATTTTGTTATGATGAATGCTTGTCATGAACAAAACCACACGCGCGCTTATTAATAAGTTCATATTGTATATGATACTTGACTATCAATGTTGTGAACTTCTGGCGATCTTATATCTAAAAACACTTATATCTAATGAACAGATTACAGCATCAAAGCGAACTAGAATAATACTCTTGTCTTAAATGTGAAGATCTGTAATTTCTTTGCAATTATTCTGTGGGCTTGACTCCTGTTCGTGTTGTACGCCTTACTGAACATCCCTACGGAACAAATGTGTCCTAACTTGAGACCTTAATCAACCTGTTACTTAACCTCATATTCTTTTCAAACACCTGTACGTACTGGCAGAAGACAAGCGCCGGCCTCGCGCCACAAAACAACATAAGCAAAACACTTCAGACTGCAACAGCAGCGAATTAGAACTTCAACCAAATCTTTGACTTACAGTTTCTTGTGATCGAGGTCCGATAGGGGTACATCGCCACTTAGGAAGTTGGATGCGATATCTCCAAAAATTTGATGCCTGTATCAAAATGCGTCAGTCCTGTTTCCGAAATTCTATTATCCTTTCCGCCATAGATAGCTGTCCTAATCAAAGGCGTTATGACACATGCGTGCTTGACTGTGCGTGTTGTTTTGGCAGCTCAGAGAGCGCCCTAGGGCTACAGACGTTTTGTCAATTTAAGAAAACCCTTATTCAGTTTGATTTCTGTTTAAATGCAGATAAAGAAAGTGTAGAAAACATTTAGAGGAAAGGCAGAGTGGCTCACACTCTTAAGAATGTCTGTATGTAGGAAATTAACAAATCCTTAAGTTTCATTCATTCAAGTAATATTTGTTCATAAGATAGAGACGAGTACTTTTCGCTTTTTTTTGTTTGTCAAAATATGCTAAGTATTCTGAACAAATGTTTGCTTTATTTGCATTTGGATGTCAAACCAGATTACTCGCATGTTTTAATTGACCTCAATTGTTTATATACCTCCAGGCAGAAGGACTGAACCGTGTTATGAAAGCTTCTAAATTTATTTTATAACTTGAAAAAATTACTTCATAATAATTAGCTGAGAGGAGGCCGACTCTTGCGGGGGTCTAGTAAGATATTAATGACATCACTCGTGTTTCGCTATTCTCGAATAATTACAAGCTTCAGATGATTTGTCATCGGAAAGGCAAAGGCTCTGTTTTGGTAAAGCTGTTTTATATCCGTTAATAAGAAAGAAAAGGTAAAACAAATTAATAAAAAATTGCTGCGCCCCCTACGACCCGGATTCAGTCTCTCGCTTGTCGGGCAATCATTGACTCTAATGCGCCATCTGATGGAGGCTCATAAATTGCGTAAAAGTCCTTCAAATCGATGCTGGACAAAAATGCCTTCCTTCACTGAGATACACGAGATTATTCACAAACTGAAATCTTCTTAGTAATTTTAATTACTTATCCCCTGATTTTATTTTACTAGTCTTAGTATGCACAAAAGATAATAATATTAATAATAATAAATAATATTAACTATATCTATACCGGTTTAATTAATTGTTATTACTGTTATTTATTTTATCTAGTTGTATGTATAACCAATGAATGGCCCGCCTGGATTAGCATTTGCTATCCGCGGGCCAAATAACATATAAACACTAAAAAATGAACGACAATAAAGATTGCCGTTGTTGTGATTCCAGCTTATCGTTCAAATAATTCGTTGTTGAGCTCGTTCTAGCGGAGATGAATTATTGACTTTCTGGTAATAAGCAATTATTGGATGAGGTTTTTGTGATATTCACTGTACGGTTTTGGCAAATCAAAAAAGCCACAGTGAGTTCAATGTATAATAGTGTTTCTTATTCGTGCATTCGTGGATCTGATTCTATACAATGCGTCACTCGACACTCAATGGAACTGGAGACTGTACCACTCGATGTAAATAAGCAAAATTTCGAAATACTACATTCGAACCTGAAGGTATGAATGGACTCGCGTTATTTAAGTAATACAGCCTCTCATAAATCATTTTATTTTTTTCTGAGGCATCTCAGCGGTCCGGAATCCTAAATCCTTGAATCTGATTGGCTAATTCCGCGTGCTCGAGCGGTCCGGATTTTCCCATACGGACCCCGCGCACGGACCGCTCCGAGTTTTCCAACATTGTGGTTATTTTAGCAGCTTTTTGTTACACTAAAAATCTCCATGAAACGTGAATCATTTATTGCTCAGTTTTAAAATCAGCGAAAACTGAATCTCTTCTTTTAAATACTTCAGTAAACAACACTGGTTTAATTACTTGACCGAAACGTCAGACGCACGCGCACGGTGTGAAACTGCTGCAGTAAAAAATCATTTTAAAAAATCAAGTAATTTTCCAGAGAGAAAAAAAAACAAACACGTTATTTGCCGGCCTAGGTCGGTCCGTATTGGGAAAAACTGTGCCCTTGGTCTTGAGCACGGCCCTCGGCCTGTGCCCTCGGGCCGTACTTAAGACCTCGGACACAGTTTTTCCCAATACGGACCTCCCGGCCGGCAAATAACATATATATCCGATTTCAGTGGCTCACAGCCACTTTGATTCGTAAATTATTTACACGGTATCGAAAGTATGTCTTGTGTTTGAACTCGACTTTTTATAATTAATTCTCTGGCTGAGTACAGTGGCTCACAGCGAATTTGAATCTTGATAATATTTTCTTCATCTTCTCAGCGTACTTGAGCCTTCAATCATGACTTTGTTCTGCATCTTGTTTTTTGTTTGATGCTTCTCGCCATAATAACAAGCTAAGGTGTATTATCTATCTAAAAACCTATCGAGCCGCAGTCACAGCTTAACTGATAGAAAAGTATAAAGAAGTGTGTTCCTTTCTCTGTGTAGTTCTTACTGGCCACAGTTAAGAGTTTGCTAAAAACTATTGCGCGATCTCAGCGACTGAAAGAACCTACGAGAACTAAAAATCAGCGTATTATAGGCTTTCTCTTAGTGTTCGGTCAGTCAACTGTAAACGGACGGGACTTAGGGACGGTAACAGAGGGCGAAGACAAGCAGTACCGCTATCAAAAATGTCAAGAACTTTTTCTCAATCATCTACCTCCGCAGTGCATCTGGAGGATTTATGTTCAGCTTGTTTAGATTCACCATCGAGGAACGCGGGCTCCTGTTAGGCGTGGAGTCCAGAAGGCTTCGGCGAGAGGGCCTGAGTGCTGAGCGGTAAAACAGGGACATGCTTCGGCGTGACGGGGATTTTGAAATACAGCGCCAAGATAACAAGTACTGGAATAAGGACTTGTACAGTGTATAATAAACATCGATACAAAATGTCTTTGTCCACGTCGTCTGCGATAATATCAATACAGTAGAAGGTGTAAGGGTTGTCTGGGTAGGAAATAACTGCCATAGCTCCATACAAGGGCAGTGAAAATAAGAAAGCGATCAGCCATAACAACGCTATGATTAAGCATGTTACCGATTTCGACGGTCGCGATGCGAACGGGAACACCACGGCGCGAAAACGATGACACACAAAAATGGCCAACAACGTGTTGGTTGTCACAAAGTTAAACAAGGCCGCACTTGGTTTAAGAAGTTTGCACATGGTTTCTCCCATGGGCCAGATTCCAATGAACTGCTCTGGTAACAAGAATGGAAGGCACATCGCAGATCCGCTAGCAGAAACTACCAGGTTTATCACTAAGTAATAGGTGCTAGTCTGCAGACGTCGAATGGGAGTACAAGTTATGCACACTGCAATATTGCCCACTAGAGCAAACAAGATTAGAATAGCGTAGATCACAGAGTGGAATGTCGTGGGAGACGGTGGCTTCACACAGAATGACGGATCATTTGGTGCGAAGAACGCTGAAGAGTTTGTAGGAATGACAGATGCGTTCAGTTCAGATACCATTGCTTCTTGTTAGCGCTCTTCTCAACAGCCAGACTTCCAGAATTTCCAGCAAATATATCTAGTGTGTATAATGAACCCTTTGTACCTAAAATTAAATTAAGGAATATTAGAGAAAGCAATTCTTAAGTACGGCAACATAGAATAGTATCTGAGAGAGAGAGGCAAGGGTGGGCCTTACTTTCATCACAACGCCAAAGTAAGTAGACCCTGAATATTTGCTGTTTACGTACCCAAATTGCCCAATCAGTGGCTGTGTATATATAATGTCCCAAAAATGACTTATCCCAAAATTTTAACCCAGTTCTACTTCGTGGGACTAGTCTCAAGGGCCAAATTTTAGTCCCCGCGACTACAATTTGAGGCAAAAATGGCTAGTTCACGCAATGGGATTTGTCCACGCGACTCGTTGCATTGACAAGTAGCAGGTACCTTAAGGGTTAAACCCTTACGGACACCACATCGACTCTTACCTGAAGTGCCATTTCGTGTTTTAAACACGCCCTCCCTATAGGTATTCTAGTTTGACATCATGATAATCATGTGATTTCCCTGTCAGAGTTTTCCTCAAACACAAATCCTAAATAACCGGTGATTTTTGCGTTTTTAACTGAATTTCTCCTCTGTAGAGCGGACGGACAACATTTGATGCGTTTTCAAAGCGAAAACGCCGTTTTAAGCGGACGGGGCCTGAGATACGAGCATTGGACTATGATAAGCTGCTAACCTAATAATCACGCAAGCTGAGAGAATTTATATCTTAAAAGCCAAATTAAACGTTCTAGAAACAATGAGAAAAATTAAAAGTAACAACTCGTTTGAAAAAGCCGTGATAACACTCGCGTGAGTTGTAAGGTATCAAAACTTGATCCCTATTCAGTCGTAGTCTAAACTGATAAAAGGGTATTCATCAATATCACATTTATGCCAATTACTCGTCTTTTTTGTCATGTAATTTCTCTGAAGGCGCTGCACAATTCCTGACGAGTAATTGTATCCTGTCTAGTCCACGGTTAACTCAACACTATCAACACTCAACACTAACGGTTTGCTCACACTATTCGTCAAATTACGATGACACCCTTTCCTCTTAACGAAAGCCTTTGCAGTGTAGTATGCTGCCGAGTTGCTTTTTTGTGTTAGTGATTTAACGACCATGTCTCGGAACGTTTTTATAATGCGGCTGTGGTTTAGGTATTTTGTGTTCTTGTAATTTGTCTCCGCTTTAATTTTCTAATTTGGTTCTGGTAATATTAATTATGTACTGATAATTTGTCTAGACTAGGGCATAACAGGAAAAAATTAAATTAAAGCAACGCAAAGCCGAGTGAAGTAAACTGAAGTAACTTGAAGTAACTTAAAGTAACTTGAAGTAACTAGTGCTGCTCACTAGTTCAATGTTACAAAATTCGTATACTACCTCATCTAAGTTCGAGTGTTTTATCCTACTATCAGTCCTCTTATCAGTCATCAATCGTTAGCTCATACCACTTTTGAATGGTTTGGTCTCCCATAGTATTGTTCTGAATATCACCGCGAGTTTTGACACAATGCTCGGCAATGTTACCCAATACCACACTAATCGCTCGATAATTAAGAATTACCCTGCGAAATCGCGCGGAATATCGCCTGATACTTAGCCGACGAGGCCGTAGGCAGAGTCGGCTAAAATCAGGCGATA
>OMLO01002912.1_pt1 | contig 14014 bp, 5 predicted proteins | sample 1674811 | NCBI WGS metagenome assembly OMLO01 (sample SAMN06265003, study PRJEB25207) | coral metagenome | isolation source: Coral host | place: Mexico:La Bocana,Puerto Morelos, Mexico | collected 2008-11-13
TATACCCAACGGCTAGGATACCAGATTTGAAATTCGAAGGTTAGCGACCGCGCCCGCTCGACAAAAACAACACTCGGCTGGGGTGGGACGACGCATGGTGTTGATTTACATATAGACAACAGTTCCGTCCCACCCCGACCGAGTGTTGTTTTTGTCGAGCGGGCGCGGTTGCTAACCTTCAAATTTCAAGTACTGTTAAGCGAGTTATTCACGCTTCGGCTGATCGTGATTTGAAGAGGCTACGTTCATTCCTCGCGAATATTATGGCGTTCGCTGTACGATGGTTCAATTTGAGCCAGCCAGCCTTGACTTTTTTTATAGTGGGACACCACCACCAGCGCTAACTCGCTGAAAACGCTTCAAAACGGCCTTAAACCCCGTCATATAACAAAGAATACGCCAGGAAAGCAAGCTAAGTCATTTTTATTCACAAAACATTCAATTTTAGGTATTTAAAGCAAATTCGTGAAGTTCCCATACAAACCCTTGTAAATCACATCTTTGTAACACAACACCGCTCATAGTCAAGAGTCACGTTCGCGTACGTCTCATTTACATTTTAATTATTTCCTCTCATCTCACGTTTGGGCCGTCTGTGCCTTCATGAGTAACAACAACTAACTCAATCTGAGGAGGCCAGATATGGACTCCTTCCAAGGAAGCATGAGCAAAGATAACGGGAAAACATGTGTATATCAAACCATACCATTTTCAGGCTAGCTACATGTAGAAACAGTTTAACTAGTTTATGACTGCCTTTTTTTCTAATTACAATCTAAGGATGTGCTTGAACTCCCCAAAGAAAAAAAAGATGGCAGCTCTACCTTACAACGATACCATGCAAGTTCAAATTTATGCGATACCTGTCCTTGTGTTAAATACATTGTGTATGCTACCGTAGGTTTGAACGTTTCTGTACATTTTAATGCCGAATGTTAAGTTTTTCCTGTGCTAAAATTTGTGGGCAAATATACATGTTCCAGTCGCCATCTTCTTTCTACAGAGAATTCACACTTCTTATTTAATTCAGAGTAATCATGGACTATAATCCTGCCTTAAATTTAATTTTTGGTTTTATTTACAATCGAAAGAAGCTAGTCCACAATTCTCAAGATAGAAGCGTTGTCATGTTATGCAACAACTTCAAGTTTTTAATCAACAAGTAGATCTTCAAAAGAGCGTTTGCGATTGCTGCAGAATCAATTTATGTAGTACCTACCTTGAGCAAGGTGTCACAGTCTTGAAGACAAATTGGAAATTTGACCAAAAACAAAGTGATGACGCTGAACATCTAGTAAGAGCCATCTAACAGATAAATGCCAGGCGTTTCTACCGGCACACAAAGAGACTGGCGCGAATACTTTTTCCAACTGGCCAGCAGCATCACTGTAACCCAGATACGTTGTGTAAGCATACTCGGATATTTTTCCGTGTTTTCGTCGGTGAACGAATCCTATAATTCTGCTTTCACGGGAGATATGAACTAGTCAAAAGTTGGAGACATAGTTAACCTTTCACAGAATAAAATGAAAATGAGGTAAGGACTACTAGTTGATTAGTTGATTGCTAGCGCCTTCAAGTTTCTTCTTGGCTTTACACGCAGGTGAGTTTTTGCCCTGAAAGCAGTCTAGTGCTTTTTATTGGGAAGTGATCGTGACAGAATAGATACATTCGTTTGGCGATAACTTTGGTTATGTTTATGGTATCAAATAACATTGAGTCCATGAGAAAGGTATTTTGCACTTCCAGTTGCCATGGTAACTGGCCACGTGACTACGAGCGTTTTACAGTTTTCTTCTTAAGGTAAACAAGTGGGAAATGTGACACATGGAAATTTACTAATTCAGCCTCATTCCAAGAATCAGAATTGAACCCCTCCCTGGATTGGGGGTGGGAGGAGGTGCATATGTGCATATTAATAAGACTGATGTTCCCTTGATCCCATAACTGTTTGCTCTGTTCTCTTGATCCCCAAAAGTTTTTATCATGATTGTTCCCCACATTTGTTTGCTTCTTTTACCTTTCTATCCATAATACAAAAAAAGATCACTTTCGAATTTCCTCTGTTTTCTCTTGGAATCTGCTGATGCTGTTCTTCATTGGCTGCAGTTTCTGTCATCTCAATGGTCTCAGCTGCCTCTGCTGGCGATAGTGATGACTTAAATGATATGTCAAAGGTCATCCATCTCCTTCTTTCAAGTTATCATGACGGTAGTTACAGCAAACAATGTGGACTATCGCTCTACATCTTCTGTGAACAGCAGCTTGATTGAATGGATCTTGAATGAGCACTTTGGGTTTTTCATGCCGACACTCAAATTCTCTTGCAGACAGGCTTTTGTTGTAGCTGATGGCAATCACTGGAATCAACTTTATCACAGACAATCTGGCTTAGTTTGTAAAAAGTCTCTGTTGTTTCCTTAATATGTGGCACTGGAACTGCTGGTGCTTTATGCAGCATGGTAAAAACTACTCTGTATGTATAGTCAGAGAATTCACTCATATGGATCTTGACATTAAGCACTAAAAATACTTTTAATACTAAAACTTAGGTGGCAAGATGGTAGTCTAGGAGGTCATTGTTGTCATGCAGACACTTGAGGATCGTTGTTTCTTCTTCTATCACAACAGATGACACAGTTGCTTGAGGATCCTGTGTCTTAGCTGTGGTGACCAATCTTATCTCCAGACACACCTAACCAAAGTTCAAAACTCCATCTCTTTGTAGGCTTTCCCACAATACAATGGGCTGGTCATGCATCAGAGTAAGTGAGCTTAGCTTTGATGCCAGGGGGTGTGGGGTGGATGCCAGGAATATTCTCAGGAAAAAAAAAACCTGTACACTATTTATGGCCTTAAAAAGTAGCTTGTATAAAAAAAAACATACCCAGTTCAAGACCAGTCAGAGTACAACAACCAAACCCTATTTATGACCAAATTGGCTGGAATTGTTACCTTATCTATGACCAAAACTGCTGAAAACCATACCCTTTGGGGTCGTACATACCTATATAACCCGTATAAGTGAGTACCCTCTGGGTTTTGGTGATTAGATTTAAGAAGCACTACAAACTCCTTCCGAGCATCAGTCAGACTTAATTTGTTTATGCACTGCAGTAAATGATTTCATACTTTCAATTCAAATACTGAAATTAGTTTGGGAATTTTTTCAGCTCTTTTCTGGTGTACTTACCAAGCAGCATTTTCTTAATGGCTTTGCTGCTGAACCCAGTTAAAAGCTCAAGAGGTGACAAATGTAGACCGTTTGTCGTTTGTTTGAGGGACTGTTCCAAGGGATGCAGTCTGAATGAATACCCTGGGAAACTGCCGATATACTTGACCATGTTTTGGTGGGATTGTTCAGATGAATGCAAGTATCAGTGTATGCACAACGTCACGGCAAGTGACGTGAGAAGAAATAAGCGCATTAAACAGTTTTATGGCAAAGTAAGTATCTGGCAATAAAAAGTTATTCAGTCTTGTTGTGTCTATTATATCATGATTTTTTCATGGTTTGAAGTAATGTAGGAAATTGTTGATTAGTTACATAAATTATTGTTTTATTTTCTTGACCTTTAATTAATTATTCATTGTGATGCTATACATGTAGTGAGAATTTTTGGGGGGCTAATAATTTTCTTTGCAAAAATTATCTGGGCAAGTATTTGAGGGGTGGTTTTCATGTGTCTGACAGAATGCAAAAAAGCTTGCAAAATTAGCAAAAGTACATCTGTGTTATCATTAGTGTCCTTTTAAGGACCCAACAGACTAGTGCCAGTTTTCCATTCAGCCACGTAATTTAAACAAAATTGTTACTTGTTTTCACTGATTTTGCCGCATGCCACTGACATCAACTACATTTGATTGGGTCAATGGACTCTTGGCAGACTTTCTGATTGGCTAGAATAATTAACTTTGGTTAAAAGTACACTGCTCAATTGAAATCCACTTTTAAACGTGCTAATAAAGAGCATGACCTAACTGAAGGCTACATTAATTCTGGGCAAGAACCCCATTCATCTCAGGAAATGAGCCAGGATACATAAAAGTGCAGATTATGATTAATATATGTCCTTTTCTGTTTTTTTGTATTCTATCCATGATTGGACCATATCTTCCAAAAAAATTGTTGCAAAGTAGGTGACAGGAAATCGTATCTTTTTTTCTGTTACAGTGGCCATTTATAAGATTTCTTGGAATTCAAGAACCAGCTTCAGTGTTATTTTCAATTTTTAATGGGGTCGGACATATTCTTGGCTGGAGAATGTTAACATCCACTGTTCCAAACACAGAGTACAACATGTATTCAGTTTGGAAGGCAAATCTTCTGGTAAGGCTGCAACTTTCATCATTATTATTATATAGTTTAAATTACAAGTAGCCTCAGGGTATCAGGCATTCATTTTCAAAAGCATGTGAATGGAATGAAACTGCAAATGAGTACGGAAACATAAGGAGCAGGAAGTGTCTCCTTCATTTTTGCCTACCCCCTCCCCACTTCTCCCCATTTGTTGCTCACCCCAGGCTCATTTGTTAGCTTGTTTGTGTGTCCAATCTCCCAGCTTGGAAAAAAGAAAGGAAACATCTGCAATTCTGGCTAAATTGCAAGTTAAAACTTAGTTAATTGAGGCAAAGTCTTTTAATATTTTTTCATTGTCCCTTTTTGTTATACATGTACAGTCGAACCTCCGGTTGCGACCACCTCTCGTAAGCGACCACCTCTCCTCAGCGACCAGTTTTCCAAAATACATGTACCAAAAGTTTCCAAGTCAAATCACTATATTTGGAACCTCTTGTAAGCGACCACCTTTTGTAAGCGACCACAATCAGTTTTATGGCTAAAAGTTTAAAATTTTCCTTTGTTTTTAACCTCCCATAAGCAACCAATTGACAAATAATGGAGCGAAAATGGATAATAAGGTGTGGTAATATTGCTAGTACAAGAAACGGAAATTTCTCAAAGGGAAGAATCAGATTTTTTTCTCAAAATTGACTTTTACATGAATTAGAATAAAACATTGCATCTGCTTCAGCTCATGGGTGAAGTCTCGGCAGTTATCATGATTATTTTTAATCAATGAGGAAAACTTTTGATCCATTATGGTCTAAGATCTTGTAAGCAACCACCTCCTTTAAGTGAACACCTCCACTTGACATTTTGGGTGGTTGCTTATGGGAGACTTAACTGTATTTTTCTTTTTAGGTTTGTGTAAATGGTTGGTTTTGGTCTACAGTTTTTCACACACGAGACCTAAACTGGACAGAGGTAATTTGATTCTAGAGATAAGTGGTTATTGGTGACTACAATTAGTTTACTAGACCTGCCACTCACTCTAGTGGCAGTCACACACAAGTTCATTCCCTCAGCATTTCTCTGTGCATTCAAAATTTGTCTTTGCTTTGAAAATATGTCATGATCATTATAAACTATGCAGTTTGATCGCTTATTTTTCATGGTTTCTAGGAAGTTGAATATGAGACAGCTTAAAGTAAGTTAAAGATAAAACTGGTTTGATTAATTTTAAAGCATAAACAAATTTGAACCATCAGTTCACACTTAAATCACACACTAACTGTTCCAGTTAATGTGCATTTTTATCCTTAGCTAATTGCTAGTAACTGCTGAGGGCAAAAAAATTTGAATTTTGTAATATTGCATTTTCAGAAAATGGATTACTTCTGTGCCACATCTATGGTTATGTACTCATTATTTGCTTGCCTTATGAGGTACATCAATTTTTTGTTTTATTGGTATATTTCTTTTAATACATGTTAGAGTACAGCCTCTCCACTGCCCATGTCTGGAGTATATATTGTAATCATAAATTCAGCTTTCTTGTGCATCAGAAAGTTGAACGTCACTTTTTGTATCTCAAACTTTAGTACAAAGAAGCTATGACTAATACTGAATTGGATTGTGACAGTTTTTTGTGTCATTCAGTAAAATCGGCATCCATAGTTATTTGGGTTTTCAACATCCTTGTTACATATAGTACACTGCAAGGTTGTCACTTGTAATTATAAAAAGTAAGGCAGGGCTTGAGTTTTTCTTCAAACATATATATGGAACATATTTCAAGAAATGTTGCTCATGTATTTTATTAAACAGGTTTATTGGACTGGAAAATAAATGCAGGTATGTTTACTGAATGCTTTCCTCAATTGGATAATGGTTGTATCTATTCTCTAAAAAGTTTCATGTTTTACATATTCTTTAAGGTTGTGTAATTCCTTAGTACGGCCAGCGGGGGTTTTGTGGCAAAAAGAAACAAAAAAGTGTTCTAACTAAAAATTGTGATTCCGAGACTTTTATCGCCATAAAATCTCTCCTCGAACTTCTCTCTTTAACCATGCTGAAAAAAGTTAACAGCGTAATGAAAGATTGGTGACGAGTTATCTCACTTCAGGAGTGTCTCGAAGCCCCCTGTTTTTAGCAGAACTCCAGCGGCCCAAAGGGCCTGAAGCATGGAGCCCCATATACCCATATAGGAAATCAAAAGAAACCCATGATTTGATCTGCTCATGGTTATTATGGCTAGTGGTATTGCGCGTGGGTGCGTATGCACGCCACAAGATGGTGGACACACTCCAACTAATAACAGAGACATGTAGCCTTGGTTTATATCATCCTTCTTTGATATTGGACATCAATGTTATGGTCAAGTGACACCTGTCAAAACAAAGTATCCACTGATGACGTTATCGTGGGCTCAAGTTTAGAGCTCATTAAGCTCAAATGTTTTTTGAAGTTGACTGCTGATCAAGTGTTGGTTTGGATTGAATTGTGGACTCGTGTCAAGTTAACCTGTTGTAAACAGGACCGTGTTGTTTGGAAGCAGATTTATTTAACGCTAACCAAAGATCAACTGAATAATCAATTCTTCTTATATACTGGTACAAATATGTATTTTGACATCATTCAAACTCAAAACAGAAGGCCAAAACATACACTGGACACCTCATTGTAAAGTTACAAAACTCAAATCAAAATCCTCGTTGTTTATCCTGGGTTAGCTTAATCAGGCTTTGAACAACCTGGCCCAGGAGGAGCACTGCTTTTACAGGCTTGGCTAAATCTATATATTATTGTGTTTGCTTGTTGACCACTTGGGTTTGTTTCAGTAAAAGCTGTTCAATTGCTCACCATTAATATATTACTGAAACAACAGTGGCATGAACAAGTGGGATTTGGCAACCTCATTCCCAGGCTCTCTATTCTCTGCCTCCCTCGTCATTGGAATGACAATGAAGGCAGAAGAGAGAGAGCCTGGGAACTAGGTTGGGGATTTGGTGCTTCCTGATGTTAGGTCACAACCAATTTAGGAACCCATTTTTTGCACAAAATCATGGTTCTCTACTGTTTTTCTGGCTTCTTGAGCCACTAATCCTTGCACATGCTTTAGTTTTGGACAGGAGTGTAGCCTTCTAGCCAATTTCTAGATGTTTGTCTACTGTTAAATTTCAGTAGCTCCACTTGCTTTGTTTTTTTTTCAGTGGAGAATTGAGAAAATGAAGCCTATAGTGGGAAATAATAATGTTATTGAACCTTTCAGTTGCTCACTATACTGTCCGCTCATATCTGCTTTTTCTCTTACAGCTGTGTTTTCATTGGATTGTCTTTATGCTGCATTTTCTGTTGTCACGTTTTTTATTTGGCCTCTGTACACTTCGATTATGGATACAATATGAAATTTAATGTCACAATAGGTGAGTTAGGACAATTATTTCCAACTGATGGTGAAATGAAAAAATATAGTCTTCAATGCTATTTGAAGCCATGACCGATCTAATGGTAATTCAAACGCAAGATCTCTAAATGATAAGGCACTGGCGAGTGGCAAAAGGCAAATATGAGAAACCAGACTCATCCCTAATCGCTTTTTACAGGCAACATTGGGTTGTTTCAGAGAAAGGGAACTGGATTGATTGGAGAGTGTGGAGATGATCGAGATATGGGGAGAGCCGACCCTGCACGCCTTTATCCACCTCAGTATCCAATCTCCTTATCCCCAAAAACACAAAACTAGCAACTGACTATGAGTCTTAGACTTAATTAGTCTGACAAAAGAAATCAAGAGTCCAAGAAAATGCTGCCAAGACAGCATGATCTATATATGAAACTGGGCCAGAAGTCTGTGAGACCATGTTTTTTGAAGCACCATTTGCCACTCCTCTACTCTGTGCTGGTCAATTGCAAATTGTAATTATACCCACGAAGCAAGGGATGATGATCTATGATCATCTCTTACAGGAAGGGAAGATTTATATATTGCATTGAGAAATTCTCCAGCTGTTAGTGAAATTTTTATTGATAGCATGCATATTGCAGGTTTTTCATGAACGTTTTTAGCAAGGTGACGTGGCAACTGGTTTTCACAGGAGCGCAAAACTATAAGAACTGAACTTCTTTAAAATTCCACTCTAGATTGTCAAACCAGGCTGGCAACATCATTCTCACAGCTGCTTAATTTGCTTGGTGCCACCTAAGATACATGCATACATAAAGTTTGTTTAAACATTGATGTTAGGTAGCAGTAGAGAAAGAGGGATACATGTATTCAGCACTTTACAGGTATCTTCTTATTATTTAAATGAAAATGTAAATGTTGACAATAAGTGACCCAGTTGCATGTATATTGACCACAAAATTTTGAGCCCTTTTTGGGCAATTTAGAAGTATCTTATTGATAGTGAACACTACACATTTGATTTGTCATTTAGGTATCATAAATTTATGCTCTTGGGTAAGCTGGTGTTTAACGGTAAGTGAAAGTTCAGTTTTGTTAGCGGTTGAACCTTTGTTTCTTTGACAGCAAGACATCAAATGAAATGACAGCTGGAAAACACAGCTGGAATACAATCATAAACAATATCTGGAATACAATCATAACTGTAACAACAGCTGGAATACAATCATATCTGCAACAATTCTCAGTGTTTTATTGGTGCAAAAAGCTTTGGGTATACAAAGATAATATCTTTTGTAAGGTCAGGGATATTATAGGTTTGATGCAGTTTGCTCTTAGCACCAAGTGCTTGGCTTACTGCTGGGTGCTCAGCTTAGCAATGGGTGCTTGGCTTAGCACTGGGTCCTTGGCTTAGCACTGTGTGGTCTGCTAAGCGCCTGGGTGCTTGGCTTAGCACTAGGTGCTTAGCTTAGCACTAGGTGTTTGGCTCAGCACTAGGGTGTTTGGCTTAGAGCTGAGTACTTGGCTTAGCACTGGGTGCTCATCTTAGCACTGGGTGCTCATCTTAGCACTGGGTGCTTGGCCTAGATCTGGGTGCTTGGCTTAGCACTGGGTGCTTGGCCTAGCACTAGGTGTTTGGCTAAGAGCTGATTACTTGGCTTAGCACTGGGTGCTTATCTTAGCACCGGGTGCTTGGCTTAGCACTAGGTGCTTGGCTTAGCACTGGGTTGCCTGGTTTAGCACTGGGTGGTCTGCTTAGCGCCTGGGTGCTTGGCTTAGCACTAGGTGCTTGGCTTAGCACTGGGTGCTGTGGCTTAGCAGTAGGTGCTTGGCTTAGCACTAGGTGTTTGGCTTAGCTCTGGTGTGCTTGGCTTAGAGCTGATTACTTGGCTTAGCACTGAGTGCTCATCTTAGGACTGGGTGCTTGGCTTAGCACTGTAAGGTCAGGGATATTATAAGTTTGATGCAGTTTGCTCGTAGCACCAAGTGCTTGGCTTACTGCTGGGTGCTCAGCTTAGCTCTGGGTCCTTGGCTTAGCACTGGGTGGTGTGCTAAGCGCCTGGGTGCTTGGCTTAGCACTAGGTGCTTGGCTTAGCACTAGGCGCTTGGCTTAGCACTAGGTGCTTAGCTTAGCACTAGGTGTTTGGCTTAGCACTAGGGTGCTTGGCTTAGAGCTGAGTACTTGGCTTAGCACTGGGTGCTTGGCGTAGATCTGGGTGCTTGGCTTAGCACTGGGTGCTTGGCCTAGCACTAGTCGTTTGGCTAAGAGCTGATTACTTGGCTTAGCACTGGGTGCTCATCTTAGCACTGGGTGCTTGGCTTAGCACTGGGTGCTTGGCTTAGAGCTGATTACTTGGCTTAGCACTGGGTGCTCATGTTAGGACTGGGTGCTTGGCATAGCACTGGATGCTTGGCCTAGCACTTAGGTGCTTGGCTTAGCACTGGGGTGTTTGGCTTAGCACTGGGTGGTCCGATCAGCACTTGGGTGCTTGGCTTAGCACTGGGTGCTTGGCTTAGAGCTGATTACTTGGCTTAGCACAGGGTGCTCATCTTAGGGCTGGGTGCTTGGCTTAGCACTGGGTGCTTGCCATAGTACTGGGGTGCTTGGCATAGCACTGGGGTGCTTGGCTTAGCACTGGATGGTCCGCTTAGTGCCTGGGTGCTTGGCTTAGCACTAGGTGCTTGGCTTAGCATTGGGTGCTCATCTTAGGACTGGGTGCTTGGCTTGGCACTGGGTGCTTGGCTTAGCACTTAGGTGCTTGGCTTAGCACTGGGGTGCTTGGCTTAGCACTGGGTGGTCCGCTCAGCGCTTGGGTGCTTGGCTTAGCAGTAGGTGCTTGGCTTAGCACTAGGTGTTTGGCTTAGCACTGGTGTGCTTGCTTAGAGCTGATTACTTGGCTTAGCACTGGATGGTCCGCCTTGCACCTGGGTACTTGGCTTAGCACTAGGTGCTTGGCTTAGCACTGGATGCCTGGCCTAGCACTAGGTGTTTGGCTTAGAGCTGATTAGTTCGTTTAACACTGGGTGCTCATCTTAAGACTTGGTGCTTGGCTTGGTAATGGAGTGCTTGGCTTAGAGCTGGGTGCTTGGCTTAGCACTGTTTTTTTTTGGCTTAGCCCCGGGTTCTTGGCTTAGCACTGGGTGCTTGGCTTAGCAGTGGGTGCTTATCTTAGCACTGGGTGCTTGGCATAGCACTGGGTGCTTAGCTCAGTACTGGGGGTCAACTTAACACGGGTTGCTTGGCTTAGCACTGGGTGCTCTTAGTACCACCCACTCAGACCGAATCTGATTGGCTCTCTTATCATTTGGTTTCACGTGATAGACCTGCATTTGCGTACTGCAAATGAAGAAATTATTCCTTATATTTAGCATAATTTTATGTATTTACAGCTTTCAGATCACTCTCCTATTGGTTGTATACTTTGCTGAGAATTTGATGATAGCAAACTAGGGCAAGGACTCTATTTTTTGGAATCAAACCCTGCTCACTATAAGTCCCGACGAGGGGAAGGGGGGTACTCAGGTGTTTTAGCCCCTTGTCAAACACTTTCACCCCTAAGATTTGTTCCAGTCTTCTACATTTTCTTTTACCATTACCAAACACGTTATTGGTATATCCAGTGAAACCTTTTCTAAGCGGTCATCCTTGGGACACTCACTAGTGTCTGCTTAATAAAGGGTGGCCGCTCTAAACAGGTTCAGCAATAATAGTTAATTTTTAACCCTTTTGTAACTCAGTGTTTTAGTTCCAGTAAAGGTTTCTGAGCTGAGCTTTAGAAGTAAAAAGCCCTTGAAGTGACCGCTTTTTGCAGGTTTTGTGCAACAAAATGGCTTAATATTGTGTCTGCATCCGCTTAACAAAGTTGTTCGCTAAATGCTGGTTTGTGTGGGAAGAAACTTTAGGACTCAAGCTGGTGTCCATTTAATAGAAGGTGTCCTCTTAATATGGGGTCCGCTTAATACAGGTTTCGCTGTGTTGCCCATTAAGACACCATCTCCCTATGTTCGCTTTTGCAGAATTACCAACACCAACCTTACGTTTGGAAATGCGCTGTAGTGACCGTCGGCGTTTTCCTTCTTTTAGGTCTTGAGGTGCGTGTAATAACAGAATGATCCAGCTCACCCTGAGCTGTTGAAATTTTTTTTTATGAAATCGCTATTCATTTTTGTTGTATTTTGGTTTCAGTTTTCTCGTTGTTTTTTTAGTTTATTGTGTATCGCCTGTATTGTACCAGTTAGGCAATGTATTGTACTGTTCATTTGCTGTACTCATCAAGCAAAAAGGAAACTGCTGAATCTCCACTATTTGGTATGTTAGGTTCGTGCCCTTTTAAGTTTCTCCCGCAAGTTGCCTGTATAACAGAAAGCTAAGCACGCTGAATACCAATTCCCAAGCTACATATTAGTGTTGAACGTTTACAGGCTTAATACCGTTGATCCACGGATAATCGAATTTATTATTCAACAAATTGTAAGACTGTCCAAACATGGTCATGATTCTCCCAATATCTGTCATCCGTAGTTAACAGATATCCTGCGTTATACGTAATTTTGTACTCCGCAACAAGCTAAACTGTAAATGAAAGAGTTTTTTTCCTGGCCGGATAAAATTATTAGTTTTGTTATCAATTTGTTGAATAATAAAACAATTATCCTGCTCAATCTTGCGGAATATCGCCTGATTTTAGCCGACGAGGCCTACGGCCTCGTCGGCTAAGTATCAGGCGATATTCCGCGCGATTTCTTAGGATAATTGTTAAATAATTGTTGTTTCAGTTGGGAGACTTCCCCCCAATTCTGTGGACATTTGATGCACATTCCTTATGGCATCTTGGTACTGCTCCTCTTTGTTACTTCTGGTACAGGTTGGTAACTTGAAAGAGTTAATTTCTTGTCCCTTGCTGTTCATTTTAAGCTATACACAATTTAATGCAGACTCTCTGTTTTTCAGCTTTTTGGTGGACGATGCAAAGTACCAACTGTCGTTGAAGACGAAGACCAAAAAGAGCCCTTAAAGACTACGATAACTCAATAATGTGTTACAAACGAATATAGCCATGGCCACCCGTTCAGCTCAGAAAGAAAACAGGATACTCGAAGGATACTTTCTGTTAATTCTCCTTTTCCTTTCTGAGGCATAGGGCTTCCATTATAGCTTTCCAGCTTTGCAATCTTTTCCGCTTACCCCATTTCTTCTTGATGTTCTCCAGCTCTTTCATCAATGAACGTATCCATGATTGTTTTGGTCACACAACTCGAAGGATACTCAAATGTTTTAATTTTCACAAATTCATCCATAATATGCCACGTTACGATGGACAGTCGCCACCCCTCTTTGGGCAGGACAGCCGCCCACAAGGTTTCTCCAGACATCCCTGTCCTCGGCCTTTCTCTTGCTTGCTATCTGCCTCCCAGCGTCAAAGTATTTTGGGTTTTGCGCTGGATTACCTGCTGCTGAGTGGTGGAAATCGAGTCTATTGTAGCACGTACGCACATGTTTGCAGAGTTTCCTAGGATAAATTGGTCCATGAATTCCACAACCTGGAACAGGTTAAGAATTTTTTGTGCAATTTTGCATTCTGTAATAGCTGTTATTGCAGTGCTCGGCAGTTTGACCAATAAAGAAGGTGAAAGAGTCAAATTTGCTTTGTCCTGCGGACCCTATCGCCTCGTTCGTGTTCCTTTTTACGCAAAAGAATACTTGACCGCACAGTTAACTGCAGTAACAGTTATTGTTAAAATTATTTTTGATTTTAATTGGATGGTTATCAGAACGATCAGTTCACAATCAGTTCACCAACGCTTACTCAAGTATTACTTTCATTGACTTCGTTAGCACCCATTTTATCGTATGATAGATCTATTTAAATACGGTTAGTTAGCCGTTCATCCTTAAATTTTTGGCAAGATAAGACGGCTGTTAAAAACGACCAATTGTAGGTAACGATTTAATTATCTATTGTAATTAACAATTATGAATTGTAATGTGCTTTTCTAACAAGCTAGAAATGCAATATGATAAAACAAATTTAGTTTTGTAAACACCCAAATTCAAATAAGTTTTGAACAATAAAGAATGCAATTTTTAAACAATAATAATTTTAAATTATCATACAGTCTACAAATAAATTTCAGTGTGAGGAACTGTGATAAGAATATCTCTTGTTTTATAATCTCTTTGTCTGTAAGCATGTGGGGTCTTTGAACAACCGTTCGCACACACCTCTTCACAGCCCTCCACACCAATAATGGCCATTATCATCAATATACAAGGCCAAATAACAAACTGCCCTCATAAAAACGCGCGCCTAGCGGGCGAAAATGAA
>OMLO01002914.1_pt1 | contig 14006 bp, 8 predicted proteins | sample 1674811 | NCBI WGS metagenome assembly OMLO01 (sample SAMN06265003, study PRJEB25207) | coral metagenome | isolation source: Coral host | place: Mexico:La Bocana,Puerto Morelos, Mexico | collected 2008-11-13
TAGAGACATAGTGTTGATCATCGTAGTTATATACCAAGCTTAAGCAGCTGCGACTTGGAAATTAAAGCCTGAAAAAATTCAGGCATGAACGGGACTCTTATTTGCATCTGTATTTTAAAAATGAATATTGTAACATATACGTGACAGGACAATCAAAAGACATCAATAGAGGTTAACGACGAGCTATGCGGATAAAGTTTGAGAAAACAAATGGGGTTTTGCATACACTGCTACGTCAGCTGTTGTGAATTGCTGTAGTTGAGATATTATTTTAATTTGGTAGATGCAAAGGGCTTAACGGTGGCCGTTGCAATTAAACAGGCAGCTGTTGAAGAGAGGTTAAAATAGGAGTGAATTTATGGACGGTATGCCGGGACAAACCAAGTGGCCATGGTATAGCGGTGGCTGTTGGTGTGTCCCTGTCGTCTTCTGTCCGTGTGTGTGTCTGTTGGTTTATCTTTTCATTATATTTATTTAGTTACTGATTTATTCATTTACAGATCGTTCCAACTGGAAGAGACATGGAAAGTACGAGTCCTACGAGTTCTACGAGTACAAGTCCTAATTTCCTACCTCATCACTTAAACCCAACAAAAGAATTAAAAAAAAAACGTCTGAGAACAATTCCTCAGTTAACACGAATACGCTTGCCTTTTCACTGCACAACATACACATGTAAAATTATTATTACCTCAGTACTTACCATTGTAATACAGTGGAATCTTACACAAATTAGAAAAAAAACTTACGGAAAAAGCAATTAATGCAATTTTTATCAAATATCGGTATTTGCTCTAGTATAATTTTAAGCATCAAAGTTACGCTTATTACTTTCTAAGTTGGTCCAAATACTATACATGGGTTAAATTTTTCCATCAAAGATACTAGTCGACCGAACGTCTTATTAGCTATGATTTCCTTGTTTAATTTTTAAAAGCTGTCAGTGTTTGCCGCAACGAACAACAACACCAATAGCCGGGTTCATTACATGTACAGGTTCCGCCTAGATGAAAGAATCTGTGTTTGCTGCAACGAACAACAACAGCAATAGGCGGGTTCACTACAGGTTCCGCATAGATGAAAGAATTCACTAAATAAACATCTTTGTCTGTTTGGGGTGGTAAATGGTCAATGCAAGAATTTGCGAGAGCGCTAGAATGGCGTTTTTCTGTGCGAGACCCGCGATAGATTTTGACTTTGCCAATTGCCAGACCGAGACTTCAAATGCTTTAAATGCAAACTCGAGACCTTCAGTAGCCTTCGAGCAGGCGAAGGGATCCGGCTGGGTGGACTCTAACGTGAGCCTGTTTAAAGGCTAGAAGCGTTTAGGTTCCAAGACGTTCAGACGTCATTTATATATCACTTATATAAATAATTATAAGCAGATCGGTACTTCGAGACTTTCTTAGCCTTGCAAAACATCAAGACCGCGAGACACATCACACAATCTTAAAAACACAAGATTGTCTGACTCGTGAAATTGGACGAAAATTTTGCGAGACCCATAGTTTTTCAAGGATCAATTGCCATCCCTTGAAATTGCCGAGGACACAGATGCCAGTATCTCTAAACAAAACGAGTTAGTAGTAAATCCAGTAGAAAATATTGTAGATGATAAACGCCATTGGAAACAGAACACGCGATGCTCTGTCGATGTTGTTCGCTATTTTCGCTTTGTTTTTTACGCTCCTGTTGCTGGCGACTGTCCCATCATTCACTACCACCTTATCAGGCTTCGCTCCACAATAAACCATTTCAAGGTCGTCACATGCCATATTTGAATTTCCAGTGTGTTCAGTCCTGGGAGAGGCTCCCTTTGACTTAACTGATTTATCAGATGAGGATATTCTTGTCGCCAGAGGAATGTCATTGCTCTAAAATGAAATGGAAATAACTATATAAACATTTTTACAGATGTAGATTTATAGACCTTAACATCCTAGAAAAGTGCTATAAATATATTTTGTGCTAACTCTTCTCGGTCCTTATGATGTAACTTATCTCGGGCACTTGGAGAGGGTACTCACATGTTACAGCATCGGTGATGCTCGTCATCTATCTTAGGGATAAAAATCATAAATTATGTAGCCTATCAAGATATCCTTTAGCGTCGCCCATTCGAAGAAATATTACTAAAAAAAAACGTCGTCGAGTCTGCTCCAAGATTTATCTAATAGGGGTCATTAAAGCTACGCACGGATAAGTCTTCTTCAGGGGTCTAATTCAAGTTTTCCGCTGGCCATCACGGTGACCTGAACCTTTCCAAATGTGAGTTTCTCCGAGATCTTAATATTGCTCACTAGAATCTCTAATAATAGTCTTGTCATCCAGCCCGTTTTTCTAGCCTGGAATACAGTCAATACGTACTAAGAAGAGTTTGAAAATGAAATCTCATAAAACTGGGAAGTGCCTGGGTTCGCAATATTTACTGTGAGTATTTTAATTTAACTGCGATCAGTATAGGCATTTGGCTTTGTATACCAGTCGCTCGCAAAAAGGATGTTTCTAATAAGTACGTATTTCAGACTCTAGGAATGTCCAGAACTGTAGGCGTCAACGCAATAGTGAATAGAAGTAAAAGGGTGAAACAAGTTAACAGTAGTTGGAGGCCTGAAATTGTTTAATCCTCCTGACAAGTTGAGTAAGTTACCTTGTAAGTAGTCTGATGTTCGTCTTGTTTGGCGCTCGAGACGAAAAGAAACACGATCGTGCACTCAATCAAGGTCAGAAATACAAAACTGAATGACACCAGTAGATACCAGTCAAGTGCCTTTGGGTAGCTGACTTTAGGCAAGTTACCATTGAGAGATCCAAGAAGAAACATGATGGTTAAGATGGCAGTAATTCCTAGGGTCACTCTGTTTCCCATGTCATCTTTGTCCATCCAGAAGACAATCCAGCTCAGGATAACAACAAATATATCTGGAAAGTAGACCTGAATAAGGTAATAGCCGATGCGTCGCTGGAAAGAAAACGTGGCTGTAACAGTGGAGAAACGTCCTAAGGGGAAAACCACAAACATGAAAGGTTTAATCAGAATACAAACTAAGAGCTGCACGCAAATAAGGAAAGTAAACCAACAATAAAAGAAAGGCCAATTCAATGCAGGCAACCCTCTGTAATATATCAAACACGAAAGAATGTGTTTGAACACATTCCGAACACATTCCGAACACATTCCGAACATCGAGAAGAGAGTTGAAAATACAACGCGCAGCGGAGTATTTTTGACGAACGTAGAGGTCTTTCGAGTGTTTGATATATCCCCTCAATCGAACCTAAAACTAACGAGAAAACGGAGAATAAAAAACGTAAAAATCTGTGCTAATTGAGACCAGATACCAAAAAAACCGATACAGCTATGTTTTCCTTTGTTTGGATGAATTACTAGTGAGTTTCAGCACAACATACTACCATTAATGAACAAAAAATAAATGAAACACATCAGACGTTTATTATTGGCAGTGGATGCATTCATTTTCCATGAATGGAATAACGTTACTAATTGAAAAAAGAAATGTTATTAGGTGGAAGAAGAAGTAAACTCCAAATGCAGACGGTTTTGACATGCGCTGAGTACCCAATAGATGCAATGTGGTTCTATTTTAGCAGCTCTCAACATCGAATTCAATGCTTCATCGGGGTCTGACCTTAATATGAGACATAACGATGTGAACAGTGTGCCAATGAAAATTTCCTTACCAACTGCGCCAAACTCATCTACACCACTTGTCAATGCGGAGCCTTTGTATTCAAACTGAGCCAATTCTTTGTTTCCAATCGAGACTTCAGTGTCCCCTGGAACCCACTTGAAGATAATGTCAACCGTGGAATGGCCGTCTGTGTTATAGAGACATAAACGGAAGTTTAAAGAGTGATTAATTTTACCGCTACATTTAGGAGAAAATATTTTTCCGCGCTCCATCTCCACTTTCATTTCTTGATAGTCTTGCTTTTCTTTTTGTTAATGTGATTCCCTTTTAAAAGCGTTACGCGCTTAGTGTTCTAGGTCAAATATTATGTTCGATTTAAGGAGATATCCTTGAAGCTTCACCAGCACTGACTTAAATATTTCAAGACAGACTCTAACTCTAACTTGCTATCTTAAATTAAAACAGAGCAATGAAAGTCGAAGAAGGGCCAAGCCCAAACGTCAGCCAAGTATTTGAAGCTTTGACACAATTTTATTCTCAAATAATGTTGTCAATCACACTGTGGAAATCGGATCAAGGATCTGAAAGGTGGACACGGATATTTATGTTTACTTTAAGGTAGCACTGTGTCACTTACAACTTCCAAACTTGAGAGTACACTCTTGGGAGTCCAGGGGAAAATGAATCAGATCCATATTGCAAGAGGCGAGCAGGGTTACCCTGAGATCAAACAATGGATATAACTGATCGATAGCAGTTCAACCTGGTAATATCACTGCATAAAAGTTCTGGATGAAATTATATATAGTAGAACATAAGGTATTACACATCTCATATATCATCAACCTAAGACGCTAGTTGCTTCCTGTTCAAAAGACTGCCAATGAGAGAGGTTTAGTACAGCATTAATTTTTTTTTATTAAGTTTCTATTTGATTCTACACTGTATTAGAAAAGAGCCTATGGAATTGTCTTTATCAAACTATATTTAGAAAGTTTTAGCGCCTCTTTCATCATTTTACCAGTTGAAGACTTGTAGTTTATGCGCTCGGAAGCTTGTGTTTTTTTATAATATTTTAATACTTTTAGCCAGCGGAGCTGAGAACGTTTTAAAATTTCACTACAGAGAGTAATTTACGCGTTAACTATCACAATTTATAATTACTCGAAATTTCACCCTTTTAAATTGAATGAAACAAACTATTTATTTCGTTAAGTTATGGTTTCATGCATAAAACTAACCCTCTGCTGTAACTGATCTCTCCATTGGGTTTAACTTTGAGGCTGCTATGTGCTCCTTCGTCTGGATTCATCATGTTTGATTCACGCGCGTTATAACAGTAAGGATCTGGGACCCAAATGTTCCCGATTTGACCTCCTTTCAAATTAAGGGTGCGGTTTAGCTTTCCAGCTAGGCGAGAATCTTTCCAGTGCTGACGAAAATATGTGTACACTTTGAACTCCTACCGAAAAATTAAATTTATTTTTTTCAGCATTTTTTTCACGCGAGCTTGACAGGTGAGTTGTGACAGCAATACAATTTAACCTGTCAGCACTCGCCAGCACATACCATATTTGCTTCTTCAATGTTTCCAAAAGACTCCACGTAAAGGCTACATTCGACTATGGTGGGTTTGCCCAATTCTAGAAGAGAAGAAATTGATGTTCAATGTAGTGCAATCTTCACAACTAGAGACACTGCGGTTATCATGATTATTCAATCTTACTTACTAACACTCTGGCAAACGGTCGTCAGCATGAACCAGATCAGTATACTAATACCCCTTTCGGAAAATCACAGGATGCTAGCTCATTGTTATTGCTTGGAAGAGACGATTACGCATAACCTAACTCAACATCTCGTGTGCTTCTTTTCTAACATTTAAGTAAGTTTCATGTTAACCCCAATTATGGAAGTAAAGCATTATGCTTCCTTCTTTCAGCCAACACTAGATGAAATAATCTTTTATCTGTAAAGGCCAAAGAAGCTGTTGAGAGAGGAATTTAAAGATAAGGCATAAATGGTTGATAAATAATAAGAAGGATTGGCATTCCATCTAGAAACAGTCTCATAAATATTGGAGTGCTGAGACTGCACTGTACGGACTAGAAATCGCTGAACTATCGGTAGGTTTCTCATGCTAATATTATATTTTTGTTATTACTGTGTTTTTACTCACCGAAATCCGGTCGAAGAGCTTTGTCGTAGTTGGCGAAAAACGTTGAAATCACATCTCCGTCAGTTCTGTAAGTAGTTCGTTAGATCAGTAAGTTGTGGTCCAGTATTACCTTTGGTACAATTTTTTTATTTTTCTTTGATTCATATACATTATAATTAATTATTATGCAGCAGTACCAGAATCACCATAACAAAGAGAATGTCAAAATGTAGCAAGACTATAATTCAACCACACCTTCTACAAATTCAGGCGTAACTTTCTGAAAAAAATTGTGGTGCTGCGTCAGTGGAAGTATATAGCGTAGCGCTATATTTCTGTATAATATTTCTTTATACAACTCACATCACAACTCCTTGATTGGCTTCGACGAAGAACTAACACCACGTCAGCTTTCGAATCTCTTTACGTTGGTAAATTCGCTTTATCAATCCAGTTGATAAAACCAAATTATCTGTGTATTTAATTGTTTTATAAATCGTTGAACAGCTGACTTAAAAGCAGACATCATATTCAAACACAATGTAGTTTATGTCAAGATATCGTTGGTGAAGGCCGAACCAGGTACCTGTAGACAGCCAATTGAGCACTTACATAAAGTTGGTTCAGTTTTTAGGGACGGTGCAATAATTATCAGGAGGGGAGGGGGCGAAAAATGAGTCTCGCAAGGAGAAATATTACACAATACCCCCTTCTCAACAAAGGCAAATTAGCTCTCACCCCCCTCCAAATCTCCCGAAAAGGAGTTCTTTGGCTGTGGAAAATCGAAAGTAGAGCCTCTGTTATTTTTCTTTCACTGGGGGAAACGACAGTTGATGGTGAATATGAGCCTGAGAAGTATGGAGTGCCACAGATCGAAAATGTTGATCTAGATGTTCTTGGTTTGTTTACGTCTCGCACTGATAAAGCTTGTTAGGAGACCTGTTAAATTCTACGTGCTTCATTGGAGAAGCTGAGGAGTTAGTTGAAGAGTTTTTACCATCAACCTCCTAAACACCAACATAACATAACAAGTTAATTTCACTTGACAACGACTGTACGTTCTATTTTATGTTTGATGTGATATGAGACATGTTTTATTCATATTAAATCAGTCCGGAAAGTAATAACTAATGAGTATAACTTTTAGTGAAATATCTTTGGTATTTGAATCTTAAAGTCAGTTTTTCAGTTGCCACCCCTCTCCACTTTCCCAGAAATTTACATGTTACCCCCCCCCCCTCTCAAAGGCTGTGAGTTTACATTGTGCCCCCCTCTCGTTTTACTGCCTCCCCCCTCCTGATAATTATTGCACAGTCCCTTATTCAAGGAAGTAGAATCCTTATGGCAATTTTCAAAATAGAGATCGGAAACACCTTGCATTAACAAGTGCAAAACTGAGTCTCTTATCAAACAGCTGTGTAATACTTACAATCCCAGCAGAAAGGTCATTAAACAAAAGGTCTTGAATGAACGACTCTGGGCTGAAGTTAAATCCGTCATCGTTTTTGCCTGAAAGAGGCAAAACCGCGATTTGAAGAATAACTAGCTCAATTTCATTAATACGCCTTGCATACATGATATATGGCACGAATGCCAGCACCCAACAGATCGTTATTATTAATACTAAATTATACTTTTTTCATCGAAAAGTGGCAAGCTTGTAGCCTACGTATGTATCACAAGACGCCATTTTGATATCAGATTTCAATCGGCTGTAGTTAGGTCCAAATATATCTTGTCTTAGTCCGCTTACAATACATACTGCTCTTTTGTGCTTAGAGGGATAAACGACGACATTTAATTCAAATTTCAACTGCTGTGTCGTTATTGCAAAGATCGTACTTGAAGAATATAAAAAAGAGATCGAGTGAACTGTCGGAAAACTATTTTTGAGAGAAATTTATGTGAACCTACCCATATAATACTATGTTGTCACATAGTTTGAGTTCAATAAGGGAATACTAAGCCCAGAATTGAAAATATCGTGATCAGTCGAGGCCCAGATTCATTCGTATATATCCATTCATAGCTACTCTGGATACTTACTCAAAAGATATCAGCGCGTCTCTAGTCGCCAATTTTTCTTTCATGGAAGCCTTGTGTAATCGATTTTAAATCCTAGCTGTCTTACCAAAGCACGAACTGGTCAAAAGGATGCTTGCTCACTTAATTAAAATACCTTCTCGAAATTGAATGAAAGCGCTATTGAAGACTAGTTTTTGCTAGAATATAAATATAAATGGGCTTACGCACACGAAGAAAAATGCTGTTTATCAAAACGTTTAGTTAATATGGTAATTTTCCATCAAAAGGCGAAACTGAGCAACGTTCTACTGTGTCTACGTATGTCGATTTATGTTTATGTGACAGTTACTACCAAGGAGACTGTTTCTCGCTATGTCTCGATTCTTAGTGCAAACAAAGTCATGAATCGGTAAAAATGGCGAGGGAATGATTAGTCTATGTAATAAAAAGGAAATTTAATTACACGGTGGCTTGAAAAAATATTTTTATTTTAAAAAAGTGTTGCACTCGTTTGTAAAATGAAAAATCCTTTTCACATTCGAAAATAAAATTCATATCTTCGCACCGCCTTAATTGTAATATCTGCTATGTATATGATAGCGTTTTACATTAAGACAGCACTGTTAATAACAAAATTATTCTGTACTAAATCGCATTAGTTTTGGTTAAGACTAGACTGCAGTTCGGATCACATAGGAGATGAAAAAAGTCTTGAGACTAGAGGGGAATGATTAAGAAACCCGACAGCTGAACCATCAAAAGAGCAAAGAAAGATGTCAAGATTTTTATTGGAAGATCCATGACCACTTCTTCATACACGTGAATTGCACGTGAATTACGCAACAGAAGCGTTTCTATTGGTTAGTTCTTCAGCCAGTACTAAACATGCAGTAAAAAAAGGAACAAAAACATACAGAAAAGAAACTTGTACCCAGTTCCCCGCTATCGACTGTGGGCTAACGGTACAGGCACGTGACCCTGCAAGAGAGGAGTGAAATTTTAGCTAACTCCAAAAGAGACTAAAATCCATCGGAATATTTCGTAGAAATAAATAATCGGTTCCTTTTACAATACGTTTCTCTTAATGTTAGTCATAATGCCGAAGATTGATGGAAGTTAAAGAAATTTTAATGAATTTTATGGGTTATTGTTGAGTCCTTCAAACTAAGTTAATTTAATAGACAATAACATCGAATGCTGCAACATTTTGGAAAGTATTTCAAAATTAAATATGCATGACTCCATGTGCTTTGAAGCTCAAAATTGGAAACGGAAAAAACGCTCAAGCATGAGTTGGTTTTCAAAATTAAAACAGCGAAGGAGGCAAATTAAAGCACCGAGATGTCTGAAACTGGGCCATTAATCTTAAATATGCCAGTGATTCTCATTACACAGTCGTCTGGTGTCTGGAGCAAAATTTGAATTTGAGATGATGTTTACATACATCAAAAGTTTCCAATATTTCGTAGTGTTAATTGAATTTTATGAATTTTACTTATCAGTTTAGAAATAAAAGAGACGTCGAAGAGTCATATAATAAATTTCAAATTAATACTATGCTAAACACATTTACACAGAACAAAGTGGTTGGCAGCAGGCATTAATTCTCTAATCCTGCTGATCAAATGCTGCTGTCGCTTTGGAAACTGAATTGTCAAAAAATTCTGAGAGTTTCATTACATCATCCATCATGTTTCTGTAATTGGCATGTGTCACCAACACATAAGTTAAGCATATGGTTCATACAGCTTTATCATGTTCAGCCCTAATAAGGGATGAAGCTCCATTCAAGCGGCCAGACATATTGCCGCACCATCATAACACTGGCCACGACATTCATCTAGCAGAAACACCTAAATCAGTTACAGCACCAATTGTTAAATCTTTGATAGCTGGTCCTGTTGTTCCATCCTCGCAAAGGTAGAATCCCACAAATTCTTCTCTGACTGTTTTGTTCGAATCGAGAAATCTAATCAACACTGAAAGATTTTCTTTATTTGATATGTCAGCTGCTTTAATAGCCATAATAGAAAAATACTTGCTATCCCTGATTTCCTGTGACAAATTATTCAGTATGACAGCACCCACAGTTGAAATCATCTAATTTTGAATGGTTTTAGAAAAATATGTGGCATTTCTGGGTGCAGTTTTCAGGTGATGTTGCAGTGTTTGGTCGCCACTGTCAGTTCGAAATTCTAACAGTGCCTGGAAATTACCGGAAAGACTGGCATTTTGTGGAACATCATCTCGTCTGCCTCTGAGGGCTATGCTGTTTTTACCACGGAAAATTATTGTTTTAAAAAGGGATTTCAGAATTTCTTGATTTCTGTTGATTTGTTGTTGAAGTAAGTTGTAGATCTGCTGATTATCGGGACCGCTTCTCTTGTCATATTTCTCACAAAATTATCCATTGCAATTACTGCTAAATTATGCACCTCACATTTCCGGCTCGCGTGTTTGGTAAAACGTGAAATGGCGGACGTCCAAAGTGTTAGTGGAGACTTGTACAATTTGTCTTGTTTACTCGTATTTCGCTCAAACTGGACTCCTAACAAAACACACGGTAAACAAAATGCAGCATCGAGATATGTAGAGTCCAAGGAGATCCTGTTAGCCAACCCCACACAAAATGGCGCTTGGAATTCGAACATACGCCATTGACACTGGGAATTCAAAAAACTCACCTGGTTTCCAAACATTCTCTATTAACCTGAGCTTGTCCTGGTCTGAATATGTTCTCGTTTCCTTGAAAACCAAGCCGATATCGTGCACAGAGCTGTCCTCCTTTCGGCAAACTGGATCGCCTCGAACCATAGTAACGTGTTTCGTAAATTGAAATGCCTCTCAGCCTCCGTAGCAAGTTACCGATGCAAAAAAAACACGAAGGACTTTCGGGCGGATGCTTCCCTTTGTATACGATTGTCAGTAGTTTCTACGGTAGTTTGCGGCCTGGATAGGGTTTGAGTAGTTCGCAAGACAATGTGAGTGTTTCTGGCCAATCGGAGAGGCTTTTGAGTGATTTGTGAAAAGATCCATATACCACCCAGTACCACCCACTGCGTACAAATTTTTTTCCAGTCATTTCGTGTTTATCTCGGAAGTATCGACAAAGGATGAAAGCGCGCGAACGGAGACTTGACGAATTCGCTCGGGAAGGGCTGGATTTGCTGTGTAATCGACGGATTAACAAGGCACGACGCTTTTTTCCTAGGCCTTGTTTTATTTTATAATAAACAATATCATTAGAAGGACTGATTTCTTGAACTGCATAAAAAACCTGAGAAATAACAAACGCAAATATTTGGAAACATTTGAGTGATTTCTGCAAATCACTTGAACTACTCCGGATCCACCCCCGAAAAAAAATAACTTCATTATGTGTGGCAACTTAACCATTTACCATGACCCTTTGTTCCATAGAAATGTCGAGTCTTTGAAATTCCTGATTGTCAGTTTCAACACCTGAACTTTAATCCTATGCACGAGGGGAACATAAAAACGGCTAGCCCTTGGTAATAATTTCACTTTAATTGCTGTTTTTTATTCTTTATTTGGAGAGAAATGGACGTGTAATGAGCTTGTCTCTGCCATAACCATTACATTAATCTGCGAACTTAACAAATCAAACCCCCACATAAACGCAAGAAACTGAAACCATATACCACACATTGTACGTTGGTCCCTGTTTCTGTTCGCTTATTGCTTTATTGATATATTTTAACTGTGTTACAAATTACATGCAAAAATGAGCATTTTTTTAAGATCAAACTGTTGCACTTTCGAAAAAACGTTTATAAAACTGGATCCATACCACACAACGTTAGTCTCTGCTCCTGTTTGATTTCTTCATTATCAGATATGTATTTTAATTGTGTCACGAATTTAAATTCTAAAATGAACATTTTTTAAAATATAAAAATTTTGCACTCTCAAAAAAGGTGTCCCTTCACCATAATGGCTACCTCTTTACAACGACCTCTTTCCTCTGTCTCCAATGCGAGGTGACCCTGCATGCAAAAGGTTCAACTATACAGTCAAGCAGACAGGCAAAAAAAACAAGCAGACGCCGACGACGCCGGTCTCTTCATAGTTCTCTCGGCCCGTTCGTACTCACACACACCCCTTCAGTCGTACATCGGTTGCAAGATGTTCCTGGGTTCTATGTTTTGCTACTAGGAAATCTTTCGTACCTAAGTTTAGCATCTTACACCTTTCAAAGCACTATTCACAGCCAACCTATAATTCTCATTTAGAGAATTGGCTAGTTCAAAACCAAATGCATGTTTAACCGAATTCAGTGACCATGCAGTCCCTTTCATTCTACTTAGCGCGGTCTGCTTCCAGGGAGGGCGTACACAGCCCAGTAAACAATGTTGTAAATAATGAACAAGACTGGAAACAAGACTCGAGATGTTTTATCGACGCTGTCAGCTGCCGTCCCTCTGTAACTGATGCAAGTTACATCTCCGGGTGATGGATCATGTACTGGTGACTGGCTTGATGTTGTTTCTGTTGTGTAGTTGCGTTTAAGGTTTCCGTTGAGTTCTAACTTCTTGATTCCGTTGCATTTGGTCTCATTAGGAGGTGACGTTACTTTTCTGTTCTCAAGTCTTGAGAGAGGAATTGCGATCAACTGTAAAGCAAAAGCGGATTAGATATAAGTGTTGAATAATCTTCAAGATTCGGGTCTCAATATTCAATTCACACCATATGCATATTGAATCATTCAGTTTCTGGAGACAATCAACGAGCCAATCAACCAGCAATTAACCATAAATCAACCAATCAAATCATCAGCCATGAACCAATCAACTTATATCAACCAACCAATCAAGCAACCCATCAGTCAATCAACCAATGCAACCAACCAATCAATCAACTAAACAACCAATCAGCCAATCAGTCAATCAACTAATCAACCAACCGACCAACTAATCAACCAGGCAACCAATCAACCAATCAACCAATCAACCAATCAACCCATCAACCAATAAATAAATCAATCAATCAATCAATTAACTAAACAACCGACCAGCCAATCAGCCAGTCAATCAATCAGTTATTAGTCAATCAGTCAGTCAATCAGTCAGTCAATCGGTCAGTCAGTCAAAGTCAATCAAGCAAGCATTCGAGTAAGCAAGCAAGTAATCAATCAATCATACAATCAGTCGGCCAACCTAGGCCTTAGCATGACCAGCTGCTTGACTAAACAGTTCAAAAGATCATTACCTTTCGTTTTGTTCTCTCGTGTCTCTCGTGGTCTTTGTTAGACTTTAAGGTCAGAATGAAAACAATCATACACTCTATTAAGGACAAGAACACAAACGTAAATGACACCAGTAGGTACCAGTCCAATGCCTTCGGGTAGCTCACTCTGGGCATAGTACCATTGAGAGATCCAAGCAGAAACATAATGGTTAAGATGGTGGTGATTCCTAAAGCCATTCTGTCTCCCATTTCTGTTTTATCCATCCAGAAGACAATCCAGCTTAGTGCGACGACAAAAATGTCGGGAAGGTAGACTTGAATGAGATAATAACCGACTCGTCGTTCGAATAAAAACTTGACTGATATGCTGGAAAAATTTCCTATAAAAGATTCCACAATTAAAAAACAAAGAAAATCATAAAAAAACTGTGATCAAGAGGAAAGGAACATTCACTGTCAAATCTACGCAAAGGAATGCTGTGTTTAATTTGCGCTCCGAGATTGTGTTGCTATGTATCCACGATAGACCACGTCACAGAGAATGTGGGAAGAACACGAAATGAGATTGCACGTGAACAAGAATGCGAAGGCTTACGATCAGTGTTGAAAAAACCTGGTTTACCGGGAGATTTTACTTGTAAGTCGAAGGTGATTTGCATTTTCGTTAGTTTTGCATCACCAGGCTCAATAAGCGATTGCCTTGAAAAAAAAAAAAACAATCGTTATTCATTCACACACGCTTTCGCGCACTTCCGGTCAGCCACATGTATTTGTTAAGACTTAAAATGGTTCACTGGATTGTCTGTCACCTTCATGATTAGCCAGTAGAGTGGCAACTTTGGTTTTATGATACCAAATAATGATAAATGCTCTGTATATTATCACATACTTACCCACGCTAAACTCTTCTATGCTCGATGATATGTTGTTGCTTTTATATTCAAACTGAGCCATTTCATTAT
>OMLO01002915.1_pt1 | contig 14005 bp, 4 predicted proteins | sample 1674811 | NCBI WGS metagenome assembly OMLO01 (sample SAMN06265003, study PRJEB25207) | coral metagenome | isolation source: Coral host | place: Mexico:La Bocana,Puerto Morelos, Mexico | collected 2008-11-13
GGTTGCCCGAGCCATCTTAATGAACCACGGTATGATACTATAGAGGTAGACTCATAGGATCCATGTATGGTATATCTATTTAGCATAAGATTCAAGCAAGTGTAGGTAAATATACCATACATGGATCCTTAGGGTAATGTAACTATTGAATTCGATCGTTCACAAGAGTAGGTCAGTCTTTAGGATCTTATTCATACATGTCGGTACATAATTCCGCTGTGTTTCTCTCCAAATCGGTTGCTTCAAAGAATCCAAAAAACGTCTAAGGGTCCAGCGTTGCACTTCTGGTGCCTGTGTCGGCGCAACGGCGCCCACATTGCCACCACGTGCAAAATTCAAAACCTGCAGCAAGGCGCCAAATGGAGGTGGTTGACTTATCCCTGGTTGGTGGTTTCAACCCATTTGAAAAATATTAGTCAAATTGGAAATCTTCCCCAAATAGGGGTGAAAATAAAAAATATTTCAAACCACCACCTAGCTTATCCTGACAAAATTTGTCAGGGACCAGGCATTTAAAACAGTGATTTAAAGGATATGAGGGCTCCAAGTGGCCCGGTAAGTAGGGACATACCATCATTTTGGTTGCTCCGAATTTGCGCACCCCAAATCTGATGGAATTTCCAGCTTGGGTTTCGGACCATAGCTACACCAGCTTTCTCTGCAACACCTGCAAGTGTCCACCGGCTCTTTACAGCCGAATTCACAGACAGGCGACCAAGGTTCTCAATAAAACTCAGGTGATAAAACAGCGCCAAAGTGGCGTTGGTGTTATTAAAGATATCACATAATATCATACACACCTGGAACCCAAGTGATCCCTGTTTTGATTGGAGGTTGGGCTTTCTTTTGAAGAAATCCATGTCTTCCAAAGGAAGCAGCTGACGCAAAATGCGACATGTTCACCTCATCACCATTTACCATCATGTTGCTGGATGTCCTGTATTTCGAGGATGTCGAGGTAGAAGAACCGACCCGCATCAATTGAGTGTACAGAATGGAAAGCAAAGATGAAGAATGGACCCTTGCCCTAAAATTCTAAAAAATGTACAGTTCAGTTGACGGGCATTGTGGGACAGCATCCACCCCAGAAATTTAACATAGATACCAAAATGGATTACACATTGACATATTTAAAAAGGAGTCACCTTTTCCAAACCATCGCAGCGACAATATGGTCCATACGCCATGACATCCTATCCCTGCAACTTTGGCGGGACTAGAATCTCAGAAAACACTCAATCATCCTAAACGTCAACTTCCACAACGTACGTAGATCAACCAGCGTAAACCAAAAAATATGGTGCCCCAAGTAATGAAGCCACAAAAACATGCCACCATGCACGTAGATGGTCACCAGATATATCACTGTCCCACGACAGTAAAGGAGTAACCTTTTCCAAACCATCATTTTGGGTATCCGTGGGTTAGTTTTCGGGAGTGCACTGCTTTAGAAGTCTTTCATAGCAAAGCTTTGGAGGCCCACGGCATCGGTGCATCACACCAGTTTTACTCTTGTTTCCTTTCGTTTTTTTGTTCAAAAACGAATTAGCGATTTCTCCAAGATACTGTTGATGGTTCAGAAATCCGGCGATGACCAGTTGAGAACAAGGTAGTTTATCTACCATGATTTTCAGGGTTTTATGAACCTCCCATATGGTTAGCCGGATCTCAACCATCAACGTCGTATCACCATGACCAAACTGTTTCGGCCCCTGAGGACATCGGTGAACTCTTTGATGATTGGACCCACTTTGAGACCGTCCTACGACTTTTTCGTTTCCACAATCAGACGGAAGGGGATGCATATTTACACTCCCACTATCCGGTCTTCTATCTTAAAGGTGACTTGGATAAAGCTAGCAGAAGGTGGCAAAAGGATAGCCTATATGAAACATGATGCGCTTGTTTTTGTTGAATTAGCTGTAGCTGTACGTATAAGTACCATTAGTCATATCACACAGTTGCGTTTTGACTTTGAGAAGTGAACAAATCACCACATTGAAAATTGCAACAGCAGCATTTTCGGATTAATGATGTGATTTTGAAGGTGTGTTTTTTGGGATAAACGGTTTCTTTAATAGGCTCCACGACCAATTTTAATCATCAATCAGATTTGTGTTTGAAAGTGTAAATATACATATTCTACATTCGGGGTCCACCATCAGCACCTTGTTACACCCTTGGTGATGCAGGGTTTCTCCAATTTTTTCGGGGTTGTTGCAAGTGATTATGGCAAACCCATTGAATTCTGGATTCTAGCAGCTGCGCACCAAGGCTTTTCGTGGAACAAAATTGCGAAGTCGCTGCAACAGTTTCATGATTTTTCTGTGCTTACCCACCTTACCAAAGGCTTTGGTAAACTATATAACATAACCCCTGAAAATAAGCCATCCCAACAGACAAGTAGTATTCCAACCATCTATTTTTAGGTGCGAACAGTTAGTTTCAGGGAGGGTATGGGCTCTTCTTAAGGCAAGTTTTTATCCACTTACCTCAGTTGTTTGTGCAGTTGCCCTGAGGTCATGGAGATGGAGAGTTGTTTCCTACTAAAGCCTACAAGGAACGAAAACACCCAGTGCCTTGTCGTTGAGTTGCAGCGGTTTTTTTTTCTTGTGCGGATAAAAAGTTGCTATAAGTTGCTGGTGTTCAGAGACTTTCAACGTTGAGGGCAATGAATTGCTAGGTGGTGTTTTTTTTTCAAACTTTTTTGGCATTTTCACCGGAATCCTTGGGGAAAGGTTCCAATTTGACGAGCATATTTTTGAGATAGGTTAGAACTGCCAACTAGATATAGCAAAACTTACTTGTTGAGTCAAGTCCATGGGTCGATCTTTTGGCGGGGAGTCTTTGTGGATATTTTTGGTGAAATTTTCTTGGGACGATGTCGATATGGTGTTTCTCATTGAAGATGGTGATGTTTTGTTGTTTTTTCATCTGGTTCACTTGCATTGCTACAATGGTAGCAGGACAAAGGGGCCACAATTACCACAATTCTAAAATGCCAATCGAAGATGGTTGTTCTTTTGGGGCTCCATGCCAGGGTGTAGGTTGATGTAAAGCACACTCCAAAAGACTAACATGGAACCCCTACAAGATCTTTCCAAAGGATTCCAAAGGGATAATTTGCTGGTTCCATGTTAGTTATCTGCGGGAGTAAGGAGTTGATAAATGCCGTAGAATGGCATTGTTTTCATCTTTTTCGATTCATACTCGGAGTTTTGATGCCCTGCTTTTACAACTTCAGAAGGATGCATCCTCAAAAGCGGATCCAATTCATCTTTCAGATTTTTGGGCCGACCACACGATTTGTTCGTACCAACAGTCATTATGATGTCAAACCCCCAAAGTTTCACAGTTCGCCCCTGAAAAAGGATGGTTGGAAGATAATCCTTTCCTCTTCGGAAGGTAACTTTTCAAGGGGGGAATTGTTAAACATCAGGTGGGTAATATTCATTGGATGTGCCTATTCTCTATTCCGGATGAAATTCATTTCCTCACAGAAGCGATTCCATATCCCCTTCAAACATCTTCAAAGGCACTTTCAAGTCGTTGTTGTTTCTATTTTAAAGAAAATGTTTCTCAAATAATCTTGGGAGGGGAAAGATGACCCAGGTTTTTCAATGCATAATTGTGGGCCATGGGAAATGAAAGGTCCATGGAGGGTAAAGAGGTTGGGGACCTCCAACTCCAAGGACAGCAAGCACGAGAGAGACTTGGAGGTGTGGATCTGTTTTCGAACCAAAATTCTGGTTTGGGGTAGAAACGTCAATGATGAAAGGACGATCAAAGAAAACAAAGTAAAAACAAAGTAAAAAGCACCCTAAGCGGATTGATGCACATTTATGTCGGGGTGGTTTCAGGGGCGAGATTTTTGGTGTTCATCTTTGGTTCCGGGAAAGAATAGAAAGTCCATATCTAAGACAACTCATTCAGGAGATGAAAAAACTCCGGCAATCTAACATAGCAATGGAAAATCCCCTCCCTTCCAATAGGAATCTCATTTTTCCAAATGGTGGATGATCCAGCCAGCTATGTTTGATTACGTAGGAGGGTACCTAAGGATGCTGCTTCAAAGAACGTTGGGATATTTTCCTATCCAAACGCGTGAAGCTTTAGATGGTTCCTGTACCTGAGAGGCAGATTTTGAGTTGCATACTCAGACAATGCTCAAAGAGGTTGGGGATCACTTTGATACCCGGCCTTCAAGGGGAGCGGAAGGATTTGGAAGGGTCATTGTGACATAGACATATCATATTGTGAATTTGATTGTACAGCTTGCCACTTCAACCACTTTATCTATCCGATGTCTGCAGGGTCAAGGACAACTGCAGGATGACCTGCGAGGGTTACCGTGTGATCAAAACTTGCGTTGTTGTCGCGCCCCCTTGGTTGCTTTACAGTGGTAGCGGAGCCCAAGGTTCTGGGCCTTGTTTTTCTTTGGGTTGAAGTTTTGACAACGGTGACCCTCCAGGTCTTAGTTGGGTCGGTTGTAGTTCTTTGGGGTAGCCCCCCATAGTCATGGCGACTATGAGTGGCGATGGTGGTTTGGCTTCGCCAGTGCCGCCTTCAGAGGAGTCTGCTGATGATTTCTTTGGCCAACCTTCTCGGGGAAGAAGAGGGCAAGCCAATAGAGGAGATCAGCTGAACGAGGAGGAACAATTTAGAATGTTCCAAAGATTCATGGAGCAACAACGTCGGCCAGGTCGGCGAGGACTTCGTGATGAGAGTGATGAAGAAGATGGTGGAACCAATGCTACCAGTGGAAGAGGCAATGCGGGTCCACCACCAGAATGGGATGGAACTACGACCTTTGAAGACTACCAGATCCGAGCTCGGTTGTGGATCGCTACAACAAAGAACCGACCACAGATTCGTGGACCTTTGCTACTCAAGGCTCTTAAGGGAGCCCCCTTCGAGAGCTTCAAGTACTTGGCGAAGGACCAGAACTGGTTGGATTCGAAGACCAATGCTGAAGAGTTGCTGCAGAAGATGGACACTCCGGATCACTTTGGTGAGGATAAGGAGGAGCACCTCCTCTCATCGTTGAGTCGGATCACCTTCCACATGAAGAGACAGAAGCAAGAAGGCTGGCGTGAATACTTCGCCAGGTGGGAGGTGGCACTACGAAAAGTTCGAGAACATCACGTAGATCTACCAGAACCTTACCTGGGTTTTCTCTTGATCAATGGACTTCGACTGGAAGAACAGGAGATTCGATCGATGCTCACCTTTACTCAGGGTGACATCAAACCTAGCTCCATCAAGTCTTGGCTTCGAAAGAATGAATCGAAGTTGACGGTGAACCAGCTTGGAGCCGATAACCGGAAGACCACCAATGCCGTGATGATGATGGAGAAGGAAGATGACGATCCCCAGGAGGAGTCCGACTATGAGATTGCCGAGTTGGAGACCTACTTGGCGGAACTACATGATAACGAACATGGCAGTGATCCGAAGGATGAAGAGGTCATTAGTGAACGAGAAGCAGCTGAGATCTTGGCAACGGTCTTAGAAAAGAAGCGGAAGAGCTTTCACCAAACGGTCAAGGCTAAGAAGTACCAGGAACTGAGCCGTGGCTATGGGCTCCGAGGCAACAACTATGGAAAGGGAGGAAAACCAGCTTTCAGGAAGAAAGGAGGCAACATGATGATCGAGGAGCTGAAGCTACGCACGAGGTGCGGCATCTGCAAGAGAGTTGGACACTGGCACCGTGAGTGTCCCAACAAGGAGTCAGGCGATATTGGCAAGAACCCTGGAGCTCATGAGAAAGAGGCTCATTACCTTTCACGACGACCAGAGTTTGACACCAACTCAGAAGCCTACTTCTGCGGACTACTTGATGCTCTACCTGGAGATGCTGTGGCGGCCTATGACCAGGAGTTTGTGACGAAGACGGAAGACCACGAGATCGGCGAAAGTTCTACTACAGAACGTCATGAGTGGACCCTTGGACCGTCGGCAGTGGATCGTCGAGGAACCAACAGCGTTCCGACTTTTGAATCTTTTCCGGAAGACCTGCTCGAAATTGCAGGCAGCACAGACAGTTTTGAACGTCAGCACAACGCAGCATATACGGAGAATGTTTTTGATCTTTTTCATTTCGAGAATGTCCTTAGCAAATGTAGTCACATCAAGAAACCTTCGTACTTCCATGAGGAAACCTGTGCAACCATTGATACTGGGTGCCAAAGGCTGGCAATAGGACTTGACACTTTGTTTAAATTGCAGCACCACCTTCCATCCCCTTTGGAGATCCATACCATTCGTTCTGAGAATAGGTTCAAAAGTGTCCATGGTGTTTCCACCACAAAAAGAATTGCAAACGTTCCCAGTAGCCTTGGTACCAAAGGTTGTATCCTTCGACCCGCCATTTTTGAAGATTCTCATGGAAGACATGCACCATTTCTTTTATCGTTACCCCTTCTGATGCATGGAGGTAGCACATTGTGTTTAGAGCCCAATCATGGTTTGTTTTTGCAGTTAGGATCGTCGGGTGAGAAAGTGCCATGTCATTTAGGACCCACCGGAGCACTTCGAGTCCCCATTTTGAATTTTACACCCGAGAAACTTTGTTGTTTGAGTCGTGATTTAGAAATAATGTCAAAAGAAGAATTTGAGATCCTCACCATTGATACCTTTTCCTGTGATGCCGAAAATTCAGCAAATATCAAACCTGAGCCTGGTTCACCACCTGTGAACAATTTCGTTCCCGAAGATCAGCTTAGACATGGAAGGCGCCTACAACAAGAGGCAGAGAAGCGGCCAGAGCTTCAATGCCCAAGAAGCATGGAAGTCACTTCTTCGTCGCCTGTTGCAGCTGATCGTGCACCTGACCCCGATCTTGGAAAGCCTGCTGAAGACCACGACCAAACCAGCGGTGGAAGAAAAGTCACCACGCAGTCTCAGCAATTGGAGTTATCTGGAAGACCCAGCTCCCTTCGAGACACCACCGAGATCAACTACACGAGCACCTCCGGCGACCTTGACGAGCCCTACACCAACAGCCTCGTCGAGAAGCCTGATGTCCACCCCCAAGAAGAAGGGACAGATCGGAGATCTACCAGGAATAGAAATCTTGATGGGTCAGCCCCCAAGGTGCCATTGCACTTTCGAGAGTCAGATTTGGATGGCTTTCACCGAAGGCCAAAACTACGAGAGAGTGTTTTGGAGATGTCCAAAACCCATGGGACACCAGTGTCGGTTTTTCCAATGGAGCGGATATCAACCAATGGAAGACTTGGCAGCATGGAAGTTCATGGAGGACGAGTACGGCAACAAGTTGGAACCTCGAGAGATCATCCAGAAAATGATCCAACAGAAGTGCAATCACGAACACACCACCAGAGTGGGATCCAACGGCTACCAGACTCGTGTGACATGTCGAATCTGCCAGAAGGTCTTGGAGAAGAAGAACAAGAATCCCGCGAGCAGTGCGAGCTCGGCCAGCTCCAACAGCCGAGGGAACATGGAGGAGAACATGCAGCAGCAGTTCAAGCAGTTCATGGAGTGGCAAAAGACGCTCAACCCAAAGTGATCCGGCAGATCAAGAGTGCCTTGAAGAAGGCAATTAGTTTTTGGAAGACCATCCAGCAGGTTCTTTCTTTTCATGGTGCAGACGATGACACTGCCACCAGGAAGCTGAAACAGCTGAATGAGGAAATCCTTGACGACCTGATCCGAAACCCAAAAGGATCAAAAAGGACTCAAGCCGTCGCCGAAGCCATGCACCTAGAATTGAGAAGCCTAAAAACCATTGCCGAAATCTACAATCCAGGTTGTTTTGGTCGTTTTTCTCAAAAGCATGGACTTGAAGCCGGTAAAGCCTTTGATTTGAGCCTTGGTTTTGATCTTCTTGAAGCAAGACATCGTGAACATGTCCGAGAGTATATCAAAACTATTCGACCGGGACTGGTCTTGATTGCACCTCCTTGTCACATGTACTCACAACTTCAGAATCTTCTGAAAGATTTTCGAGAACAAGATCCAATAGCTATGAGAAAGTATTTAGAGAAGAAGTCGAAAGCCAAAATCCTGCTGAACTTTGCCATTGAAATCGCAGAACTTTGTCGTGAATTAGGCCTGACATTCGTTCTTGAACATCCCTGGTCTGCAGAGTCTTGGTCCACTAGGATGATGGAGAAGCTAATCCAACACCATGATGTTTTCCTCAGCAGAACTGATCAATGCCTATTCGGACTCAAGGGTGACAGCGGCAACCCACATAGAAAAAGAACTGGCTTTGCAACAAACAACGAAGAGATCTACAAGATCCTCAACAAACATTGCCAAGGACAGCATGAACATGAAGCCATCATTGGAGGCAATTTGTCTAAGAAATCTCAGCAGTATCCTGACGCACTTTTACATGCCGTTCTCAGAGCATACAGCAAATCCATTAAGAGCACCATACATGATCATAGGAGTAGTCAACAAATCCTACAACAGGATTTCATCTTGGACCAATGGTTTGCGGAAACTGTAGCTGCGGAGAAGTCGGGTGGAGACTATATGACGGCGAAACTACACGACGTTCTACTTGGCGAACACGCTCTACTACACGATGCTGACGAGGACCTTCCGGAACCTTCGGAGGACGAACTACCAGGTCTTCTACCAGTACCAGCTGAAGGAGCTCTACCACCTGATCCAGAAGAAGACCTACAACCAGGAGGAAGAAGAGCTCTACTACCTCATCAAAGAGGAGCAACCCTGAAGACCTTGGTGAGGAGGGCTCATGAAGGACTTGGCCATCCCCACAAAGAAAGGTTTCTGAAGATCTTAAAGTTCTCCAAGGCCAGTGAGGAAGTGATGCAGATCGCTCGAGATTTTCAATGTGCAGCCTGTGCCCGTAACCAGACTGTGAAACCAGCCAGAAGAGCAGCACCACCAAGAGAGATTGAGGTGAACGAGGTTGTGGGCGTGGACGTCGTATGGCTACCTCGCCAAGATGGAAGAACTCAGCCAGCTCTTAACATCATTGACTGGCATACCCATTTCCAGATGATGATCCCCATGGAGAACAAGAAGCCGGAAAGCGTTCGAGAAGCTTACCGCCATTGGGTAAGATTCTTTGGCCCTCCAATCGCTATAGCGCTGGATCTTGGACGTGAATTTGAAGGATGCTTTGCTCTACGTGCTGAAGCTGATGGATCCTTCGTCGACCCCAGTTCCGTGGAATCACCCTACCAGAGAGGGATCACAGAGAGAGCCGGAAAGACCTTCAAACTTATGCTATCCAAGGCGACGGAGACCTATGACTGCCAGAATCATCAAGAATGGTGTGAACTCGTTGACATCGTCGCTATGCAGAAGAACAGGTTGCTCATGCAGAACGGCTTCAGTCCAATCCAAAGAGTGATTGGATACACACCCAAGATCCCAGGAGGACTACTATGTGGAGACGCCGCCAACCGGAGCTTCGCTGAACATATCCGACTTGGAGACGGAGGTGTGGAACGAGCTATGAAAATGAGAAAGGCTGCCAGCATTGCATTTCATGAAGCTGATTGCTCATTGGCGTTAAGAAGAGCTATCGAGTCAGGGCCTCGACCATTCCAAAACTATGAAATTGGAGAGACTGTTTATTTTTGGAGGATTGGAATGGGACCTACACGTAAGCCAGCACCAGCCTATTGGCATGGGCCCGCAAAAGTAGTGATGACGTCACCTCCTACTACAGTCTGGGTATCGTATCAAGGTACCTTGGTCAAGGCATCCCCTGAGAGATTGAGAAGGGCCTCGGAAGAAGAGATGACTACACTGTCAGGATGGATTGACGCCCTGGTAGACACCAGACAGACTTTTGAGAAGGAGCCAAAGAGAGGATTTCTAGACCTTTCGGAAGAACCATTACCTGACAACGTTCAAGCTGATCAAGAAGTGCTGCCTGATCAAGATCAACCAGAAGAAGATGCTTGGCAAGGACCTCTACCACCTGTTGAGAGGAGACTCAGAGCAAAGACTAGAGTTCGAGAAGAAGAAGACGACGTCGAAGTTATACGGGCCGAGGTAGACGACCTTTTTGCCCGTGCTGGTATTGGAGTACCAGAACCAGATCACCCAGCCGATATGGAAGAGGACTCCGAGAATCCATCAGGCATCAAGAGAGACCATCCCGAAGGAGAAACCTTTGAAGAGAACATCGAGCCAGCATTGAAGCGATCGAGAATGGAATATCTTGAGATCTACATGCTGAAGATCAACAATCTGATCAATGCCCGACAACGCAAAGAAGTTCAAATCCAGGCCCTAAGCAGGAGAAACCAAGAATGCTTTCGTAAGGCCATGGAGAAGGAAGTGAATAACAACATCAAGACCGGTGCCTACATCCCACTTTCATTACAGGATTCGGCAAAGGTCAGAAAGGAGCAGCCAGAGAAGATCATGGAGTCTCGCTATGTCAACACTGCCAAACCTCTGGAACCTATGGACATTGAGCCGGCCAAGAACGAGGGACTCCTCCTTGATTGGGACTCCCTGGAACCTTGCAAGGCCAAGAGCCGCCATGTCATGAAAGGATTTTCTGAAGATGGAGCCGAATATCTGGATTCTACAACACCTCAAGTAACTCGAGAAGGTGTCACTATGGTCACTCAGATTATTGCAACTTTTCAATGGCGTTTGGGCTTCCTGGACTTCACCCAAGCGTTCCACTCTGGAGATGCAATTCAGAGGACCATTTTTGCTGAACAACCTCGAGAAGGTGTTCCAGGTATGGTACCTGGTCAACTCATCAAACTCCTGAAAACATGCTATGGACTGACCGATGGGCCTTTTGCCTGGTTCAGTCACATTCGTAGAGTCTTGGTGGAGGAACTTGGCTACACCCAGTCAATAGCTGACCCCTGCATTTTCATGCTACACTCAACTGGCAAAGGATCTCTACAACTTCGTGGAATCATCGGACTAGCCACTGATGATATGATACATGGAGGAGACGAACTACATCAAGAGAAGATGGAGGAGATCAAGAAGCGCTACAAACTGGGAAAATTTCAGTTTGACGAAGGGAAGTTCACTGGCAAGATGTTTAGAAAGGATCCTGACGGTAGCATCTTCGTTTGGCAACCAAACTATGCTGACTCTATCAACAAGATCGAGATTGACAAAGAACGGAAGAAACATCGATACACGATGTGTGATCAAAAGGAAGTCTCATTACTTCGTACAGCCCTGGGAGCATTATCATGGTTGTCAAAAGAAACACGACCCGAACTATCTGGACGTGTTGCCCTACTACAACAATCGATGCCTCACCCAAGGATTCAGGACTTGGTAGAAGCCAACCTTCTGATCAATGATGCCAAGAAGTTCTCCCAAAGTGGAATTCGCTTTATGCCTATATCACCCCAAAACCTTCGAGTCGGTGTCATCAGTGACGCCAGTTGGGGTAATGCCAAAGAAGATTCTGCTCTTGAGGAAGGTTCACCTGACTATTGGGAAGAGACCCCCAGCCATTGGATTCGACATCACCTTCAACCTCGCCGAGTACTGTTCCATCCGGGAGCTACTTTGGATGGTCCTGATCTTCACCTACTACAAGAACATCGTGAGACCGTCTTCGACTGTGGAGAGCCATTGAAAGATCAATGGACCCAAGCAGTTGATATGAAAGCCACGACCGGTGGACAGTGGAAAGGCAAGACCTTGTTTGCCAAACAGCCGACTGGAAAAACCTTACCCCACGAGAACATCAATGAGCTTTTCCTGAAGATGCTCAACACGAGCAGCCAAGGTGGTCTGATCACAATGTTTTATGATCAACAGTTAGAAGAGAAAGAAGAACCGCAAATGATCTCTTTAGCCAGTTGGAAGTCGACTCGCCTTAAGCGGAAGACTGTCAACACGCTTTCTGCTGAATGCCAGAGCATGATTAATGCCGTAGGAAATGTGCACTGGTTTCGTTTCCTGTTGTTGGAGATCATGGGCCATAATCTCACCCAAGAAGCCTGGGAAAACCAATTAATGTCGATACCCTATGTTGCTGTTACTGATTCCAAGAGCCTTTTTGATTGTTTGAATAAACTTGTGTGCACTTACACCCAAACCACCGATAAACGTACCGCTATAGATATAGCCATTTTGAAAGATGACATGAAGAAAAGCGGTGGTCATGTTCGTTGGGTGGAAGGATCAAACATGCTGTGTGACAGCTTAACCAAACGAACGAAAGGAGGATTTCTCCGTGCTGTGGCTGACAAAGGTTTTTGGGCCCTAAACATGAAGGGCCATCAAAAACAAAAAGCAGAATTTGACTTGTTGTTTCTTCAGTTTCGTGGTTGAAGCGCCATAAAGTATGGCCGGTGTGAATTTGATTGTACAGCTTGCCACTTCAACCACTTTATCTATCCGATGTCTGCAGGGTCAAGGACAACTGCAGGATGACCTGCGAGGGTTACCGTGTGATCAAAACTTGCGTTGTTGTCGCTCCTCCTTGGTTGCTTTACAATAATATATAATCTATAAGTATTCCCATTTATAACTGCAAGGGGCCCAGCTTGCATCACATGCTTTGTCTCTTCAAGAGTTGCTTTCCAATAGGTTTTTGGGAGTTGTTGACCTCCTGGTCACCAGGAACTTCACCAAAGGGGGACCTTCACGCCGAAACTGCCGCCCCGAAAAACCCAATCCTTGTGACATTCCGGTGAACAAACATATACCAATGGAACATGAACCATTCGAAGATGTATTTCCGACAAACAATTGGGGATTTTCCGATGCTATGTTGGTTTGCCTGAGTGTACCATGATTTCTCCGTTCGTTTTGAGGAATTCCTTCAAGAAGCTTGCGCGAGATATATCAATTCCGAGATGTCGGGCTTGCCTCAAATCAAAGGTAAGATGGTGCGGTCTCTATGTAGCAGGCTCAAGGGCAAAGAAGGCCGTTACTTCGCAAGAACAAAACATGTTTCTGATGTTGGGGGGCAAAAATCGTACAAAACCCAGGACATCAAAGGTTTCTTTTGGTTGACAAACAAAGTTATTCTTTCCTAGCCAAAGATATATAAACGTAGAATGTACCACACTTCACATGGAAATTTGGAAAAGTAACTAGTCACAACGGGTTTCTTCTCACCCGTTGTTTATAGTCCCTCCTAGAATTCCAACTTGGGTGATGAAAGCAGGGTTTGCTGGAGCAAAAAATCACATTTACAACTAGAGGAACGGCCATTTACTGTTGTCAGTTAAGTTTCATGCACGGATCCATTGATATTCCGACCTGTGCCAAACTAAGCAGGTTGAAGGTTGGGTTTTGTAGCATGTAACAGCTACCCTCCTGTAGATGGTACCTGTAACAGCTCGCCCCTGAAAATAGGCCTTACGAAACACCAAAGCCGGAAAATAATTTTCTTGGATTTGTTTGGTTGGTGATTTTTTACGGATTGGCATCCCATGGGATAATTCACCATGAACAAGCACAATTTGGGAGAATATGCTTACCTTTTCCAAGCATCGAACAAGCAAATCCAAGATGATCAGTTGGACTTATATACAACTTTTTTTTGAGTCCCTCCGCATTGTGATCACATATATATGCTCGAAGACTATCGGGTAAATTCCGATAGGAAAGGGATGGAGGACGGAGTGTCTCCGATTCAGTACATTGATAAATTACCCTTACATTTTTACATCAAACAAAACAGCCAAATGTTTTATCCTACATTGAGACCATGTTTGGTAAAACCTCCCGATTGTTGATAACTTTCCTACATTTTCACATCAAACTCAATCAGTTCAGTTCAAAATGATCTCAATATCAGCGAATTGGTTCAAAAAAACCCTAAGGATCCGTCCACTTGTACCTCTTTTTCAGAATCGGGGAGTTTCCCCGTATCCAACCAAGCAATCCTATGAGAAATGGGTATATAGATGGGATTTTGAGAACATCAATTCCTACACTAGATATGAGTCTGGATATTTAGATATATGTATCACCACCCCCTTAGTTACCCGATTTGGGGGGGGGGACGTCAAAATGTAACAGTACAATACTTTTTTGCTTTCCC
>OMLO01002916.1_pt1 | contig 14004 bp, 12 predicted proteins | sample 1674811 | NCBI WGS metagenome assembly OMLO01 (sample SAMN06265003, study PRJEB25207) | coral metagenome | isolation source: Coral host | place: Mexico:La Bocana,Puerto Morelos, Mexico | collected 2008-11-13
ACATTTCGAATTATTTTTTTTACTGAAAAATGGGGGGTGGATATCCACCCTATCCACCCCCCCTGTATCCGCCCCTGTATATCGATAAGATATGGCTCAGCATGTTATTTTGCCTCTAATCTTTCTTTGTTGTTTAATGTTTAATTCATGTTTGAAGACAATTGGAAAGAGACTGCAGTTGGAGAAAAGGTGGACCATGTAGACAAGAGGAAATTGAAGCAGTTGATGCCAAATGAAAGTACTACTTCCAGTACCATGACTTATGACAATGCAACAATTCAAGTATTGACCACCCTGCCAACTGCAGCTGCCGTCAATGACAAGACCAAAGGTTCACCAAGACCTGCTGCACAAGTACATGAGAAAGAATTGCCTGCTGTTCATGATCTGCATGTTCAAAATAACCTTACCAGGAAGAAATTTCCCTGGACAAAAGAGGTCAGTTTCTATTTTTCAGCATTCTCGCCTAGATCTAATTTTAAAGCAGAGTGGGGTGTGGCGGGGAGAGCTACAGTTTAAAACAGTGTGTGGAGAATGGTTACATTTTCTTCGTATGTCAATTAAAATTCTTTATACCATATCCCTCTAGATGGTTGGAACTCTGAACGTTCACATATGGCAGGCCTGGTGCGGAAGCACAATACATGACTTGCGAAGAAACAGATTCTTCCCTCTGTACCCGGATGTTCGCCTGACCATAAAGAAATTCTTTCTACGTCATATGGAAAGTGACTACGGACAGAGAATATTTGGTTACCTTCTCCCTCCTGTCTCAGGTATTAAATGTGCTTAAGTAGAACTAACAGAGTTATAAAATTCGTAAAAGGCTCTAAAAGTTCCGTGTGTTCACCAACAAGCAGCTAACTAGCACCATTTTTGGTAATTGAAAGTTTTAAGACAACAGGTTCGTTCTTTTAGCTGCTGCTTTGATAGCCTGCGAACACAGATTTTGTTTCACGCCATCGAAAATAGATATTCCATGCAAAAGTGCGCAAGAACGATTTTTATTCACGAGTTGCGATGCATCAAAAAAACGAACGAGTGGGCGCAGGGAACGAGTGAGTTTTTTTATTCATCTCAGCTACTGAACAAAAATCGTTCAAGCACTTTCCATGGTATGATGTTTTTTATTTCTTACATACTGAGATTTTTTCATGAGCGGCACATTTCAAAGATTGGAAACCATTTAAATGCAAAAGCAAAAAACACCGCCAAATCCGCAACGTGCCGCGATAGGGGACGACTTTTTAATTTTTTTAGGTATTTGTTTACACACTAATTTGCCGACGGAGAGACTTGAGTTCTAAAAGAGAGACAAAGAAAATTAATATTTTTAAAAATCAATTTATAAGTACAGCTGTAGCATCGCAGATGCTTACAATTGTGAAGTATGAAAACTTTCGGTATGTTTCGGCGGCGTGAATCAAATTCAGTAAAGCCGGAAATACGTCTGTTTTGGCTGTCATGTAATCCACTTTCGAAAGATGGAAGAAAAATCTGAAAACCTTACGTGAATTAGAAAATTAATTACTTTCTAAAGAAGGCAATTACGAAACTGTTTCTGCTCCCGAACTGTGGTGACGAGAACTAAATCATTCCCATGGTTCCACTGGCCTGTAGACAGATAAACCTGTATTTTGCGATGTTTCAGTGTACGGCGTGAAGGATATAATAATGTTTTTAACTGATGGGCGTGAACTTTAAGTAAATGAGTCTTGAACTTTTGGCGGGAAACGTTAGTGCTGAAATTCTCTATTCTTGCTATGAAAATTATTTCCTTTATCTTTAAACATTCAGTCTGTTGACTTGCAAGGTGTTTAATCTGTGATCAAATTTGTTATATATGGCCTCTGCTTAAAATAATCACTCTTCTGTTTTTTCTTCAGGAAAATACACTTTCGCTATTTCTTCAGACGACAGTTCAGAGCTCTGGTTAAGCTCCGACGAAAATCCTTCAAAAGTGAAACTCATTGCTTGGGTTGGAAATCGCACACTTCTCAGTGGCACGTTTAACACTAAAATCGGGCAGTTTACAAAGTACAAGACTCAGCTGTCCCGTCCTGTTTTCCTTCATAAAGGGCAAAAATACTTCATTGAAGCGCTGCATAAACAGGCAAACCTACAAGATCATATCTTGGTTGGATGGAAAATTCCTGGTTTGAATCATTTCAGGCATTTGTCTGGTTCCTCAATCTCGGCAGTCATCGACGACATCAAAGCCCCAAAGGACGTGACTGAATATGCTGAATTTATACCGCAAGACCTTCCAAGTCACTCTCATTATAGAACTTCGAGCGTTACACTTGATCCAAATTTGTTTAAATTTGGATCGGACGACTTGCGTGACAAGGCGCACATGGCGAAGTTCGTGGACGAGCGTGACATCGAAAAGATATTCCCTAGTTGTCCGTACAGCCCTAGTTATTTAGTGGACTTCAAACTGAGGCGTTATGATGGCGTGAAACTAATTCACGATACTGCTCTTTATCCGAATGATTATTCGGATCTTACGCACATGAAACAATACGACAAATGCGTGCGTCGAAGGATCAAGGACTCGCATGGCAACCAAGTTGATTCTCTTCCACCTAAAGTGAAGGTTAATCAAAGTCTGTACGAAGACGGAAGCATAGCTGTATTTCGTGACGGTAAAGCGTTTTTGCCGCTGTCATTCGCGAAAAGTGCTGAGGAAAGAGAGCAAGCGGAAGAACAGTTGCTTGAAACGCAAATGGACTTAAGGGATATTAAGAGGCTGAGCCAAGAAGCTGAAGATTCCACTCAGTCATCTAAGGAAGCTCATCCTACCGAGCAGGTACATTCCTCACCAAAACATAACCAAGAAAAAGTGTTTGAAATAAAGAAAAGAGCGAAGCGGAAAAAGATGATCACAGGTTCTGATAAAAGAACGAAAAGGAGCTCTTTAAAGAAAGAAGAGTCTTATGCAAAAAAACAGGACGGTAAAGGAAGGAATAAAATCAGGAAAAGGAGACCTCCACAGCCTTCACCAGTACGATCAGGACAGAAAGATACGCGTGACATCGAAACAGCTGCGCCTGGTAGATCTAGTGATCAATCGTCGCTTGACTTGACGACAATCAAGTCAGATCGAGAAGATAGCTCAATAGGAACTCGACGTAAACTATTGGCTATCGATACTAATAGCACTGTGGTACGTGCACCTGGTGGTGGTATCGCATCAGATGGGGTCAATCCAACTGGGTCGTCCCACAATACTCCTGCGGTGAGCAGGGGAAACGACAACCTTGAAGCTAGCAGGCGTTATAAACTTGTTGGGTATGGTTCGTTCTTTTCCGTCCCTCAGGGAGGACAGTCCTCGAGCTCTAGCAACTCACAGCAACGCAGAGGACGCATTCAGTTTTACCCCGTTGATAAGCAAGACGATCAAATGACGCGGATGAACGCGGCAAGAGAGTTCGTGCGCAGGATGATTTATAGCGTGCAAATATACAACCATCGAGTCAATTCGCGCGCCTTGGAGGAGGCTGTGTACAGGAAATTTGGAGTCAAATTGAAGATACCGAACATAGTGAGGGTGCCAGATTACAATAGCTGGATTTTTCATCAGAACATCACTACGTGCGCTACCGATGGAAATCTGCTGCTAAGCACTGACGTAAGTACTTCAACTTTGTATCCTTAATTTTACATTTACGACCACCGAATTTTATTATTTTTTTCTTTTTCGCAGTGAGACTCTCGCATGCACCCTTTTCGCAAGCCGCGTTCGCGCTTAACTTTTTCCGGGGTCGCCTTTTAAGAGAGAGAGCGCGTCGTTATGTTTTGCTCAACAAGTATCAAGAAACCGTTGTCACGGATAAATAACAATCAAATTAAAGCGATTAACGTGCAACAAGATATGCTTCGTGTTGGTGAGAATGTTTTGTTTTTAATACACAGGTGGCAAAAAGTGTTGTGAATCGATACATGCGAGCACTGAAGAAAGCTAATCACAGGTAAGAATTCCAATGAGACTTAAAATCATGCCATGCTTTACAAAATGTTTGCGTCAAAAAATGTCAGATACTCTTATCTCCACAAGTAAACTGGACTACTTAATTTTCAAACTCAGCTGGCGGTTAACAACTCTCCATTATTTAGCATCTCCGTCATTTTGTGAAAATAACCGATATGCGTTAGAACCGGCGCTTTGATTGGTTCATTGGACCATGCAAACACAATAATGACGTTTGTGGCACTGTTTTTCTTTTTCCCAAATCACTGACTCGCTGTTCTCGCTTCTTTCTTGTATTTTATAGTAAATACTCCTTAAAAGGTATCGTGAATGTGGAAGAAAATCACGACGTTATGAAAGGGGACAGATACTTAATCGAACTGGTAAGTCAATTCTGTATTTCCAACGTCATTTGGAAAACATTTTTGATATGTCTTTAGCTGTTCTGAACTCAAAATTATATTTTCTTTCTTTGCAGGAGCTGAATGTTGAGGGAAGAAGTGAGTGATTTTTTTCGAAATTGAAATTAAAATTAAATTACTTGTACAATTGTGTAACTGATAAAGGAAATACAGTGAAGGGGAAAGAAATATCGATAACTAGAAAATTACTTGAGGTAGCGATCAACTTTTTTGGTCATCGTAGTTCCAAGTAATATTTGTGGCTTATTGTGTTCATGTCATTTTGCAGATACATCTGTTCGCTTGTCACAGTATATATATCAGAAAATCGGCAGTACGGAGTTCTGTTTACCAGAAGGATTTGTGTTGAAACAACACGCCACGGTTCATATCATTATCCCAGGTTAGTAAATATTCTTAAACTGTTAAGCAAATGTTGAGCCAGTTATTCGTTAGTGCCCTCACGTACCTTATTGAGGTCTTCACTCGTGGCCAGCCGAGGGTTGCTCGAAAGGTGGATAACGCTATCAACCGGATATGACTGTCCAGCGAACAGCGCGGTTTTTTTTTTTGGTAACACTTATCCACTGGACAAAGATTTATCTGGCCCCGCTTGTTCCGAGGCTGGATTACGCTATCCAGTGGATGAGTGTTAAGAAAACAAACCACGCTATCCACTGGAAAGTGATTTATCCGGCGGATAGCGTTAACCACCTTTCGCACAACCTGGGTCTGGGCCTGGGCCTGAGCGACTGGGGTCAGCTGTTTAAGAATCCAAGACCTGGCCCCAGTTGTTCGAATGCTGGATAACACTATCCACCGGATAAATCGCTATCCAGTGGAAACGTCTTAACAAAACAAACCACGCTATCCACTGAATAGAGGCATATGTAATGGATGACGTTCTCCACCTTTCGACCAGCCTTAACCGGCCTGGTTCTCATAAGCACAGATACATGAGTGCAATCATAAGCATACGCACGTGACGACAGCTAAACATCAGGATGCGCAGAACGAAAACAACGTTCTTGCCATGACTAGAGCCTAGTAAGCACTAGGCAGCAAACCCGTCATCACTCTTTGCCTTTGCCTTTTACTTGACCACTCCCTCAACGGGGCTTTTCAGGGCTAATGGAAACAAATAATGCAAACAGAACAGAAACTTGTTAAGAATCCCAACTGGTAGGAGGCTGACCAGCTGGCTATTTACAAGCGTGGAGGAGTTGAATTCGGGACCACCGAAGACAAATCCATCAAGTGGCAGGGAGCAGGATTTGAACCAGGGACCTCCGGCTTACAAATCCAGCGCCCTAACCACTAGGCCACGCTGCCTCACTCGATTTGACCCACACCTCTGTTAAAACATCACAAACGACATCACGGACTCTGCCATGTGGTTTAACAATTGAAAAGAGCTGGTATCTATTTTTGTCCCCAGAGCCACGCGTTTTAGTTTGACGAGAATTAGCTGGTATCTAGAATCCCGTTTTTTTTTCTGCGGTTGCGCAAGTCGTCGTTTTTATATTTAGGTGTCCTTTCTCGCTTATTTTTGTGCTTATGTACTGGTAAGAACCAGCCTTTATAGATTCGTTTGCGTTAAGAATTTATTGATAATAATTTGAAAATAATTTTACTGTTATTACTTAAGCTACAAGTTTATTCTCTTAGGCCAGAAGTTTACAGTGCTGGAACTAAATTGCGAGTCTTAAAATTCTGTTTAAGCTAATTAAGTTTTGGTTGTTTTGGCGTCTCTGTTTTGTGTAGTCAAGAACCAAGGGAAGTGGGTTCAGCATTTCATTGACAACATGGTGGAGGTAAGAAATAATTAAATGTGTGTCCAAACACTAAAGATGGAAAGTTTAAACAGTATTTAGTCAATTATTTGTTTTTGTTTCATTTTACCAGTATTGTCAAGAGCAAGTTTGACCTGGTGTTTGTTTTATTTTCCAGCTCTACTCAGAGACAGGCGATCCTCATGTAAACATCATCATTGTAGACTTCAGTAGCACAGATATTGATGTGTTGGCCGCTTTGAAACGAAGCCAGTTGAAAAGGTAAAGAACCCTAAATTGAATTCATTTTGCCCACCAGCGCTACAACTCATTGAAATCTCGCTAATCTCACCCTTTTACTGTGCGAGAAAACGTATCTTTTGCCTAGGATAGCCGAAATCACATGCAAGTCTAAACCAACCACAGTTTAACTATGTAAATAGCGCGTGACACAGTTTGTTGGGTTCACCTCCTGATTGGCTCAGAAAAACACGTAATATTTTAAACAAAACGTATTCTTTCCAGTCCAGGAGCTGATATGCCAGCGAGGGAGTCACAAAGATATTATTTTGTTTTGAAGACAAATAAAGAAAAATTGGTAATTGTAGTGTAAAAACATCGAGAATAGCAGCAAGGATGGATCATAGTGAACTTTAAAACGTTCTCAGGTATACTGCCTAAGCTGCAGTCTTCAACGGGTGTGCTCTGAATGCTGTGATGTTTTACGAGAACGACTTGATGATTGGCCCGATATTTATTGAATTTTGTTTCCTAATTGTTTGTAAATTGACTCCGTTGTTTTTTCTGCTGTTCAGGTATCAAGTAAGGAAATTAAAAGGAGACTTTCAGAGAGCGTATGGTATTCATGCTGGTGCAGCGTTAGTCAAGGTTTGTCGCTCAAAAAAGCAGTTTTACCGACTGATTCCTGTCTCACTACATCTTGGATTGTTATGTCACATCACGTGCTCACACTAGTCTCTTTCTTTGCAGAGCACGCGATAAAGCATCCTTGGCGGCCTCGATCGGGAGGGCGTAGGGGGGAGGGGAGGGAGTCAGATGTGGCCTGCAAATACAGCCGCCACTCTTCGCGTTTGGTCGGTTTGATAAGAGGTGGCTGTTTTTGCAGGTGAAATGAGACGTAAAGTTTGGAAAACATTCTTGGCCCGTTATTCAATGATATAATTCACTCACAACGTGACCAGCTCGTAGGTGGGACCTTTTACATGTAATTATGTGTATCAGTTGATGACTTGCCAGCTCTGGTAAGCTCTCACATGATTGGCTTGATACAAGGGCATAATTGATCAAACAACGAAAACGATTACCCTAGCTTTAAAGCAATAACGGCTGCTTCACTATGACACAGGTAGAATTTCACACCAATACGAGAGCTGTCACACTTTGTTTGATCTGATACCTTCGTTAAGGAAGCGTGAACTTGCTTAACAAAGTTTTGTTAAGCAAGTGTTAACTGACTGTTAACGGCTTTTACATTGCTTTAAACTAATAGGTGTTATTGTGAAAAAGTACCCCATCATTGTCTACGCTCGAACAAACCTTGCTCCAAATTGTTTTTCGTGTACTTAGTGTTATTTTGGCGACGAGCTGACACTTATTTTCTTTTTCTAGAATCCCCGTGACATTATTTTCATGTGTGATCTTCATCTTCAAATCCCGAGTAACATCGTCGACATTATTAGAAAGGTAACACATGCTTAGGAGTTAATTAGTATGCCTGTTGGTTTCTTTTCGTCTACAACAATTGATTGAAGCCATGATTTGCTGACATGACATGACAGTGCACTCTCTGGTTGAAAAAACATGTTTAGAAAGTCTGTTGGGCACTTCAACGAAATTTTGCAGAAAGGGCAACTGACCAGAATTCATTGGCTAAACAATAGTATTTGTGTTTGCAGCACTGTGTTCAAGGAAAGATGGCATTTGCACCGATCGTTGCTCGACTTCATTGCGGTTTCTCGCCGTCGCTTCCGTTCGGTAAAGATATCATCTTCTTGTTTTAAATTTTCAACAGATAAGTGCATGGAAAACCCCTTTTCTTATGTCATTTGTCGTTGTTGCCATAGGGTTTTGGGAGCTTCAAGGTTACGGGCTGTTCGCAATGTTTAAGTCAGATTTCACCAGAGTTGGTGGAATGAACTACAAGGAATTCAGGACCACGTGGGGAGGAGAAGACTGGGAACTATTGGACAGGTACGATTCGTGGAAACGTATAAGAAGTAGCGTCAATTTGGACAACAACAACATACGTTCGCGGAGTAAATATACGTTCATTACGTACGTAGGAGTAGGAGAATTATATATTAGAAAAGGATCATAGCACGGTCATAACACAGTCAGTTCCTCACGAAACCTTCTTCTACAACCTGGAGGGGGGGGGGTTGGGCAATTTTCTTGGGCATAATTAAATTATTTTTTTGTGATGTTTAGCTTCAGGTTGTGCGTGTTTTTCTTTGTAACAGGACCTGGATAGTGGAAAGCTCCTGCTCGGTTTGGATTTTCTTTTCAGCAGTTTCTGCTGTGTAGGGGAACATTGATGGTCCCGGGGAAAGAAAACTCACTGTTTCCCTCGGGGCCAGTCATTAAGTGCTTAATGACGCAAAATAAACTAATTGCTTACGGTAGGGAACATCATTATCGCTTTGCTATCACTATTTGTCCGTTAATGATTAACTTTGCTCCAATTCTGCAGAGTGCTTCTCTACAAAATGGAAGTGGAGAGATTACGTGTGCCCAAGTTCTATCACTATTATCACTCTAAGAAAGGAATGTGGGGAACCAGGAACATGTTTAACTCGAACAACCGTGATATGTTTGGTCGCTTTGATGACAATAGTGAAATTATCCCGCTGTTCAACGAAACCAAAGAACGAGAAGAAGAGAAACGCTTTGTATACTACAGAAAGTATCACCATAGCAAAAGATAGTTGAAGTTTAGTTTTTAATAGTATTATATAAATTTGAGTGATGAAACAAGGCAAGTTTACTTCACAATATTTCTGCGTTGGTGTAGATCGCTGAAACTTTTAATTAGATTGACTCTGAATTTATTTAGTAATTGTCCAAGTACGAGATGAATAATTTGAATTATGCTCTTTTGACAGCATCAAATTTGCAATAAGCCGTTAGTAAAGTTGCCTGTAAACGTCTGCAGATGATCACCATTTTTGTACAGAGCAGTTTTTTACCCTTCACGTTTACATTCGGCATAGTTATTAACTTTCATTTGGCATGACTAGCACCTTTTACATGTTCTGTTGTTTCATCATATTTATATTTCTTTTCATTGGACGAATGTTTTAAATCATGCCAATCAAGTCGAGTTTGTTACCGCACAGAGATTGGCTGTGAGTGGGTGATTTTAAAGCCAGCATGTTATCAAACAGTCGGGCTGTCAGCTAATCTGGTGATAATCTAAGTTATTAAATGGGTGTTCGGGCAGCAATTGTGCACGTATTAACGAGGTGGACGCTGAGTAAGATGTGGGAATCCGGCATATTTGTAATAAGGTTTTATTTGGAGGAAAAGTTAATTAATATACATATATTATATTTGAACAGAAATGATACATACATTATATATGAACATAATAATAATATAATATAATCCTAATATCATATATTTTGTGACAACGGTTCGTCTGTGTTACAGACGCCAGGAAAAGACTTATTTTTTTTAAGGCTTCAGTCAAAGGTAAAATAATGGCAGTTAAACATCATTACCTGCGCAAATTTTTCTCGGGAATTATTTAGATACTTTAATACTGGAAAAATTTTTTTTCCGTAGCTGGTTTCATTCTGCCAGTTTTATTGGATAGAGAAAAAGCTATTTATACACAGGGTGAATGTGATGACAGGGTGACCCGATTTGCTTAACTGTGAGTACATATCTGGTAGGGGAGGGGAGGGGGGGGAAATTGGCTAGCTACTTGCTTCACATGACGTACGAATTAGAACTAAAATGTAGAACTTTTGCTGTAAGGTTGGCCAAGGAAGTTGCAGATTTCAATACGTTATACGAGGGCTTGAACAGTAACAAAATGGCGGCACTTGTCTATTTCAAAAAGTATAAAATCGCGTTTGCAAGCCTGCCCTTCTAGCAAGACCTATATGTGGGGAAGTGCAATGCTGAAGTACATAGGTGGGGAGATTTGAAGACTATGAGATGTTTCAGCGGATCTATGTATTACTTTTTTATTAGAAGGTTAATTTCTAAATTATTATTATTATTATTAAAAATAAAAATAATGGTCGCTACTCGTAAAGAATTGCTTAGTAAACGAATCTTTTGGTTTCTCTATCAACAATAATTGACTCGGTAATTTTAGATGAATACGTTTTAAGGGAGATTTTTTCAAACATTCCTGGAACGAAGTTACTGAAAGAAGAGGTTGTCTTATCCACAGTAATTTATGTATAAGTGAGTGTAACAGGACTACATGCTGTCCAATTTGAAAATACCTGGATGAAATTTCCAATTTGGCCTAGAATGTAGTCATTGCATCGGAACTCTCCAATTTATTGTTTAAGGAGCTTCATGAGGGCTGGCCATCTTGAAAAGTTTAGCCGAAATTTTTGCAGTTCCCCGTTTGTAATCCGTGCCAATCTTCGACGTCGTTAACCATCCTTGCTTCTTAATGGTTTATTATTATCTCTTAAGTGTAGTAAACTATTATTTTCAGGATTCCTTCAATTTAAATACAGTTTTATACATGACCAAAAGAGCTCACAACGGTGACTGAGCATTGGAGATTCTTCAATTTGAGAATTAATTTGAACTGTTAATTAAAATTAAGAACTAGTCATGCAGACGCACTCAAAGGGCTGACAACAAAATTAGATTTACAATCTTTCAGAGACGAAAACGAAGTAGTTCATTTAGCTGGTTCACTAATCCCACGAACAATCAGTGATAAGATATCCAATATCGCTGTGGGGAATACCAGAAACGTCAAGGGATTCGTTTCTAGTGTTATCTACCAAGTCATGATGTTCTTGGAGGAGATAAAACGCCTTCCTTGTGTTGTTCTTCGACACCGAGGGGAGGGGGTACCGGGGGCTGGGGGTACTCCCTTATATGGGCTATATGGGTATGTGCGTCCCCAAAGGGCAGCTCAGCCGTTTTGGTCATAAATTGGGTATCGATTTTTGCACTCTAGGAACACTTTGGAAAAACTACTTCTTCATCACGCCCTTCTTCTCCCATCCGCCCTTTGCCTTCCTCTACCCCGTTTAACGCCTGCTACAAACGCTAGATAAAGCCAGCAACAAAAGCCCTTCCCCTAATGATCTAAAAGTCAGGTCACGAATAGGATAGGGAAAATCGCAGATTTTGGTCATAAATATGGTAAGGGTAGTATGTACTAGTATGGGTTTTGGGAAGTGGGCCGCACACCACTACCCAATTTGTCTCGGAATACCCCCTCCTGGAAGGGGGGAGTCCCTTGTATGGGCTATATAAGCATGTTCCGTGGGTAAGGTAGTGTTTTTGAAGTTCTCGATCATAAAAAGGGTATCATTTTTACCCCTGTATGCATTGTGTTTCAGTGTGATCCTTAGATAGGGTACCTAAATTGTATCAGCTAAAATTGGAGTGCGTAAGTGACCAACTTGATAAAAGACATTTGATCTGAACTATTCGTAACCTTCCAATGTTACATCAACGAAATAAAACTATATTTATAAATATTTTATTCTTAGTTTTTCCCCTGCATGGGGTGTCATTTTTTACGTTTGAAAGAGCTGGGTGGTACTCTTATCCCAATGGTATTAAATAGAATTTAGGTTATACGATCACATGGTTGAAATACATTTTGAGAAGTCTGAACGGCAGTTTTGTTTGTGACAACGCATTGCAAAAGATCTCCTTTGCTTTGCTAAAACAAATTTCATGAATGTCATCAGCAGCAACACCATCAGCGTTGTCGTTGTCGTCATCGTCATCACTGCCACCGCCACCTCCGCTGCCGTCGTCGTTGTAATCATCACCATTGTCGTCATCATTATCATCACTTGTAAGGCACACAGCACAATACTTCAGGTCCGTTTTAATGTGGTTGCTGATGTTGCGCTTGAGCAGAAATGCAAATTTTAGACGTTGCATCAATAATGAACGAGTACAACAGTACAGATTATTCTACAGGTTAGATAGTGAGTAAGATCTTAATGCTAACATGTTTTACCATAGTGTGAAAAGGAGTATGTTTCCGCGCGTGTATAGATATATATTTAAAAAGCTTGTAAGAAAAATTGGTTATTAAACACTTCAAAACCAATACCACAAATTTAGAAACGCAGTACTGGCGTGTTTATTTTCATTTTCTCATCTTCACATTTATTTTCTCACAACCAGCCGAAATGCCTACTACAATAACTAAGAAAATTTGAAACCATGTCTCTAGCTTGTTGCATGGTATCGCGTTGCTTTGTTAATATTTTGAAAATAAATTATAGTGCGTTTAGTTGTATGGCGCGTTTAGTTGTAATCCTTCGCGCCTTCATCATTGCTTTGGGGGAAAGGGGGTTAATTGTTCCTTTTTCGTGTTCTGTCCAAGATTATGGAACAGGCTAGTCATCTTGCAACGCCAGAGAATCAGGCTCGTTGCCCCAGCCCCGGCGCGTTTTCAGTCACCGGTGACGGAATCAAAAACTGGTTCAGGTCCGATTGTTGGCATGCATGCTTTCAGGTTTAATAACGCTCAGTCTGACGGTATGTGTGGAGAGAGTGACCGCTATCACTACTGCTTGCTCACCTTCGATTTCTCAGCGCCAATTAGTCGTGCCCACTCCCTTCACACGTAGACTTTTTACGGAGTGCGAAGCAATCCGCGTTGGAAATCAGAACTAATTTTTTTTCTTCATGGTAGTCGCAAATTGTAAGGCAAGTTGTTATTGGCTACAGCTACATTGCAGCCAATGTATTTTTCTATCCAGATTCAAGGCTGGTTTTGTCGCAACATGGCCGGGCTTCATGTGGTAAGCCTCGAGACTACTTCATTAGATATACAGACACAAACCCTTAACTTGTCGCGAAATGTGAGAAAACTTTATGCGAGACATGTGAGACACTTTAGGAGTTGGATGAACGAGCAGCAAAGTCACAATTTGTTGCTCGAAGTAGACCAGCTCTCTACTCTCGAATATATCGTCCCTGCCTAATATACGAGATACAGGTTTTTGTTTCTCGTACTTCGCCGCCTTTAGAACACAGCGCAACATATTCATTTCGTTTTGTAGTGCACGTTAAATGAAATGTGAAATGTCCCAAATGTATGTTGTTTACGATTCGAGATCATATAATTTATAACAATGAGCAAAGCCCTTCATAGCAAGCCGAACGAGAACTGTACGGCTCGTAGAAAATATGGGGTAAATCCGCAATAAACTGTTCAGAATAATAGAAAGCAATTTATTGATTCGAGAGGTCGATTCAAGGACACGTATGAAAATAGCGTTCGGAAAATAACTTCATTGTATTGTTTTGATTTCTTTTCTCACCTGGAAAGAATGTCGAGGTCGTTTTATCTACTTGTGAATGAAAAGGTGTTTCTTATCCAGTATAAGTGCTGTATTGAAACGAGATTTTCAAGATCCCAAGAATTTGCTGGCTTTACGGTAATTGTTTGGTTAATACAACTCTCTGAATATGGCGACAGTACCTTTTAACACGTCAAGGGAAATCTTTCAATTTGTTTCGCATTATGTTGAGTATGTTGCTCTTATCAAACCAAGATTTCACAGGTCATCAGGAGCTTTTTTTATATATGAGAAATTCCCTTCACTCTTGTATTTACTGGTCTTTTTTCCTGATATTTCAAGATCGTGTGACCGCAAGTTTGTTT
>OMLO01002917.1_pt1 | contig 14004 bp, 10 predicted proteins | sample 1674811 | NCBI WGS metagenome assembly OMLO01 (sample SAMN06265003, study PRJEB25207) | coral metagenome | isolation source: Coral host | place: Mexico:La Bocana,Puerto Morelos, Mexico | collected 2008-11-13
ATTTTCCCGCTCGCTGGAGTGTTACTGTAAGAATAAAAAAGTGGTTTTCAATCAAAACAAGACGCCAGTTTATTTCAGCATATTCAGTCATGAGGGTGAGTCATGTGAGGAACAATAAAGGAACAAAATTGAAGTACAAAGGTAGAAAATTGTAAGAGAAAACAAGGGAAATATGAAAATAAATAGTTAAAATTATCCCAAAATTGCTTGCTATATACATTATAACTTGCAATGTATGTGAAACACACAAAAACAAATACTATTAGTAAAATCCTGCTGGACAGGGGAAGTAAAGCTTGACTTGTACCCGTCACGCAGTACGTGAAAGCGTGACATAAATGTACGTGCACACAAACGTGTATTTGAGCTTCGTCCAAGCAAAATTTCTTCACTACTTTGTACCTTAAGCGTCAAGTAAAACAATCTATCGACAACTTGAACTCAAAGACATATGCAACATAGAGAACATGCAACTCCAGAATAACATAATGAGACCTCGTCGAGATGAGAATGTTATTTTTAGAAGACAAGAAACGGTTTATTCCATTTGTGTGCGTGTGACTTTCCACGCAATGTGTTCATTCAAATGGTCAGTTGAAACTGTAAATTTCTTTCTTCAGAATGACGAAAATTGCCGTATCATTAATCATTTAGAACTGTGACACTGTAACGTCCTGTAACTGAACTGTTATCATGCATGTTGTTATCGACAAACGCAGGAGAGTCACTCGTGAGTCACGTATCATAATTGAATTGCCGAATGTCGAAGAAACAAGCGGAACAGTTCTCTAAATCCCACAGCAACTCAAAACGTAACCTTACCAGTAAGAGTTAGGAGGCAGAAAATGGCGTAAACTAGGACTGCACGGTACCGCTTGCCGTTGAAGTACATTATGCTTCCAGTGCTTACTACTCAACAAACCGGAAACATGAAAGTGTGACACGTAAGGATTCCTCGAAACATCCCTTTGTCTCGCTGTCTATCAAAACAAAAGACCAACAATACAAGAGACATCAATACGTGCCTCCGGGAAATAGGTGTATACCCCAGAGCCTCATGCTGAGGTGTATTGTGTTATTTTAATACAACGATTTCGAATTTCTATATAAAACTAGTGTAAGGCCCGAAAAACCGGAGACGAAAACGTAACAACATCAAAATCCAAGAACCTCTATGAAGTTGGAACGGTGATTGACAACTCCAACCCCCCCCCCTCTCAAGATCTAAACAGCCAGCTAAACAGCCATGAAAACCAGACGAAGAGGGATATCCCGACCAGATAGGTGAACAAGGTTTGCCAGTTTATCAAAAGAATCGAAGCTAACGCTATAAAAACTCAATTTGCATTGGTATGATGCCTGGGGATTATGCAAATGACAGTAGAAAAAAATGTTCCTGTTCCACTCCTACTTGGGCTTGTTCCAGATCAGAGCGAACCCCCCCCCCTCCTCTGAGTTTCTCCATAACTTATTGCCTTATTATGAAAAAAATATCCACTATGTTATGCCTAAGAGGGGCATGGACGAAGATGTTCATACGGAGCGTATCTGCTCATGAGATACCGCTGTAAACGTACTAAATTTGCACACACCTACGAAACGGCTCGTGAGTGTACTAAAAGATCAAGAAACTCATGAAATATAAACATCGTGCAGCAATAGGAACAGAGCCAGCTTAATTTGTTAATTTACTTTGAAACGAGAGCATAATTACATTCTAAAAATAGCGCCTAAGTGTAAGCCCCCAAAACAAGGATTTTTTACCGTTTTGCCTCTAACTTTTAAGGTACACCTACTTCAGGCATTACAGATTTTTTGGAATGGTACAAAATTTAATTCTGGTGACTGAAGCTTTGTCACTAATTCAGGTTTTACAGAAATTCTTTACCATTGCATTCGTGATGAAATTTGGAATCCCTAATAGGTGTAATCCACTGGACACCTGCAGTTTCCCTATTTACAAACTGTAGAAAACGTTAGCCAAGTTTTGAAGAAAAACCTAACAAAAAGAGAAAAGGATTAATGTATAAAATAAAAGAAAAAAATCAATGTTGTTTCAGCGGTTATATTTTGTTATATTTTCTGATTTATTTATTAAAATCCTCAACATATCCCTCAATCATGAATTTGAAGTCAAACATCTCGTTATACCATGGCTTAGACCTGTTTATAACAGTGTATCTCGCTATTCTTTAACTATATTCTTAACCTAGCTTTATCGTTATGAAAGTTGAAATCAGTTTCATCGCATAGTCTTATTGCTTGTTTAACTGAACTTCTTAAGTTAGGGTCCATTTATTTCTTCATCGCCGTTTTAGCTACTTATGGTGATTACAGTATGGTTGAATTATAATCCTTTATCTATTATCCTGACCAGTCTGCCGAGAATATAATCGAAATTGTGGATAAGATGAGCATTTGCTATTACATCTTAATGCATAATTTGCAAGACTTAGCAGTGAATGATTGTGATATTATACCGAGACGCATGCGTTACTTACAAGGTGAACGCGGCTCACATCCTTGTACATAAGCTATTCAGTTGCACAAAAGTACGTCCGCAAAGTGGAATTCAACCATGCGCGATCAGAACATTTTGGGTTTCTTGTGTCAGATAACCTGATTTTACACAACCTCTGTATCACACATACAAATTGCTGATCTATTTAATATCTTATACAACAATACATGTACAGTTGCATATCCTTAGATTCGATGCAAAATTACAGAAACACGCAGAAGCCTCTATGTCGATTTTCGTTACACTATAGTTATATCGTTTATAAATGCAAAGCATAGTATATGCTAGCCTTGTAGATACTTGCACGATATACCTGACTAAATGGCAAGCTGTTTTCAGATATTCTGAAAATAATTTCATATAATATTTATGTGTTCAATAGCTTGAATTCTCCGACAGCAATAGGAGCACAAATCATGTCAGTATCAAGGCTGCCAGTTTCCACTTTACTCTGAACTTAGAGTTAATAAGTGTGCACCAAAAAGTGGTATTTCTTCAGCTTACTTAAGTTTGGAATAACCGAGGACAAATAGATATGTTGTGTTCACCATTGCACACTTGAAGACACACAAGCTCTGCTGAGTCTGTTCCCATTGTACTGTGTGGGAATTTTCGAGAACCCGGAAAAAGGAAATTATAGGCCAGAAGACTTATTTGGGACTTCTGAGAGATCTCCATAAACCGATAGGTGGGCAGCGTATTAGTTAGTATATCAAAAAGCTCGCCAATATTTTAGTTTGGAAAAATTCTGGAAAAATAATGAAACTGGTGGTGCACTTGAATTATTCCGCTCTTAGCCAATCAGAATTGAGTAATCTGTCATGCAGATTATCCGGCAGTAGTTATAAGTAGTGGCTACTGTGACGCAGCCCTTGCAAGTAAGCGTTTTCGGCCATAAAAGAGTACCCACTTAAAAATTCAAATTTTCCCAATTCTAATAGGGCGTTTGAATAGACAAGATAACAAGTAACCATCACCCTAAACATTTTTTTGGATAATCGCTTCAGAAGAGGTAGTCCATTTATGTTTTGCTATGTTACGTTGCTAGCTCATCATTACGAGCAGTTTTGAACCTTTCAATCCCGGAATCCACCTAGTGTCTATTTCGTACGTGGATAAAGCTTCATTATGTGGCTTGCTCAGATGATTGCTTTCGAATAGACATAAGACAAATTGAAAGCCAAGATAGTTAATCTCCCACAGAAACCTTCTTCCTAACGTAATCCCACTCGAGTTTTTTTTTTAAATGTTACCTAGGGTTAGGGTTAGGATATGAATGACGGTATGGAAATAAGTGTAAAGCCGTCCAGGTGAACAAATTCCGTTTAACAGGATTGGCTATTTCTAGACCTTCCTGGGATTTCTGATACTGGGATTGATCGAAACATGACTTGAGAGAGACTACGTTGAGAAAAGATCTACACGTTGGATTAGCTCTCTTGTACTTCACCCACTCTTAGTTGTTCTGTTTAGATTGCTGTACAACTGGCTAACGTTTTGAGTATGTAGATAAAGCAGCACCGTAACCAGTCAGTGAATTCAGATGAGACCAACGTTCACGTGTTGGAAAATTGAACATGATTTGTACTCTATTGGGTGAAAGAGCTAAACTGCGCAATGGGGTTCCCATCTAACACAAAAGGTACGTTTTTATATGAGATTCTAGATTATCTCCTAAGCTTTTAAATCTCTTCGAATTGCATCACTTATGTAATTGTGCTCTCTATTATATTAAATTATATTATATTCTATTATATTTAACACTGAGTCATCTCGGAGGTACTTCTGAGTTATGTTCCTTGATAAGACCTACACGAAAGTATTAACCAAATTCCAAAAAAAAATAAATACAACTTTACAGCCTATCAGTTACAGCTTGGCAAACATTCTCCTTTCTAAGGCAACAAACCTTTTTACTATTACTAAAAACGTAGCTTCCATCGTATTAATTACGAAATGGCAGTCATAACTTCTGCTACTTGTGAAGACTCAGTCCAATGCAGGCCCATTTTTACCTTAAGGTTTCGAACTTTTAAGGTAAATAACCGATCATTTCTGCCTCGTGTTCATTGATTCACCCTTTGACTTTCCTTTCCATTGTCATGTTAGCGTTTCGTTAATTTACTTGATTTGATGACTATCGTCGGTGCTTTTAGGGGAGTTCCTGCTTACATGTCATGGATCATGTGATTACTAGCTCTTTATAGCGGAGCGTTAAATGTAGCTTGTTAGAAATTACACTGTGTCTTCGCGTTATTCAGTTGGCAGTTCCCCTTCTCTTTTTCCGAACAATAATCGAGGCAGCCCCAGAATTTTGTCGAAGACAGAATTTTCCGATGCATTCTGTAGTTGGTGAGTATCAGCATTGCTATCATTGGCATTTCCTACCTCTGAAGTAAGTAAACAAAACACCGTCAGCTACACAGTTGGGTTTCACCGTGTTAGTAAAGAGACTATGTAGAGAATAATAGGAAAGAAAAGTCAAAGCAGAAAAAGTGCAAATCAAAGACACAGAAATATTCCTCCACCCCCAGAGAGGTTAGAACAGCTTCAGTACATTAGAACCCAAACATTTCCATCATGGACGACTAGAAAGAGATATAAAGATTATAGCAAAAGATGATTGCTGCGCGCTTGAATTAAGTGTTTGATGGCCCTACATTAGACTGAGCTCCATAAAATACTGGCAGTGTTTATCATGTTAGATTTCTCATCTGTTACGTGAATACAGAAAGCTTCTGTTTGCTTCACAGGTTGCCAGTCAAGTCTCATAATAGACTTCGGCCTTCCACCATTGTGGTTAAAATACATCTACACTGCTGTTGAACCATCTCCCGATGGTATAACTACATATACATGTTTATTTTTGCTTTTTCTTTCTCTTCCATCTGACATAGGCAGAGCACCACCAGTGTGTTTTAGTTGAGCATCTGGTGCTGCGGACGAATAGGTACCTTTCGCTACGATACTATAAAGATCATCATCAGAACTGTCTGTTGGTAAATCTGGGGGCGGAGGCGAGAAAGGGTGAAAAGATGAAGTTCCTTGAGTGATATTGTAAGAATGCCGGTCAGATATACGCAAACTGGGGTTATCTGCGTATGTCTCTGGCAAAGCATCTAAAGGGGAAAGAAGTTCCCCTGTGCTAGGAGGTCGCAGCGTACCTTTTTTTACATCCTGCTCCTGTGGAGAGCATTTTTCAGAAAAAACATTTCTGCGCTGTAGGATTCCGCCTGGAATGCTCCCTTGATCCGTGCTTAAGCTTTTACCACTTCCATCTTTTTGCACCGACTCATTGCACTTCTGCCAAACATCGCCTGGTTTATTGTTGTAATTTGGATTTGTTGTTATATTAGGAGCATCATTTGTCGGTTTCTCCTCACTCCATTTTCTGTTCAATTTCGGGGCGTTACGATGGGTCGAGTAAGGTATTGGTGGTTCCGCGTTGCCGTCAGATGCCAATGCTACATTAGACGGATTGGAAAATTTCATTGGGGAGTTTGGATTTGTTCCATGATATGACCCTGAATTTTGTAAGGCCTCTGCAGTGGTCCCGGGTTGCTTCACCGAATGACAAAGAGAGTTATACTGTGGACCTCTGGAGAGAGATGGCTGTTGCGCTACACCTCCAGGACTTGGCTGCCTGTTGTTGCCGATTGTAGTGGGATACTGACTTATTAAAGCACCCTCTGGAACTGACCTCGCTGGCGTTCCAGGGTGAGATATTCCACTGGCAGGCACTGACTGTCCACATGGAGACCAGTTAAGAGGATTTCGCACGGGCGACTGATTGTATGCTGCATTTCCTGTCGCTGCCCTCTGGCGGGGTAGGGTCCTTGCGGGTGACTGACTTTGTGACGCGTGATCAGATTGCGTTCCGTGTCGATGGTGATGAGACACATTTCCAGCACTGAGGTGACGAGGAATTCGTACTCTCTCGTCAGAATAATCAGGCATCCCTTGACTGTGGTGCCGTTCATGACTCCGAGCTACATTACCGGTGCTGTTGGCTCTTCCGCGTCTTGGTGTCCCGGATCTCGGCTCACTTAAGGTACGACTTCGACATGGAGTAGAAGGAAGGCTGGAAACAGTTTCCTTTCCAAGCAAATTACCTGGGTTTGAATTGGTGATAGAGCTTGGAGGTTTGTTACTATTGCCACCGTTAAACAATGGGTTGACATGAATACCCGTCCCATCGTCTTTCTTCACTGTTCCATTCTCCGCACCAGAATATCTGTTTTAACATATAAAGGCATTTATCAGTGAGTTTGTTATTGTTTTGATACGATTTAAGCAAGAATTGGATTTAAACATAAATTTCCGGGGACTCGTCTCATTACACTTTTGTCATACTGTTATCATTGGCGGCTTCATCTCTGTTAATGAATTGGAAGGGAGGAATAACATTCCCAATAAACGAATGAAATATGAGCTGTAAGCGAGAGGACACTCTTATAGATCATAAGGGTACGTAATTGTTTATGAACAATGCCAGTGCAAAATACCTGCAGGGGTCTTAAATGTTCACATGAACCATAAGTGAAAGTAGCTCATTTTCTTTTTGAACTACATCCAAACAAAGTTTAACTTTATCAGCTGTCTATCTGAAATACTTTAGTTTGATCCGCCTGAATGCAAGTAAGTTGAGCTTGCATTCATTTCTTACCTACAGCAATTTCCGTTTTATTTTTATAGGCTTTTGAAGCCATTAGAGGATATTTCTTTCGCTTTTTTTGACTTTTTATATTTTTTAGACGGAAACTCCAACACTTTCGTAGGACTTTTAAACTCTTGAAAAGTCCTATAAACAATAAGCCCATAATTAATAGAATGATTCTCTGTTTCTCACCTATCGATATTGAACTCTTTGGGAACATGATTATTTACGTCATGGGCGGTAAATACAACTTCAGGTCCTTTTGAAAGCATTCTATCGGGTACTTCCTCTGCGTCAGGTAATTTTTCACTCTTCCCGGGGATATGTCCATTCTGGTTGGTTGCCTTCGTATCCTTTGGTGGAGCTATGAATCTCTTGGGTTGGTGCATTATGTCAAGCTTCAGGAATTCCTTCTTTTTCTGAAGGGTTAGAAAGCAAGCAACAACTGCCACCATTATAATCGCCGCTCCCAATGCGCTCAGGAGAAACACCGTCGTGTAAGTTGAAGAATTGTCTGCAAATGATTGTAACAAAACTTGTGAAACAGTGATCTATTGTTCGTCTGCAAAAAATATGATAAGGACCTGTAGGACATTTCAATTGTTCAACATCGGGATGAAAGCTCTCAAAATTGGTTTTGAGTGATCAAAGAGTTTTAGGAAACCGCAGAACAGCAGGGTAGAAATGAATTCGCAATTCTAGAATGACTTAAATCACGTCCATTTGTATAAATGTGTGGTCCATAAAATTTAGATATTTTTATAATTTTTATTCCACTGAAATATCTTTTTATTATGTGATTCATATTAATGCTGTAATGGCTGTTGTTATCGTTCTTGTTGATGATGATGTTTTTCTTGTTGCCGCCTAAACAGGAATCATTTGCGACGACAAAAGTGCGACTGGTTCCTTCCTTAGAAAAGCGAGTCATGGCATGGGAGTAGTATGACAAGCATTCCAGAAAGCTAGCTACATCTTCCAACATTTTGTTATTGGGTTCAATACAAGCGAATCCCAAATAATTCAAGTACAAAAGAAGCCTAGATTCTTTATGTTCTTACCCTTTTTACTACCCAAAGTGCCGTTATTCACTTGTAATTTGTATACTCCAAAGTTCATCCGCGTATCTTACCTTTCATGTGAAGAAACAAAAGGTAAAGTGATCCTGCATCACCAATGACGACCTTTGGTCCTTCCTGCTCCAAAACTACTGGTGTACCACTGGAAACTTCCTTAGATGAAGGTCCCTTGCGAGTTGTCGGTATGATTGGTCGTAAAGTGGTGGGTATGGAGGTTAGTGTTCCGTTTGGTAATGAGCAGTTGGTACAGTTCACTTGTATCGTGATTGGTACACCTGTGGACGTGGTTGGATTCTTAGACTTTAGGTGTCGTTCAGTAGTTATTGTTGCATTTGTTGACACAATAGGTATGGTTATTGGCACACTAACCTCAGAACTTATGACTGTAACGTTCGGTTTCATCGTAATGACACCTTTACTTACCGTCATTGGTTTAGTGGTCGTTTCTCGGGTGCGTTTCTTAGTCGTTTTCGGCTTAGAAACGATTAGTAACGTTGTCGGCGTCACTTTAGTGGGCTTGTTGGTCTTCGTTACTGGCGCTTTAGTCGATACTTTGGTAAACGATAGAGTCGAAAGGTTGGAAGTTGTTTTATCGGGGGTTTTCGGTGCAGAAGTGTGCTTTGTGGACTGAGGTGCTTTAGTTGTGCGTGTGCGACCCTTTCTTACAGTAGAATTAGTGCGGGTTCTTTTTCGTTTGGTCAGGGTTGTTACTCTTTTACGTGTAGGAGTTAGTTTGGGTGAAGACGTGGATAAAGTGATAGGATTAGTGCTGTAGCTAGGTGTAGTAGTGTATAGAGGAAAGGTCCTGATTTTTAATTCATGTTTGTTCACTAAAGAAGAAAAAGGAAAGAGAAGTACAATCGTGAGAGAAAAGGTCGTATCTTAAATTGCAAGTGAAACAATTTAGAAAGATATAGAGAATAAAAAAGGAGAATTTCAAGTAGAAGTTACAGGAAGTATCTGCCCAAAATTGGTGTATTGCCCAATGATTTGTACTGCATCACCACACTCCAGGAGAAACATCCAGCTGTGAGTCAAAAAATAACATTAAAATGTAATAATCTAGTTACTGAAAAAATACTCACCGCAGGCATAAATAACTTTAAGAACTTTGTAAACTCCTTTGCAGTGATTTCCAAAGTACGTTCTATTTGCGGTAACGGTACAACGCTTTTTCTTGTCACACAATTTCATAATCTGTACCGTGATATTCATTAAGGGACATTTTAAGTAGGCGTTTGTGTCATTAGCCTGAATCACTGATTCATCGACGAGCTCCTCTTTAAAGGGACAAACAGTATCCCCGTACTCCTCGCGTCCGTAGGTAGCTGTATAAATTACCATTGCAAGAGACGAGTTATTGCACTTCCATTTGACCGTCTTTCCTTGGCAGATTACCTTGGAGAACGTACGTCCTATGTCCTCTATACGAACCTCTGAAACAAAACGAAACTATCAGTTTATTGTATGGAATGTACAAAAAATGTAGTATGGAATGTACAAAAAATGTCGCAACCCTAATTCTCTATAATTTTCCATCGTACTTCGTTTAGTGGGAAAAGTAGATATTAAACTATACATTAAGGGAAGAACAACTGGATTACGGAGAATCGACCAAAATCAGAAGTACAGGTACCAAGATAGCAGACGTGCTCAACCAGAGTATTGTCACGATATCCTATAATAGTCCTTCAGCGAATATTCTTAGAGTATTAAAGACGATTTTCTGTTCATACAGAGTCTTGAAGGTGTTTTAGAGTATTTGATAACCTTTTGCTTTTTTCTTTTTCGCACTGATGAAGTAGACGAGACACTCACTCCAAATTTTAACGCCAGGAAAGCTTGTAAAAAACTTCCAAAATGTCATTTCTTCCGAAGAATGAGAAATCTTGGGTAATTGGCTGTTTGGTTCAAAAAGTCTCAGAGTCACCTTTATTTCATTAAACATGTGCTATCGGGATGTTGCACCCCTTAGAAGCCCGGCTGACAAACTTGGAGGAAAACTTAAAAGCGGCAACAAATTGTCACCGGTTTATTAAGATTTTTAATTAAGGTTTCTGTGCACTCTCATAGATGTTGCGGCCGTGTTTTCTTTCTTTCAAAACACCTCTCTAAATTTGCAGCTTCATTGTAATCGGTATGAAGGAAAGTTTTACATTCGACTGAAAACGTTTGAGTGAGAATTTTATCGGATGGAAAGTGCAAATAAGATATTTTGGCCACATTAATTACACCAAAAAATGGGATGGTGAAAATTCATTCCCTATATAATTAGGTGCGATTTTCTGACATTTTTCAATCGATACACATTCAATACTTTCAAAGGAACTGTAGCATTGCGCTGCGACATGTTGAAGGAAAGGCCTACTATAACGTCAATAAAGATGGCACATTTTGACAAGTTTCATATTGTGGAAGAAAATTGTTTCTTTCACGAATAACTGATGTTTTTCCTACGGCACTGAGATATTAAGACAGCTGGAAGTAATACACGCCACGTACCAGGAAACAAATTTGTTAAGAATACAATATCTACCTTCTTTGTTCGATCGCATTTGCATTTTTCATTTGATTCTGGACGTTCAATTTGGGTCCACAAAGAAATTGCTGCAAGATCTTTGTGAAGGGATGTTTACATCTATGGCCAAAAACAACTTTTTCGAACCAATTGTTCTTCCCCCTGTGCGATGAAAAGAATAACTTGGTGATTTTGTCCCGTGATCTTTGCTTCCAGCCCTCGTAGATCGGCAGGCTTATGAGACAAACCTTGATATATTATTTATGAAGAATAGTTCGTACTCTCCCTATATTCTAGCAAGCTTTTACATTTGCGAAGTGTCTGCCATAAAAAATACATGATGAGAAAATGTAATTCATGTACGTGAGCCATCGTTTTACAATTCGTGGGAGAATTTCATGGAAATTCTTCAAGTTAACCTCTAATTAGATGTCCAGGCGTGTCGAGCAATGAAAGTTTTAAAATATTAAAGGACGTTGTTCCAGAAAAGGTTCCGTTCAATTAACTGACTTTCAAACATATGCTGAAAAATTTTGACTCTCTTAAACACGAAATGAAGGACAACAGAAATACCGTGCAAATATCGTCATTCATGAAAATATAAATTTCAAACTTTACGACAGAATCACTAGTTTGTTTAAAAAAACCTTCGTTTCTGAAATTAAAGCACTTTCCAATGCAAATGTTTTTCTTCTCACTAAAAAACGTGACGAAAATGAATTGACTACAGAACATATGACAAAAACCCAAAGAGACTTTTCAGTAGCTGTAATTAACGACCATCCGATAATGCCTACAGATGTGTCCATTCCTGAGCGTGGGATAAACATGTTTACAAAGGTTGGGTAATTACTGGACTTTATTCAGAAATAACTTCCCTTGTGGAGATGACACGAAATGTGTTAATGAAAATGACACAAAGAAGAGCAATTATCGGTAATGACGACAGTGAGAAAGCAACTCAAAAAGCACGGTTTCAAATTTTTCGTCTCATTTAAAAATGCTCCCGATAGGGAAAGCTCATTAGGGTTCCATTGAATTTCTTCTGGGGCATGTTGAGTTCACGTTGATTTTCTTTGAGACATGTTGAGCTCAGACACAACTCATTTCTGTATTGCATATTTTATCCGGCTAAAAAAATGCTTGTTTTTGTTTTATTCATATCGCAAATCTAGCCACATTTGTTTCCTCAATGGACGCTTGTGGTTTTTAAATTTTGCATCGCCCTCTTTCATTTGCCATTTTTTCTTGAAATTGACGAAGGCTGCGGCTGCAACATTACTGATTTATTGTGTATGGCTTTACCATATATTGACTTAAAAAATAGAATTATTTTACCATTTTCTGAGTCAAGGAACTCACTCAGTGATAGGCTTGTTGTCTACATTTGCGGTCAACAAAGCGATACTAAGTGAATGTCAAACTTTACCACAAACACTGTCTAACAATGCTTTTCTAATTTTTCTCGTTTTTCCTATTACACAATAAACTTTTCAAAAGAATTCAAACCATCCACAAACCTATCACTATTAAAGTCACAAAAGTAAGGTGAGGAATTAATAGTCACCCCGAACTTCGCGATATTTGCTGAGGTGACTGCTAGTCTTGCCCTCTCATTTTCAGATTTTCCTCAACTGTTGCACTAAACGGGATATAAATGATTTCACAGTGATTCTTTTATACGCTTGCGAAACTTAAATTCCACGCGCAAACTGATATAATGCGGGTCGTTGCTACGACCACAGACAACCCAGGTTACTCAGACGGGATGCAAGACAAAAATAACATGAGCTTACCTCCATTATTAACCGAGACGGTCAGCTTCAGTACAAGGATCACAAGGCTAATCTGGGTAAGGCAAAAACAAGCAGATTAAATACCTGTAGGTACAAGAAAATGCGCAGCGTTTCAAGCCCGAAGCATGTGAAATATTTCACAACCTTACCCTTGCAAGCATCGCGAAGAAGTTAAAAATGTAATTATCCTGAGTTGTGGGTCATTGGTCTCTTCCGAACTGCTCAAGAAGCCGGAAAATTATCCTCTTCGTCAGTACATATGCATGGACGAATGTGAAGTTGTAGATCTTGTTGCACCCAAATTGACTTGCCCGTCCGGGTATGCGAAGTTTATGGTGATTTTCATTAATTTTAATGCGCTTTTAGAAGGGTGAGCTGTCGTCCAATTTGAAAGGTGTTGTGGCCGGTGAATCAAATTTCGTCCGAATGTCAGTTGATAAACAATCGATGTTTGTCGAGATCTCGACGATAAGCCGCAAAACTCTGATCGATTTGATCTAGGGTGCTAGGTCTTAAAGTGGTGAAAACCGCTTAATTCCAAGGTAAACTAAGCAGATATTTTTGGTTTTCTACACAAATTTAATTTAATCGTTTCACCACCTGCTTAGAAGCATCACCTGTTTGCCTAATATGGGTAATGGCTTGTCAAATACACCAAGCCATAATTGCAGTCGTAGATTGACAATTATAAACAGCAAACAAAGCCCATTGGAACTGCACAAAAGGCAAACAAAATCATAATAACTTGAGACTCTGGACTGTGTTTACAAATTTACATTTTGGGAGGCCTTCTTGGTCGCGCGCGACAAAGTAGTATAACAACGGCGCGTGGCGAATCGCACGGGGATACAAATTGCCAATTTCAGAGCAAAATTCTACAAAGCTGTGCTTAAGCGAGGTGAAAGAAAACATGTGCTTCGAAAATACTTGTGAATGATGTTTGATTTTAATGGCCATGACATTGTTCTCTCGCTTCAAAAACGTAATATTATGCAAAATTTCTAGATATGTAAGTTTCGTATTTCTAGGCTGTCAAAGCCGTGTGATAAGTCTCTTAAGATATAACAAAGCGTCTTCGAAACCACTTAGTCGCTGATCGTTTCTGACAAGTTTAAAGAAAGTCAAACTACACAATTCTTTATCTAAAGTAATTTTAACAGTTTTCCTTCGAGAACAGGACAATCATTATTTTTTCGTTTTCGTCGTCAGAGAAAACGTGACTTTTTTATCAGAAGCGTTTTGCTACGCCTTTGTGGATTAAAAATCTTCCAAAACATAGATTGATTTTCTTGTTCTGTGAAAAAAAACTACGAAAATTGCGCAATTCATCAAACAGCCCTTATTTCAAAGAGTTGTATGTCTATTCAGGAATCCTCTCCTAATCTATTATTAATCACTCAATTTTGTAAAAATGTTTGTAAAACTAAAGCAGT
>OMLO01002918.1_pt1 | contig 14002 bp, 10 predicted proteins | sample 1674811 | NCBI WGS metagenome assembly OMLO01 (sample SAMN06265003, study PRJEB25207) | coral metagenome | isolation source: Coral host | place: Mexico:La Bocana,Puerto Morelos, Mexico | collected 2008-11-13
GTTGGATAATAAATCTCTTATTAGACATTTTAGTGTGTAGTATCGCTGTAAATTTTTACTCATCATTTGTATTCTGACTCGCCCTTCGGGCTCGCCAAAATACTTCATGACTCGTAAAAATATACAGCGATACTACACACTAAATCGTCTAGTAAGATATATTTATATATACGATGGATTTGCATAATTCTAAGGGAAATTTATATATAGTGAATCACTGTACTATTAAGTAAATATTGTTAGTAAGTTAATTTTGTTGAATGTACAAATGAATACCAAAGGTTCAATGGAGCCCCTGAATAAATAAGCAATCTGGAAAATAACAGGGCATTTGTCGCAGAAACATGTCTGACTGATAAAGACCGATACTGTACAAAACGGCAAATGTATGGGCCTTATCTTGTACGGTTCCCTTTTTTGCTTTACAGGGGGTCTTACTAGATTCCAATCTGGTTCTATGCCCACAATAAACCTGTGAATAGTTGCTACATGATGTAAGCGCAGCGCAGGTACCTTGGTAATTCGAGTCCTTATCTGATTCTTAACATCGCCATTGTAACACGTAACTGATCGACCCTTTGAGCAGCTTTTTATTTTGCTAGGAGAAGAGAGAAGAGCCGCGAAGCCACGAACCGTAAGTATGCGGGGCTCGAAAGATGTTCGGAAAAGCACAGCTACCCCGCCGTACTCGCGGCCCGTGGCTCCGCTACCTGCCTCGGCTCACGGCGTTGGTAACTCGTTGCCTGAGTTTTTTTTTTTGCGTTCTTCGTCGTAAGAAATCATAGTCAGGTTAAGGCTCCTGGTGGGAGTCGAGGGTCGAGTGCGCAAATTAAACCTGTGAAAGTCTCGGCTAGCCCCGCCCTTCATGCTATCTTCCACTCTACAAGATGCAGAATGGCGCATCGTGTCTAGACGGACCAATCTGACACATTTTTTTGGATAACATTGTCTTTCACTAAAAAGGTCTTCAAAACAGGGGCATCAAACTGATCTGTTAAAAGATTCGTTTTCAGTTGCATTCGCACTGCCTGGAAAACTCAGCAGCACGCCACCGATATAACTTAACTTCAACCCACGAAAAGAGATTTGTGCCGAGATTACTTGTTGGCTGAGTGAAATGTTCTGGATTCCTTTTCATTGTGAAGTTCACATTATTTAAGTGCTGGTAGACACTGCAAATGAACAAATTGAATGAAAATGACAAGATAGGCAAGCATCTGCAGATGTGAAGTTTGGTTTACGAGTTAGTTCTTCTGGACAAGAACTACTTAAAATATGTTAAACGCAAAACACAATGGAGAGTACTTACAAAATTGTACAGTCTAATGAAAAGATTTGGAACTGTCACAGGATTCCATGAATTGAATGCATTTCAGAAAGCTTCCATAGCTCTCCGCTGGTAGTAAAATATAATAATTTGTTCTGATGTAATTGTCGCTTCCGCTTGTTTGTTCTTCCTCTTATAGTTTTGTACACTTTTATAAAATGGTAAAACCATTAATTAAAATTGACGAAGAGTTTGTTTTTTGCGTTGTTTATACTCCTCATAAATATGTGTAGAGATACTGAGTGATAAATTCCACTCGCCCATAAACAGATTTCACAGAAATAGATTTCATAAGTAAACGGCAAAGAGCTTATCTGAGTGTCAAGTATACGAGTTTTGAATAGTAAGGTGTCAAATAGGTGTTGTGCCGTTATAAAACGTTTGGCCAGAGTTCTTGTCTAACAAGGTTGTAAGCTCAGTTAAGTCTAGAACCAAGTTGTCGGCTTTAGCTGCAGCACGTAGTTTTGCAGATCTGGAACGTGGATTAAGGTAAACTTCCTCATCTGAAGGATGAATGACGTTCTTATGAAGAGGAAGCCACGTGCTGGCTTTCGCCTTTCCCGCAACTTTTGTTTTGGATCGCAGGTAGCTCACCTCAGAGTTGGCTTCTTTGAAGAAATGTCTAACGATAGAGTCTTCTAAAGCATGAAATGAAATGACTACAAGACGACCTCCAGGACGCAGCAGTTTGTGCGCAGTTTTCAGGGCACATTGAAGTTCATTCAGTTCGTCGTTTACAAGTATGCGCAATGCTTGGAAAGTTCTTGCCGCAGGGTGCAGGTTACGGGAAAACCTGTCGGTTCTGTTGTAGCGCACCGCTGCCGTTACAATGGCAGCTAACTGTCTCGTGAACAGTATTGGCATCTTTCCACGAGCTCGCACAATAGCCCTGGATATTCGAACTGTAGAACAAAAAATAAAACAAGGTTAGGTGAGTAGATCTCAAGTAAACACAACACAGCACCATCAACCACCAATTGACTTGAGAGTTACAAGAGTAAAGAAACTCACTACCAAGGAGATTTACCAAGCAGAATACTGTGTGATCTAATTCCCTTCCCTGACACTAGGACAGTAGGTATGTATAGAGACTAGAAAGAACAATCTTTATGTCAAAACTGTGGAATTAACTGGAATGATGGGTTAACTACATGTAGTTAAGTCAGATCTTGGTTGGTTGGTGAGATGGTCAGTTTAACAGGCAGCTGGCTAGTCAGTCAGTCAATCAATCGATCAGTCAGTTAGTCAGTCAGTCAATCCATCAGTCCTAATAATAATAATAATAATTATTTATTTATAGTGCACTTTTTAACATATCAGGTGATCAAAAGCGCATAAGCGTCCTTCTGTCAGTCAGGTGGTCAGTCAGTCAATCATTCAGTCAGTCCATCTTTCCATCAGTTTATCAGTCCATCGGTCCGTCAGTCCGTCAGTCCGTCAGTCAGTTAGCCAGTCAGTCAGTCAGTCCGTCATTCATTCAATAAGTCAGTCAGTCACTCAGTCACAGTCAATCTAAACTGGATCTGGCTATTTGGATGGTCGACTGGTCAGCCAAACAGGTAACTAGACAACCTACAGATTAGAAATTAGTTGGTCAGTTAGTCAGTTTGAGGGTGTGAGAAGACTAGAACAAGATCTGTATGGTAAAATGGTGGAATCAAATCAATGATATCTTGGACTTGCTGAGTTGGTTGGCCAAATGATTGACTGGTCAGCCAGTCAGGCAAAGAGCCAATGTAGCACAGCTGTCAGTTTGAAACTGAAGAACCTGCTGAACCAAAAGAAATGTACTGATGCAATATACTTGATAATGTCATGGCTGAATGGTTAGTCAGTTAGTAAGGAGATCAGATGACCATTGTAGTATTCCAGAATGTAATGGTGACGCAAAAGACTGTATATTAAGCACCAACCAGCATCCTTTTCTTGTCCATATTGCCTTAATACAGCTGTAAGCTCTGTCTCATTAATAGAATTGACCACATCAGCAGCTGTCATCAGAAGCTGCTTGTCACCTCTTTCTTTGCTAAAATTTCTTACATCCATTCTCATATCAAGTGGACCATCTTTGTAAAATGAAAATCCTCTGTCTGGATCATCAAATTGAATACTGGAAGCACCAATGTCAAGAAGCATTCCATCAACAGATTCATTTTTAATTCCATGGCTTTGAAGAAGTTTGTAGATATTACTAAATTTTCCCAAAATGGGAAATATCTTTCCCTTGAATTCAGGTCTCTCTGAAAGAATGTGAGCTATCTCTATTGCACTTGGATCTCTGTCAAGAGCATAGACTTTGCACCTTGCGCTTGAAAGGATTGCTGCACTATGTCCTCCAGAGCCAAATGTTGCGTCTATGAAAATCTGCAGAAATCAAAGAAGAAAGTAGGCCTAAGCATTTTTTTTACACCAGATTAATTTGATATTTAGGAGTACAGTACTAGTGTCATACTCGAAAATGGCTATGGAGACCTGACACTGAGAAGTTAAAACACAATTTAGAGAAAAAGGTATGCAATCAATATTAAGGAGTCTTAGCAATGACGATGGCGATGCCAAGAACGACGCCTTGTAAAAAAGTATTCATATTTTACCCTTGAATGCCGCAACTGTGTTGATCTGTTCAGTATGCATATCGGTTTAAAAGCCTACTCAGGCTAAATATGTAATGACAACGTTCAATTAAAAAGGAAGACATGAAAAATTAACCATTCTGGTACACATTCTCCAAAATACCCAAGACTTTGTCATTTCACGTTGTTTTGCAGAGGACGCCAAAGAAATGTACAAAGATTCAAAACGCACGTGCACAACCATTGTTCTGCTCATTAAACCTTTTGTTTGGTGACGTTTGCGTTGCCGTTTCCGTTGTGATTTGCTAAAACACCCTATTATTTCTGGACATGGTACTTGCTATATATGTATGTGAATCACCAACTGGTATGGTTTTAAGCCATTTTCATGTGAAACAGGGTACAAAATTCTGACCAAGTTGGTCTGAAACTGGACGTTCTTAATAAACAACAAAAGCAATGGCACCCAGTCCTTCTGGTTAGACTGAATGCATTAGAGGTAAATTACCAAGGTACTTAGGGGTCTGAAACAGGGTATCAATTATTTGGTAATTTGGTTATATCAACTAAGTTGAAAATGTAAATTGGCCACCGTAACGAGTTAAAAAGCTGCCTTTTTCGAGCATTAGCCCTTCATCAGACTCAGAGCTTTGTCAGCTTTTTAACTTGTTACGGTGGCCAATTTACGATTTCAACTTAGTTGATATAACCAAATTACCTTGTTAACCCCCCCCCCCCCCCCCCCCCGACACAGCATCACAGTTTCTTTAGAAACTTTCACCCTTATCAATTATTTGGTTTGGTTTGAAATCGGGTATCGAAAATCAAAGACGTGTCACATAACCTCGCCAAAAATTTCGTAGACTATTCCCCCTCTCTCCGACTTATCTCTCCGACTTAGAAACAACATTTGATTTAGGTTACAAGGATCTTATTTTTCTACATCCTTTTGTGACGTAAACAATCACAGATTGTATTATGGACCTTTCAATTCCGCCAAGATTTTCAAGCTGTTTTGTTGCCTTACCACATTATGTATATATTATAAACCATATGACTATCCTTTATATAGCCTTTATTTCTGGTCAAAAGAAAACTACGCGAATGAAAAAGAAGCTTGGAAAAGCGAAAACAATCGTTCCGCCGCGACCCGCAGTGAAAATTTCCGGGAAATTTCATAACTTACTTGTCCATCACGAGGAGCTAGAAAGCTGAGACACTCCTTCAGCATCACAGGGACATGGATGGTGTGTGAGTCACCTTGAGTACAGAAGCATCGCAATTTCTGAGAAGGTAATATAAAGAGACTTCTTGTACAAAACGACGACAAAAAACTCGCCGCCATATTGTTTTCCTTGTTTGAAACGACTGACCAGAAATATTGCGGATTCAAGCGCGCCTACTTTCAAAATGGCGGCAGCTAGAACACAGCTCGTGGATCCAGTCGAAAGACTGAAAGAAGAGTACAAAGCCTGGAAACACAATCACCCCAAGGTCTGCTATTAAACCGTACTTCTTTCAATTGTTCGGAGGGAATTGTTGTTGCAGTCTTTAATTTAAAACTGATATTTCAAAACAAGATCTTCTAGAAATATGCTGAATGTCCATGTCGCAATGAATTCGCATTCCCTGTATGCTTAAGCAACAAGAGGGCTTCAGATTTAAGCTCTTCTTTTTAAGTCTGAATATTTACATCATTTTGGTTTAGGATTTCATCGTAAATCCAGTTAAGAAGGACAATGAAGAAACCGACTGGCTAACATGGCAATGTGGTAACTGTTTAATGTGGTAACTGTTAATTAGCTAATTAGCTAATTTTAATTAGCTCATTAAAATTAGCTTAGTATATATTTTCCATGTTGGTATTCAGTGGAACTGACAGCCATTTCCTCAACTAATAGATAATTATTTTATATAGAAGTATCTGCGAGATTAACAGAAACAAACAAATAAATCATAATATTTGCCATGGTGCATTGGCTTAAATCAAGCATCTGCTTAAGAGAGCAGGCAGCACCTGGAGTAAGTGGGGGTAAGTTGGAGTCTGGAGGGTTGTAATAAGCATTCCATCCAGGGCTATCCAGGGGGGAACTAGAAGTAAGGTTTTGCACACCTAGCTGCTAGTTGCTGCTGAAATGGGGACAAGCTTTGCCTGCATAGAACGCTTAAATCTGATGTAGAATTTGTTTACTATCACCAGGTTATCACTAATAAAAGCACATTTGTCTTTTCTTTCATGTAGCTATCCCAGGACCCAAGAAGGTAAGGTTATGTATTTCAAATATAACATAACATACCTACAGGCAATCATGGGTCACCTCAAAAATAGTTATTTTGATTGTATATCAATTTTTTTTTTCCAGTCACCTATATTATTACTTTCTGGATTTTCTACAAGGCCTTCTATAAGGATTTGACATAATACTTCTCAAACTCAATAATAATTTAATGATCAAGTTTAAACAAACAAAATCATGACTGTCACAGTGCACATCGATCTTAACTACCAGACATTTTTTTATGATTTTATTTTATTTCTCAGTTTCGTCATAATTTTAGTTTCGATTGAGAAGATATATATTAACCACTCAAGACAATGTGCTGCTACATGCCATATTTGTCTCAAGACAATACTCTGCTACATGACATATTTTCAATTTTCTTCTCAGTGTTTGGAAATGTGGTCAAATGCGGTCTTTTGTTTTTTATATATTACAACTTTTTGTAGGCAGGCAGTCCTGTTGTTTCTTTTTGTTTTCTCTTATTATTTTCCTCTGATGTATTATTTTCACTTAGACCATTTGGGAAGGAGGTATGTACAAGCTGGTGTTGTCTTTTCCCCAGGATTACCCATTTTCACCTCCTAAATGTAAGTTTCCAGTGGCTCAAGTTATATTTTGTTGTAACTGCACAACTGTGACTAGCTGAAAACCTGATCTATTTTTAGATCTGTCGGGGAATGTTGAAGTTCATATATATGTAAATAACCAACTGTTTCCCAGCAAGTTCCTATCACCCATTGTGCATCCAACATGTTTGTTCAATATGATGTCCTGGCTTACTGCAGTAGCTCCTTGCTCTGTGTCTGATGTGTCAACTCCTATCTCATTAACAAAATTTAATGAAGATGATTGTCTTATTTGTATTAGGTGTGTTCAATCCTGTTATCTTACATCCAAATGTTTTTCCTTCTGGCAAAGTCTCCTTGTCGCTGATAGACAAGAGTAAAGGCTGGAAGCCACAAATCACCACTAAAGAGGTAATAATTAAAACAGTGTTTACTTTTCCTTAATTCAATGCGTTAAGTGACACAAAGAATATGATTTGAACATTTGTTAAAATGCTTTCTTTTTATCAGGTACTCCTTGGTATTCAGCTGTTATTAGGTGAACCTAATTTCCAGGACCCAGCTCAGGCAGAAGCTTATGTAGTTTATTGGTAAGGAGAAAAAAAATTCACCTCCATGAATACTAATAACTGGGCAGTCCATTGGAATTTGTGTGACTAGTGTTAATGACATTATGGACACAGCATGTAAATTACCATAATCATTCTTTTGAACTCAGCTGAGGGATCTAAGGGGGTTTGGGGGGGGGGGGGCGATATTATTATTTATAACACGCTGAATTGGCCTAGAAATTCCTTGTGCTGAGGACCTCAATTGTTAAAGTGTTCTGATGGAGGATACCCCAGACCCTGATATCAGGGACCACCTTTGACAGTCTGTCTATTGAACCCCCTTCTCTAAAATCCTGTATCTGCTCCATCCAATATTTTACCCTCCTCCCTCCTGCCAAGGAACTATGAAGCTGATGGTTTCCTTTTGTGATTACTCTCAACTCTCTGTTGCAGCCAAAGTCGGATGGAATATGAAGAAAGAGTTAAGAAGCAGGCAAAAGAGATGGCTCCAAATGGGCTTGGATAGAATTTAAAAAATAAGTTATATTAGACATAATAAAGAATTATTTAAAAATATCAAAGTAGAGGTAATAGCAGCACCTATTTCATGATCGGGCAGTTTTCTCTATACACTCAATTTCTGAATCTCCCTCCTGGACCATCATTTCTCCCCTTCTAGGAAGGATTTTGGGAGGGTTCCTTTGCGAAATAGTGGCTGGTAATCATAACTATGTACTCTAAGGCCATGATCTTTAGGTACTGAGATCAACCATTCTCAACCAAGCTACAATCGACTCAGAGGTACAATCACGCAACACAATCACACAAATGCTTTTTCAACCATTTCAACCTGGTTTCAGGTTGAAAATGTTAATCAACCAAACCAACCAAAACTGTTTTCTCTTGACTACCCCCCAGTACTTTTCTTAGACTACAATATGTTCTGCCATCTTCAGATATGTTTTAATGTTAGATCTGCAAAGGTGGTCTTACATCAGGACAATGTGGTGACAAGAGAAACATAGCCTAGTTTAGGCCATCTGACATTTGCTTAAGAAAAGGTGTGAACAAGCAAAGAAAGAGCGACTAAGTTGAAATTTGAATTGTACATGATGTATTAAAACTTTGTACTGAACAGCAAGACCTATAACTCAAATCTATAAATACATTAAAATTCTCCATTAAATCTAGAGTTAAAACACTTAAACGAACCAAGGAAAGGTCCTTCAGGACTTGCTGTTGATATGTTTATGTCTGTGTTGTGGTTCAATTTTATCCATGGTAAAATTCATTATATCCCTTTGTTTCATATACATTATCACATATTACCATGCACCAGAAGAAACGACAATAGCAAATTGTTATGGCCAAAACTGAACCGCAAACAAATACATCAAACAATTTAGTTTAAACTGTACCTTTGTATTACTGGGCATACCAGCCAAACTAAATAAAACTTGTTCTCTACAACTTGATATTTTTTTTTTTGCCAAAGAAATATTTTGTATACAATATACACTTACTGCAGTTACATCATTCTCTATCAGTGATAGTGTTCATCACATTTTGTAAATGTCATGTTACATGCTATTCCTCCTTATGATGGCATGACAACAGAATTTTGCCATAACTTTGGTAACCAGTGAAAATAACTGTGTTCATATTTTCTACACAGACTTTTCTTTGATTCTGTTCATGGTTTATTTGCGTCACTTGTTGCCAAAAACTGTTGTTGATAAAAAATGTTTCAGTTACTGTATAGAAGGTGCTGAGTCTAAAATCCACCGAAAGCACAGAATCACACATTAATGAGGGTGAAGGGAAATCCTGAAGCCTAAGACCTAAATTTGTTGATGCCAAATCTTTTTGCTGCTTAAAAAACCTTCAGTTCTGCAGACTATAAATTTAATAAATAGTGTAGCTATGTCTTCTGTTGGCAGGAACAACATAAATTATTCCCTTCTATTTATGTAATACAAAAGCTTAACTGAGAATAGAGGATCAGGATTCTTGAGCACAAGAAAGATGTCATCTTATTGCAAATATCATGTCAAACCATTCTCAAACTTGCACATACAAATATAACATGTTTTGAGGGCATTAAAAGCAGTCTGTGTTATGTTATCACTGGTGATTGATCTCCAAGAATCATACTGCCTGGTGAAACAATGTTCACCCCTGGGTTGACTCCCTCGGGGGAGAAACTGACAACAGGATCTTGGCCTTGTTGGGTTTGTTGAGAAGGCAAGCCATTTGATTGGATCACAGATGTTCCTGGAGAGACCTCTGACATTGTATGGGGCTGAAAGTTGTTAAGAATAACAACAGGTGATATTAAAAGGTTTTTCTAGAAAAATGGTTGAAATTAAGTACACATTCAAACAAAATAAGTTTGAAGCTGTCCGATATTGTATACTATTAATAATTATCCCTGAAGCAACAGATAATACCAGACGGTGAGTAGTAATAAAACTCACTTTTTCATCCTTTTTCTTCAACTGAAACCGGCAAGTTACCACATCAAACAAGAAGCCAATGAATGAATGCAGCATGCCTACAACAGACATTTACCAGATAATAAATACAAAACATGTTTTAAATCGAAACATTAAAAAAATAATATTGCAATCAACAAGAGTAAAGTACTTTCAAAAGAATTTTCAAGCAAGGCATTGTAGCTCATAGGGAGCCTACATGAGTGAGTGAAAAAAGATTTTAGAATTTTACCTGAAGTAGCAAACATTCCTCCTACAATACCACAGAGACGCACCAAGAAACCCCAGAATGATCTATGCCGACTTTCAACTCGTACCATTATCGACGACATGTCATACTTGAAGAAAATTCCTAACAAGAATAAAATATCAATGCAGTAATTATAAGTAGCCCAGGTAAGCTTCCTATGAGTGAAAAACTGTAAAAATTCATTGGCTTCCCCATGTAGTGTGTAAAGGAGTAGGTCAGTGTTTCATGAAAGTTTGATTGCTTTGGTGCTTTTCACTTTTCTGCTTTCCATACTATGTAAAATGTACATGTAGGTTTCTCTATACTTCTTCCTTACCAGAAATGCCATGGCTTCCAGCATTGTGGTCTATTTCTCGAATCTGAAAAACAGAACCAGTTTAGTGGTAAATTCTAATGCAGGTGTTGCATTGTTTAACAGCAAGTCATGATCACTTGTATCTGTATACCAAATCAGTATGTAACTTGTAAAAATCTTAAGTTCTTGAATGTTAGACTTGGGTATTATAAAAGATGATAGAAGTGACTTTGACATTGAAAAGAATAAGTATTAATACTATAATTATCGCATTTCACAAAATAATAATTCAGCAGTTTTGGTTATTGGTGAAAAGAAATACACCCAATGGTCTTTAAGAATGAAAATTTGCCATATGCTGGTTAAATAAACTTGATTGTTCATTGTGAAAAGTACAATATCATGATTGATTAGCTGACCAGGCGAAGATCCAACTTGACCAGGCAGTAGTACAGACTGCTGATGTTTCAATTCTCATTATTTTTTATTTCACGCCTAGGCAAGAATGTTGGTTAAACTTCTAAAATCTAATAAAGCTACAATGAAACCATGAGTTATTGGTTATAACCAAAAACAGTCAAACATACATACTTTATGATTATACAACCACAGCTGTTATTGTTCACAACAATTATAATTATTTGACATGCTGTATCTATCATTGTTTGATTCTCAGTTCTCAGTGAGGTTCTTACAGTGTAACTTGTTCAAAGAAAAGCACTTTCCCAATATTTCCCCAACATTTACATAACATGTAATACTAATGGTCACAAATATGTACTTTGACTCTTACCCTTTGTGTGACTGAATACTGGTTTGTTCTTGTTGTGCGACCACTAAGTGATTTAATTGTTGTTGGTACTATCTGCAGAATCATTTGAAAAATATATATTTCAGATATTCAGTTTACGTGAAGATCCATTTATTATTCCAAATTTATTAATTACACACTCACACAAGAAACTAACCTGAATATAATACTGGTACATCTGCAAGTCTGAGAAGAAAATAATAACAAAGGCTTTTTCAGTGGCAGTGAGAACATTCATAAACACTTGCTTATGGATATGGATTGAGGTCTCCCTCTTAAGGAGGTTATTTTTTCAACAAGGTGAATTCTGTTGGTCTGCTTTAACTGGTGGTTTACTTGATGATACAGTAAGCAACTCAGGAGAAGTCCATTAATCCAAAATAATATCACATAAACAGGACTCAGAGTAAGAGTAAAGTTCAACAGGATACTGTACATGTATATTTACGGACATAGCTAAGAGTTCAAGCAATATCAAGTGCCTCATTAAGAAACCCAGTAGGCCTTTCTGCCTTTTGCACTTTGAACAAAGCTTCCTGTGAAATGCAAGCTAGTTATACTTAGCTCTCATTCAGCTAGAGAAATACATATAAGCTAGCATCCAGCTTGAAATACGGTCTCTTTAGAACAGAGATCACCATATTATTTAAGCCTTAAGTAGCAAGGTGCACTTAATTGTTACTGCATGTGCTGAAATGCACCATACTATCCATACGTTTGTACCATTCTGCATAGCTCATTCCATCACAAAACAGATTGTCTTCTTACGTTTTTCAGTAGTAACAATGTCTCCATCAAGAGGATTGATATAACCAGGCACCCAGTGACCAAAAGACAACACATCAATTCTGTGAGAATAGTTGAATACTGTGGACAGTAATAAGAGGAGAGTTAAACATAAACAAGTGTCAGAGCTAAAAATGAATGAGTGGGCTGGCATGCAGATTATAAATTTTTAATGGATCAAAATTAGAGGAATGGGAAAAAACTAGGACCATTATAAAGAATTAGACAGAGCTACTAATGATTTGATAGAGAATAACACATATCCATGGCATTTTATATATCTTGAATGATAAGAATACTTTCACTCAATAAACTGCTATTAGACGTAAAATGATCATAATTATTTTTTTTTGGTTTGAATAACAATGTCACACAGAACTAAAACACTCAGTTCTTACCCTCAGCTGGCACCAAAGCACTTAAATGAGCATGTCCTCTAGGGTGATAGATAGACCTGAAGGTAACATGAAAAGAAGCAAGGATAAAATACAACCTAGACAATCAATGGGAAAGCTGTTGTCCATTGGTAAAAACATATACACCAAATTAAATACCTGGTATTGTGACTTGCAAGGATCTAGGCATGAATTGTGGCAAGGCAAAATGGGACAAGAGCAGATTGCACTGACATTGAACAGCAGAGGACACCTCATGCCTCATTGGGATATTTGCTGAATAAGCCAAATGACACAATATTCAGTGAGCATCAAACTGTACTTACTTGCCGGCAGTGATGTGAAAATTGCCAGCCACTTTGTTGACCTCAAAGGAGCCATGAACTCTACAAGCATCAAAGGGTTTGTCTTTTGTTTCTTCATCCTGCCTACATGGTACAAAAAAACCCACAAAATCATTATCAATGTTAATAGTTAAAATTATGACATACTGTAATATTGGGGTCATGTCTTAAATAGATTTGAAAAATCTTTTTGCTGAATTCAAAATATTTAAACATCTCAAATGTAGAACAGTCACACCTACTGCATCTTACAGGAAAAAGTGATTTATTCAGTATAACATACATGTATTTTGAACCTGTTAAAACCTGGTTTAGATTTTAGTTTACTGACCTTTTAGGCATGTAGGTTGGTAAGTCACCTTTAAACTCCTCAAGGATCTTCAATGCTCTATATCCTTCCATAAAAGCATGCATTCTTCTGAACATGCTGAAAACAGTAAATATAGTACAACAAATATAATAAAAACAGTGCTCTAACTAGGTAAATCAGAATTCTTTTTATTATACTACATGTAATTCTTAAGGTGCCACTCTTGGACTTGAGTATTTTATGAATGGGTACAAGAGATTGTCAGCAAACTTCCAGCAAAATGTTGAAAGCGTGAGAAGGGGAAAATAGAAACTATAATTTAATATTGCAATGCAAAACAGCCCAAAGAAAAGTAAGTATGGCATAGTGCTAGATGTACACTAATGTAACAGACTTCATCAAGTCCTATTAAGTATTACTGCAATTCTACTGGTATACTAATCAAAATGCTGTAATCTGATTGACTGAGCTACTCATAAACTGCATGTAAGAGTCATTAGAGTGCTGTGGCCAAAGGTTGTAGATAATTTAATTCCTGAGAAGACTAAAAAAACAATAACAGTTTCTTGACTTTTAAAATCTTGAAATAATGGAAAAAAGTGATGCGCAAACACACAACTTTAATTTCAAAAGCAATTCAATTTGAGTGAACTTTTTCAGGTGCAAAGTTGAATAATGTCAAGACAAGTAATTGGAAACAGTTATTGGAATAACTTTCAGTTCAAATTCTACTACAACAACTAGATTATCTGCTATCGATTTCTATGAGGTGAGAGTTGATTCAGCATTTGGCCTCATCAACTATCACTTCATGGAAATCTTAAGCTTATAATCTAATTGTTAAACAGAGTATAATTATGACACAGATTACAAAATGTATTAATTGCATAGTATTACAAAAATACAAAATATCTAATACATTCATGAATTTCACCCAAAACTTAAGCTCCTTGCAAAACATTTGGGGTGGGTTGTTCAAGGGTCAACAATGCTATCTACTAAATGAATCCCTATCAA
>OMLO01002919.1_pt1 | contig 14000 bp, 6 predicted proteins | sample 1674811 | NCBI WGS metagenome assembly OMLO01 (sample SAMN06265003, study PRJEB25207) | coral metagenome | isolation source: Coral host | place: Mexico:La Bocana,Puerto Morelos, Mexico | collected 2008-11-13
TTAAGTCACATTACAAGTCAGTTGATCAAAAGAAGTCAAACGAAGTAAATCATTACTTAACTTTGTTGCCATTTTTGTATTTTCTTTAACAGCCGCCTTGTTTATTGATAAAAGTTGCTCCTCGGTAACCGAAGAGCAAAACGGGAAGCCATTTTGTTTTTCTCTGTTTGCACGAAGGTGACTACTGACTTGCCATTCACCTCCGAGCCAACCAATCAGAATGCGCGGGAAGCACTATTTACTTGTGTGGTATATACTAAATATTTTTATTCAGGGCCGACGGAACTCTGAGAAAATTAAGAAAGCCCGGCTGATGATGCTGCCACTCGCCATTTTCATGGGCAATCCTTGAAGCGTTTCTTTCTCAATGGGACTTGCGGATTGTGATTATGTGGGTACCTTCTCTTTAGTCGGGGATTTTTGATGCTTTATTTAGCCAACAGCTAACAAGTATGCTTGAGAAGACTAGTTTTTACTGTTCTGTAACCAGAATCAGTAACTCACAAGTTTGTTCTTGATGACAACAAAATCTTGACCCATATAGGACGTTGTTTTGAACATCCAGAGCATTGGAGCGCACCAGGGGTCCACTTTGCGGTTGACACCCTTACTGTATGTCTTTTATGCTTCAACGGAAACGAAAACGCCAAAACAAGAAAGCGAAAGCGTTCTGACCACATAAGCATATCGTAGTATAAAATGGTTATCTGAAAAACAAGGAAAAACAACAAATAAACAAAGAAATACGATTCAAATGGCTCACAGCTGGAGCTCAATCAAAGGTTTCCGTGTCCTTCCAGTTGATATAAACACTTCCGTTAGATACAAAATGATTATAACGCGTTTTCTTGTTTTAAGCTGTCATCTTTGTTAACTGATCAATCAAAAGTTGTGGAATTATTCCCTCGACTTCCCATCGTTTAAACCCAAAATTCGATTTGGTCAGTGGTCCTGGCGGGTCATGCGTGCTCTTCATTTCTCTCATTCCTCAGCTACACACAGCACATACACGGACGCGAGCTGTGGGCAACAAGGCGAGTAAAATGAAAGAGGTATGTTCATTCAAAATCGTCTAGCTAGGTCTTCAAATGGAAACTTACAGGAAAATGTCATTGAGTGGCCAAATGCAAGGTGGGTGGCCATATTCAAGGCGAGGCTATCGTGAATGACAGAGAAAGCATACATCTGACAGACAGGCAGTGATTCAGCCCCTGCTGTGAGCTGTGCGTTACTATGTCTTTATAGTGAGTTCATACGTACAGTTTTGAGCTCTCCAAACCCATGGCCATAATCTTAAGGCAAACAGCTAGTAATCTAGTTTTGCAGTCAAGTATATTAAACAGTATTCAGCCAGGCCTACGCCTAGCTGCTTTGTGACAATCAAATTTATGATTGCTGTAAAGTTTGGTCAAGGAATAAGATGTCGATCATGATCTCGGGGTAGTTCAAAAGCTTTTGTGATGACACATAAACGCAACACCAGGAAAACCATTAGTTTTTTTTACATTGGACGACTGAAATACTTTAGACCCAAACGTGATCTTAACAGTTTAGCTAACTATTAGTAGTCAGCTAGCTTCCTGATAAACGCGAAAACGACTTTCCCATCTCGGTAAGCGATGAAAAACTTAATTACAAGTTCATTGTATACCAATTCACAGGCGTTCCGTTCCACGTCACTACTATTCATCATCAGAAAATTTGAGTTTGCACTGAATTTATTTCATTTCCTGCTTTTAGTCCTAAAGTTCTGCTCTGAGATTAAAAAAGATTGAATACAGTAAAAGGTCAGTAAAATCCCGCGTGTAAGAACCAACATTTTTGAAGTCTCACAAAATAGACCGCTCTTGTATTTTTTATGTGTAACCCACATATAAAAACTTGCGCGATCTTGCTTTGCTAAACAGGTTCTATTATTATGGGGTTTTAAAATGGTGAACTTCTGCTAACAAATTCTTAAGCCAGTAGGGTCTTAAACGCGGATTTTTATCTTTTAATGGTGATTTAAGGACGTTCGCGCGAAAATGTTCTACTCGATAGAATTTTTTTAAACTTCTACTGCGGACAGATAATGATTTTCTTGTTTCAGAAATGAAATAAAAATTGGGGGTCACCAGCTTCGTTTCAGAGATAAGGCGTGTGGAAAAGTAGTAAAGTTGTTCCAAATGTAGGTGTATTTTGGAATTCAACTGATGTGTCAGTATATGCTTCAGTAGTTTTCAAGCGTTACAGTGACGTAAGAGTTTGGGTATTTCTAATTTCTTTCAAGATCACTGTAGTTGCAAGATCTAAGCATTTTTTAAAGTCATCAGACAGATCAGTATGAGGCCCTCCCATCCATCCGCCCGCTTTTCAAATGTGTCATGCACGGTCAGAGACCGTCCACCCGATTCACAGCACCCGTCTACAAAGTAAAGCGTAGGAGGTATTTTACAGTTAACAGTCCAATTCAACGTCCAAAAATTATCATTTCCAGTCAAATTATTTCTCGGTTTACCCGTGGAAATAGTGCAGACAAGAAAAATCACTAAACATAGCGTCAGTATTGCTCCTAAAATATGATGACTGAAACCAGTAAGGTGAATAATATGAAGTGAAACTTCGAAACGATACTAGCAGTAAAAGGCCGCACTCACTACAAACGTTTTCTTTCTTCGATACGGTAAAACATGATGGCGGACGTTAATTTTAGGTGTATGCTTTATGTTTATGTCTATAATGATTACTCAGTAGCGCGTTCTCACTTGACATAGACTTAAGTACATACAAAGGAGGAATAAAAAGTAAAAATAAAAAGTTTTGTTCTGCTCATGCTTGTACATATGCTTGTGTTGTACGCGCCCTCACTACCGTGTACATATACTCGTGGTGTGCGCGTCCTCACAGTACCGTGTACTTATACATTTGTTGTGCGCGACATCTTTTCCGTTACGCTTAAGCTTGTGCTTATGTCGTTGTGAAAACCAGGCCTAAATTCTCTCTTTTGTCGCTGAATCGGAATCCTCGGTAGAATAAAGGTATCATTATAGGTCGATTGACAGTGTTTGGAAATTGCAATCCGAGTACGGCTAACGCTGTGAAAGAAAACCCCATCAACCTATACATTTTCTGAAAGCTTAATTGTTGTAGAATACAATCATATCTTTGAAATGTTCTAAAAAGTCAATGTCGCAGTGATATTAAAAGAAAGAAATCAGCCCGGAAACAGTGCTTCGCCTAAATTCGTTCACTTCCGCGCGTGAATTATCGGAGGGGCTCGATTAAGGTGGAGTTTCACCTGAATTTGAGTGAAATGTTAAGAATTTTAAAGAAGGGATAGAAGGAATAAAATTATTTTGGAAACACCACCAGTTGACCCCAACGTGAGAGCATCCCAGGCTGTCAGGGGACTGTTTGGGTGTCCATCTACTAATTTTTCACTCCAAATTCTAATTTTAAAATCACATTAAATCCTCACCATTTCTTATTTCTCTAAATTTCACTCAGAGCCATTGAGAAAAACTATCTCCTCCCAAATATCCCCAAAAATCACCCAAAAATTTACAAAACTCCGCAAAACATAGATTTGTGAAATGAATGAACAGTTCGATTGCTTGAAACGCGAACGAGATATTCGCATTAAACCCATGTTACGCGACGGAAAAAACGGCCTTCAGGTAGAACCTCACCTTAATTAACATCGGAAATGTTTTCTCACACATTGCCCTCAAAAATCGTGTCGGGCTTTGTTTAATTTCACTTCCGTTTCAAAGTTATAGCCTCTTTTGGAAAGGAATGCCCGCATTGACAATATCAAACTTTAGAAAGTTGGCAAAAAAAAACAATCCAGATCTGGAAAACCGCAGACACTATTTTTGAGAGTACTGTATGTGAAAAAACATTTCCGATGTCAGTTAATCGCGCCGCTCCGATAATTCACTCGCGGAAGCGAACCAACTTAGGCGAAGCAGTATATTCATCATCAGATTACCCTTTATAATATGACTATCATTATATTAAAATTTGCACAGGGCTGCACAATCTTTCAAATGTTTTGCAGTCATATGTAATAGTAATTGGACCGAGTGGAGTACAATTCAGGGAATTTGAAATACGAGTACGATTACTCCCTAATTGTACTTACTAATTAATCGTATTTATAACAAATTTGAAAAAGTCTTTGGAGAACTTCGTTTGAGAGAATTACAAAAAGTTCAAATTGGATCCCTGCCATTGGACACCCACGTGATCGCGTGCCGATTACGTAACGAATAGACGCGCGAAGAACCAATTACAATTGAGAATTCAGAATATAGGCTATAGGTCTCAAAATGACTCAAAATTAACAAAAGAAGTTCATTACAATAGTGATAATTATGCTCTCAGTCATCACGAGGGAAAATGGAAATGGCAATAGATTCTTGCACTGTATTTAATCTCTCAAGTTCTATATGGCTTTCTGCTGAGATTGTCTCCGCTCCTTTCTTTGGTACATTTCGAGTATAACTTGGTCTGTGAAAAGAATGTTGTTGTTAGCATCGACTTAACATTTCCAAATGAAGAATGAACAGGCTTAAATCAGCTTTAAATGAGTTTTGGATGCCGCCATTGAATTTCTGTCTAACAATTGTTATGGTAGCTGATTAAAATTGCAGCTATATAACATACATTCTACGTGTTTTTACTGGCTTGAGGAAAAAATGCCCCGTCATGACCATACTGTACAGGGCTACTAGAATGAACTTCTCTACTGCAAACAGGAACAAACACTCAGTTAACGCCTGCAGGTTTTTATCAACTTCCTATTTCCATTTTTTAACAATTATAAGTTCTGAACTGACGCAAATCAAGGCCGCGCTACAAGAGATTTTACAAACGTTACCTGATAGACGTCATTGATGTATGAAATAACAAGTCTGTCTACATCTGTGACTTTAATATACAAAGTATGCAAGTTGTTAATAAGCTAGTTTAAGTAAATAAACCGTGAAGAAAGTTTATATTTTAGTTGCTTCTGACTGATAACTGACGCAAATCAAGTCCCAGCAACACTGAAATGGTTTAAAAATAGCTCACCTCATATACGTCAACGATGTATCAAACATGAAATAACTAGCGTGTCGTCTACATCTGTGATTTATTCAGTACACAACGTATGTAGGCTATTATGAGCTGATGTTAGTATGTAAAGCCCACGAATTTGAAGAAAGGTTTCTCGAGTAGCCTCTGAATCATACAAATACGGACAAAGTAAGCCCAGTTAAAGACCTCATCATGTGTTTCTTAAGCTGTGCTAGTTCGTGCAGGAAAGAGCTTATGCTTGTTACAGTTTCTTATATAACACTCACCTCGTCTCTTGGATATCGATGTCAAATATAAACAAATATACACAGGAACAAAGACATTTAGGCAAGCGTGAAATATGTTGTGGGAAAATGTTATGGGCTAGGGCACAAAGGTTGACTTGTTTGATTAACGAGCAATTTCATTAGTGAATCAATTTTAAAATTAAAATATTGGTCGTAAGCCGTATTCATTATTTTTATCAATTCAATCTGGATTAGCAGCTCTTTAGTAACATTCTCTGACAGACAACTAACTAAAGACCTACTACGTGGGAGCTTCAAATGTTTAAATTTACAACGGAAGCTGTACTATCATTGAACCTCAAGTTTGTAACCGATACTGAAAGTTGTTTCCCTTCAATTCAGAGCTAGCTGAAGCAGAATAGCAATATTTGAAGAAATCAACTGATCTTTTTTCATCTAAAAAATGTCCTCATTTTTGCATGTTTTGAGTACAGACGTAAAACTCGTCTAGACGAAATACGAAATTGGGAAAGGTCGTGCCCGTGTTTTGATTATGAGAAACTAAGCGACGCACTCCTGAATCACATTTCAGGCTTTCGTTACACGCACGTGTAAGTAGGCAGAGGTGTACGTATAGTAATCCGTATAAGTACCCTCTATCAGAAAAAAAAACGCCATAACTGGCTGTCTGCAAGGTGTTCACAAAAGCTTCCAGTTTTCAAAATTACCCCGACGCCTACAGATTAAAAACAGTGAAGTGCAATATCGCGTGCACGGCCTATTTTAACGATAACAAACACTCCATAATACTTGGAGCTTATAGATCAACCACTGAGGTGTGTTAAATATCGCGTGTTCCTCTACTCATCTAATGAGCGGAACGTTTTAAAAACGTTTACCAAGACACTGACTATAAATAAATATGTACTTATCCACGGCTGAGAAAGCAATATCATTTATGTAAATACTTCGCATAGCTTTTTTTCAAATGTATCAGTTTTGTGCCATCAGAATGTATTCTCGTCCAAACAGCAAATATAGCAAGGTAGGAAAAGATCTTTAACTTCAATACTTTACTGAAGGCGTTTCAATTTTGTCGTCATCCGCATGGCACAGGAAAATTGAAACTTCATGTTTTTGCACCGTGGATCTATGTTAGAGAGAATTTTTTATTCGTCAACATATATCCGGTGGGCCGCGCAAATGATATTTCATCAAACTTTTTTAACGCTTAAACCACATGTATCCGATGTGATATTAATACTGGGAGTTAAGTGTTATCAGCTATTTTTCTTCCCTCTTATAACACGGCCGCTGTTACTTTTTGAATTAGTCTAGTAGTTCAGTATAGGAAAACTGTGCTTTTATATGTCGGGAACGGAGTGGAACCCCCAGAGGGATGAATCGAACGATCTACTGCAATGTATGCCATTTTCCCGGGGGGGTTTACTTCCTTATATGGAATATATATATAGGTGTGTGCGGTCCAATAGGGTATGGTTTTCAGCCTGATTTTGGTCATAAATAGGTATCGATTTTGATCTCAAATAAGATAATGTTTTGTACTCTATTCTTGAATTGGGTATGTTTCTATAAGACGCTACTTTTTAATCATAAGACCACCAACACAAGCCCTTTACAATGACTTAAATTTTGGTCTAGGGAACTAATTTTACCATGTTTAGTAATCCTTAAAGTGACAAGCCTATCGTGTAGCGTGACCTGATACTGAGGAAAATAAATTTAACTAAAGCTAGTAAATTTTCCAAACAACCAACCGGAATGTGGGCTGCATACTTGAAAGTCGTCATCGGAAACGGACAAGATTTATTTTGTCCGGACTGACGGTTGATTTGATTGGTTTAATTTTGTTTTAACCTTTGAAACAAGCAATAGACAGGTGACTACAAGTTTCAGAAAGAGTAAGGCCGAATTGCGCATCGATCAACATATTTTCATGATGATTCTGTCACTTAGAAAGTAATGAGTCGACCAAAGACAAAATTGAGGCGTTTATAATTACTTGACGGCGGTTTCACTTCAGTCCTTGTTAACGTAGCTCGTACACATACTCTTCATATACTGCAAAGTCTGGTTTTGAGAAACAAATCTATCTCCTTACCATCATTGTACCTTTTGAGTCTATTGTCATTTAGCTCGCTGTCTTCCAAATTCATCGCGGATAGCAGAAGCCAGAAAGAAATTATGCAATGCAATGCAATGTCTCGGTTTGCCAATTTATACTAGCTCCAGCTCTCTAGGCTCGAAGAATTATACAGCAACGCTGTACAATTAAACGTCTATTAGACAAACTGATATTTACACGTTTTGCTTGGTCACAGATTTATCAGCAAAAGTGTCTTGGGCAGAGGAAGGCCTATGTAAAACCAACAGACGACAGCGTGGGTAGCGATGGGCAGGAACGGAAGAGCTGTTGTTAAACGTTATCGCTTGCGGTCAATTTGTTTGCTTTTAGTTACAATTAATTCACTCAAAACAAAACTCTTAAGCTGGTTAGTGGGCGGACCCTTAAAATAATTTTTTTAAGTAGCAAGACACTCAAAGTTTAAGCGCGCGGCAAAATAATACGACCTGTATAATCTGTTTATACCCTCTCTCCATTATTTGGTAAATCATTCATTTCTTGGTGTTTTTAGTCCCAGCAGTTGGGAACTATTATTTTATACATCGCAAAAAAAAAACGAAATTCAAATCTGGTGATGGAAGTCGTTTAAAAAACATTCGTTTCAACTGAAACAGAGTAAGGTAGAACAAAATTTGCGGATTGCAAAAGCTGAAATTCGATTTTTGTTACAGGTGACACATGGAAAATAAAATATATCAATTTGCGAGATGAGCGTTTAGACACAATGAATTCAGACTTTACGACTTTGAAATGTCATCTTTGTTTTTTGTTTTCTTTTCTGTTTTCTAGGCAATGCTAACGGTTAGCAATGACTAGTGTTCCGACATTCCGCCTGTAATATTTCCTATCCAGGCTAGTCATTGTTTAGTTTAGAGCTTGTAACGGAAGACTTAAGCAATTGGTGTTTGCACCCTGCGACCAACCGCCCTTTTTACGATTCTAGAACTTCAAACAAACTCAGGTAAAAAAACAACACCCTTCTTTCTTCGGCCGCAATTTATTGTTGTGGGCTTGTTCCCTAGCGAGACCAAAATTCAAACTATTTGTGATTCCCTGTTCAGAATTCGTGAAAAGCGCTTATTCAGGAACTGAGAAACGTACGGTTACCTCGAATATAGCGTCACCATAGCGTCACAAAGCATTAAATACGTAAGTGTTGGTGTTTGTGTTTTTTTTCTGGCTTGTGCGACTGATTAGGTCGATTTACACGGATCTGTAAGCACCATCAAAAACAAAGTGATGTCATTTCCGAAGATACGGGTCTATTCTGGAAGACTCTTTTAGACCCAGCCCTAGAAAAATATCAACTTTGGAGAGCTCAGATAGGGAACTCTGTTATGTCAAAACTATCTCAAGCCCCCGCAATTAATATTAATAATGGTCAAATGCTATAAATAGCAGTTTCGTTCACAAGCTCAAAGTGAGCACTTAACCATCTTAGAGGTCTTTATCATAGTCAAGTATCATCAACTGAAATTTTAGTGAAGTGCAACAAGCAGTGAAATATGAAGGTTAGTCTTTTTTCTTAAAATTTGGCCAGTAGCTTATATTTTAGTATTTTATTAGTATAAATCCAGCCCGGTTACGAGACAGTTATTTATTTTTTCTTAACGCGCCCTCGAGCAAAAAGAGGTAAACAAAGGGTTGATCCGTAAATTTTTCTTTGAAACTGAATCAGCTATTCAGTTTGGTAAGACATACACGAAATCAATTCTGCTTCGAAAGTAATACACTGTTTCGATCAAAACTTTTGGTAGTTTCAGTATTGGGTGAAATTTCGGAAAAGCCTTCAGGTTGTTCTAATATCATCACTTTTTTATAAACATTATTGTCAAACCACATTAATCATAACTAAATTTGTCTACTACAGAGTTTATCGACATGGTTGAAATAACCTGAGTAAAAGGGAAAATGGTTAAGTTTTCTACTTTCCACAATTTTTAGTTCAATGAACTGGAAAGATAATGCGTTAACTGAGGTATTCCGGCTCCAATGCGGTCTCCAGTGTTCTCCAACGCCGCAGACTTCTCTAAATTAATCCAGAATACCTAACAAGTGAATAACGCCGCCTATGTAACAAGACTGTAAAATGCACCTGATTAGTGATTGGTGCCGTCAGAAATCGCGCCGCGACCATTTTGCACCATTTAAGCGAAAGTGAGGTCCTTAAACTGAAGGAGGCTATAGCTGACGTAAGAGAGCTAAAGGATTACTTTACTTTAGTGTTTGTTCTCGAATTTACACAGTCAAGCGTATCTTATAAGCCGCTAGTCTCAAACAGTTTTACCGTGTGTGGTAATTACAGTAACAGCGACAATTAACATCGCCAGTGCCCAGCTATTAACACTACACTTGCGTCTGAAAGAACTTTCCGCGGTAAAGACTAGCTGTTTACAAAGCCATGGAAAAACATTTCTGCAAAATCCTTTCTCGAATATTGTACCAGGTAACTGAAAATTTAACCCATCCAAAAAGCTTTACTAGTTTAGAAAGACACTTGTTTGTACTTACTAGCATGCAAGTGAGTTGAGTCTGAACACTGCAAGACGTTCTGCTTCCACGGCTATAATACGTTTTGCTAGTATAGTCAAGGGGATTTCAGCGTCGATTATTTTCAGGAGAAGCTTTTATGGAAACGGCAGCTGACTCAATGCAGATCATGAGAAAAAATTTTGGCACCTTTCGATGAAAGATACACCTACCTCTTTGTCGCTCTGTAAAGTTTCAGAAAAGCTTTGACCGCCAACTTTGTGCATTAAGTCCAGCTTGTCGACTACATAAGAACCACAATATAGCTATCTCAGAATTAAACACACAGTAAATTTAAGTTTTGTGGTATTCGAATAATTAAACTGAAATGATCCGGAAAGGTTTCGCTAGCTATTGTTACTTAAGTGTAGCAACGCACGGACGTTTTGTTTATTTCAATGGTTTTGTTTGATTATCTGAATTATATTGTTAACAATTCACTGTTAAATGGTCAGGGTGGATAATAGAATAACAGGAGGGAAATTATGAAACGGCGATAGTATCAGTTCTATGACGCGTTTTGTATTGTGGATTCAATTTTACTTGTTTAGCTTCATTCCTTTTACGGAGATCATGTATTCTGTTGTATTCTGATGTCTGTCAAGCTATTTGTAATTAATTTTTCTATTGCGAGATTCTAACTGCTTCAGTAGACATTACTAAGATGAGAAAAGGCTTTGACGGATGTTATGATTTGTTGACTTGATTTCTTTCCAGTGCAATGTTGGCCCGGTTCCTTTGATACCAAATTTGTAGAAAATATGCCGCATTGCAACAGATTTGTATAAAGTAGTCCGATTCCGGTAGAGACTATTAAACTTGGCATTGTGAAGACCCAATTTCAAGCTAAAGGAACTTCTTTCGACAGATATTTTACTCCGGCGGTTCCAATAAAATCTCCACTCATGTGACATCGTTTTTTTTTAATAATGATAATAATAATCGTTTTTGTTCTTAAGATAAAAAGTACATATCTTAAGTTACATAAAATCTATTTAACGATCTTTACTCGGGTCTACTCCGAGAGAATGTTTCCTGGTGATTCTTTTAACAAGTACCTGCAACATTTCTGCTTGAATTGCTGTTGTTCTTTTTCGCTGTTTTAGTTAACCAGTTACTAACGCTTTGGCTGTTTTCTTTAGTCATTACTGTTGCTGGTGACTTCGCTCTTGACAATGACGTCATTCATATCCTCCTCTCCATGCAGAAGGAAATCTGATTTACGAGCAGCGCAAGCATTACGTCATCTTCAGCAAAAATACATATTCGTGAGAAAGAAAACAAGTTCGCTTATTCCGAGACAGCCAGGTTCACAACCAAGAAACTCTCGTTCTGCAAGCATACCCGGCACAACCTATTGTCCCTGGAAGTGGGTTCGAGATGATGATAACGCGCGTATCCCGCGAAGTATAATGAAAGCTGTGTGTCTCGGATGTCCGCATTATTGCCGGGCTGTGAATTACTACCATAATGTTCTTATTCCAAAATGTGACAAAACAACAGGAGAAAAAGTGTGGAAATGGAAAGAAAAAAAGCTTGCCGTAGCCTATGTCTACGATCCTTACAAATGAGTAACCGAACTTGAGTTCATTGCCGTAAGCTATGGTGACTATTTTATCTGGTATTTATCTGAGAAAAAAACCGATTCGAACTGAAGTGAGAGGAAGAAAGAAAAGCTTTCGCAATCTTTGTTGTTCAGATTCCCGCAATTTCATCTGGTGTGATCAATATAAAAGAGAAAACAAATTTTAAATTTCAATAACTCCTTGTATATTATTTATTTATAGGAATATTAAGAAGTGCTTGAATGCATGAGTGTATTTTTTGAGTGAGAGATGAAGTTTTATTTATTGTGAACAAGTCGTATTACGGGCTTCTAACTTAACAAAGAGTCCTGATTAAATAATTATTTTTGAATGCTTAATTAAACTTGTGGATACTATTTGCTTGCATTTATTTCTTAAATAGTTATACTAATGAGCTGCAAAACAAAGACGATGACTAAAAGTGACTCAGTTTATCATGGCTGTTGCTACCTACTGTCACTACAGTCAAAACTATTACTGCTGCTACTATCAATATTAGTTCCCCGCAGGACACCTAGGGCCATTCATAACAGCCCCCATCTCCTTTCTGTCTCTCTGAACTCCTCCTCCAGGTCTTTCGTAGCCTGACCGGTCATTTTCTTCTGCAGTGGTGCCCAGATGAGTTCTGTCTCTCCGCAGGACGTGTCCTATATATCCATCTTCATATCCGTATCCTTATCTTCACTGACTGTGGCAGCGCATTGATCCGCTAGTACAGTTCCTCGTTTAAGATTTGGTTTGGTCATAAAACTCTCTGTATCTTTCCCATGCACTTACTGTGAAAATCAGCCAGTTTGTTCAGTTCTCTACGTCTCTGCCCCATACAGTTAGATGGTACTGGTGTTGAAAATGCCCAGCTTAGTTTTAGAGCTGCACTTTTATTATTTCTAAAGGGGCTTAAGCGTGGAAAAAGAACTCCTTAAGAGGGCTAGTCTTCGTTTGATGTCTGCCTCTGTACCGCCTTGCACTGAGGTAGGTGGATCCTCAATGTCTTCTAGCCCATCGCCGCCAGTGGTGATCGGATCGTTCTTTTCGAAGTTCAGATTCATGCTCTTGGTTTTGCTGGGGTTGATGATTAAACGTACTGCTTTACCTAAGCCGTGAAGGCGGGACGTTTTCTCCTCGTCTGCTTGTTTAGAGTGCGATATCATACGTATAGTCCAGGTCTTCTAGGACAGTGGTACGATTCCAACCAAGTCCTCTTCTTTGTCACCTGTTTTACTCATGACCCAATCAATCACGATGATGAGGTTGAAGCCAGGCGTAACAGAGCCCTGCGTCAAACCACTTCTCACCTCGAACCAGTCTGATGTTCTGCTATCCTCGAGGATGCAGCATAAGCTCAGATCATACAGGTCTCTGATGATAGTGATGTACATACTAAAGATGCCGTACTCTTGCATGATGACCCCTAACTTCTCTCTGATGACTCTATCAAATGCTTTCCTGAAGTCAACAAAGTTCACTTTTTTGGGGAGCCTGCCATTCTTTAAATTGCTCAAGGAGGTCTCTAAGTGTAAATATGTGTTCTACACCCTTCTTATTCTGTTCATCAGAATTTTACAGATCTTCGATGGCACCAGTCGGAGGGATATACCGTGATAGTTGTCACACATGATTCCCCTTCTTAGGGTTTTTCATGATGAGCTAACCTCTCCAGTCTCATCAAACGTTCTACTCGCCCATAATCTTATTAGGTGGATCGTCGGTTTTTGAGTGACGAGAGCGTTCCACTTTGAGCGACTAGAGAAGCACCATTATCAATCCAACAGAAAATCTAGCGTTACTGGTGCGCTAAAAAAGATAAAGGTTTGAAATGGGGTACATGTCATCAGGATGTGAGTTACCATAGCAACGAAATGACGCCATGTCCCATTTTAAGTAGGACCGCCATCAGGGATAATTTTGGAAATACAACTTTGGGATCTCGGACTTGACATAGTTGTCTTAACGATGGCTTAAATATCATCCATAAGCGCGTTTTCGAGAAAATTACACTTTTATAACGCTCCTTCTTGATGCTCTCTTTTGCTTTAATGGTTGATGTGTGGAGCATTATTATTGTGAGTTTTGCATATCGAGAATTTAATCTGGCACTCATATCCGCTCACCGGGTTCCATCTTAACAATTACATCCAGGCTTCTTTCTCCAGGGTCAGACCTACTCCTCTTTGGTCATCCTCCTTTGAGCCAGTGTACAGGATGTAGCCACCTGTGGTGGACCTCAACTCACCAAACCCATTCCATCTTATTTCACTCAGTCCGAGGATGTTCAGTCCAAATTTCCTGAACTCCTTTCTCACATTGACTGTTTTGCCCACGTGGATCAATTGATGCTGCTACTGCTACAGCTACTGCTACTGCTACTGCTACTCTACTGCTACTGCTACTGCTACTGCTACTGCTACTGCTACTGCTACTGCTACTGCTACTGCTACTGCTACTGCTACT
>OMLO01002920.1_pt1 | contig 14000 bp, 11 predicted proteins | sample 1674811 | NCBI WGS metagenome assembly OMLO01 (sample SAMN06265003, study PRJEB25207) | coral metagenome | isolation source: Coral host | place: Mexico:La Bocana,Puerto Morelos, Mexico | collected 2008-11-13
TAGCCATTTTGCCGCCATTTTGGTCATAAATAGGGTATCGATTTTTGCACTCTAGTCTTCAATTCGTTTTTTTTTTTCAGAAGAATCTACTTCTTCATCACGCGCTCCTTCTCCCATCCGCGCTTTGCCTTTGTCTACCCCGTTTAACACCTTAGATAAAGCGAGCAGCAAAAGCCCTTCCAGTAATGATCTCAGAGTCAGGTTATGAATAGGGTATCAAATTTTTCGTCAGGTCATAAATAGGGTAGGGAAAATCGCGGATTTGGGTCATGAATAGGGTTAGGGTTTTGGGAAGCGGGCCGCACACCCCTACCCGATTTTTCTGGGAGTTCTCCCCCCCTCCCCGGGGTCCCGATAGAACGCGACCAAACTTAGTATACTTAATTTTATTGCAATCCAGTAAATACTTATCTCTGTGGTTTCATAATCCAGTTTGCATGTACAAAGACATTGTTATTCACCGTGATACAATATATGTACGTCTTTGTAGGGAAAGTATGAGAGACTGATCGTAGACATGCGCAATGAGATTGAGCGTGAACGAGAGAAGTCCTCAGCAGAGCGTCACTCTCTAGCAAGTCAGCTGGAGCAAGCCACAAGGGAAAGTAAAGATTTCAGTGCTCTCTTACGAGAAAGAGACGAGGTAATGCTTTTAATTTTGACTCAAACAGGCCTTCAATTTCATTCATTTGCCTGTAGCATTCGCTCCGACAAAGGGCTACTGAACGTAAGCTTTTATATCTCTTTACAACGTGCGGTGGCCAATTCACATTATCAACCCAGTTGATAAAACCAAATTATCTTGTAAAAAGTATTTACTTCAATAAGAATTACATATATGGTGAATAACTTACTGAGCACACAAATTTTGTAGAGAAGTGTTTGAATAGTATGTGGTTTCTTTTAACGGCCAAGTGACAGCTTTGACTTGCCTGCAGGTGATCAACAACAGCAATTTTTTTTTATTTTAGAAGAATTTAGAAAAAGAGTTTTTTTTTATTTCAGTGGGTCAACAAGTATTATCATCCAATACTGACACTTTCTCCGCTTGCTAAACAATTTTATTTAAGATCTAAAATTTAGAGTTAACGTGCGCAGTTACGAATCATCAAACATCAACAACAAGAACACACACACTTAATTACCCATTTAGAAATTTACAATTGGTTTGAAAAGAAAATGATTTTGAAAATTTGAAAGGGTTACCACCTCCCTAAAATAACAAAAAAGCTAAAAATGTCGGGGAGCTAGTTTAATAATGTAAATGAAATATTTACAGCGAAGGTAAGACAGTTATAAAAAAAATCATTTTAAAATTGTTAAAAATACTTGGAAATACTTAAAAAATACTTAAAAATGGATTATTTGTGATTTGCTGTGAAAGCTGCGATTACCTTTCAGCGGAAAGTATGACACAAGGCTCATAGTTACTTAAGTTAAGGCAGACTTCTTCACTCAGTCAAGTGATATTTATACCTGCTATTTAGGAACTTCTTGGCCTTCGTGCTGAACTCACAAACGTAAGCCACACTGGAACCAAAGCTTCTACAGCATTGGAATTTGAGAGCAAAATGCGAGGGAGCCTGGAAAACAGGACAGCTCAACTCGAGTCCGAGCTGAGTAAGGCCTGGGAACAAATAAAGGATTTGTCCGAAAAAGTATCTGAGCTGGAGGCAACAAAGAGACATCTGGAAATCGAATTAGATAAGGTAGGAGTGTTAATCACTTGCTTCTCTGAACCTTGATTTAGACAGAAAGGTTGTGATGCGGAAGCGAGTGAGCCGTTAGGAACGACCTAAATGCAAATTCTGCCAAGATCTATGGGAAATGTAGGAGAACTGTTTTGGAGAATTCTCCGTAGGGAAGAAAAGATGGCGACTGTTACATTTACTCATAATTCCAAAGGAATGGAAACATTGATAGTATACACAATGCCGTTAGTTCAGGGTTAAATATGGCAGAAATATGGCATTTCTTGTGCATTATAGGCTGTAATAGGTTTCCAAGTTATTTCGGTAAAATGTGCAGCTACCATTGGTTTTCCTACTAAGGATTGTGACGGATAGTGAGCAGTTAAATTATAAGAAAACATGAGCATAATCGAACAGTTAGTTATATTGGCTGTAGGATAATCTATATAAAGCTTACTTGTGACGTTAACTCTGACTTGTGGTCAGAAGGGTCTGAGAGCATAAAGTAAATCAGGGGCAATCACAAATCCACTGCCACTCAGTCCTGTTCACTCCAAATACGATACAAAGATCAGAAAGGTTTGTTAAATAAAACCAACATATCAAAACTGCATTTTTGTGGCCTTTGTTTATCACTGGAAAAAGAGCTCTTGTCTGCAAGGTTGTTAAATATTTTCAGATTATAAAATGAATGTTATGTTCTTCTGAGAATCAAGACAATGTCAATTAAAGGAAACAAGGTGTTTAAAAAAATGAAAACTCGTTATCAAGTACAATTTGGAGAAGAAAGATATCAATGCGGTGTTTTTTTGTGGCATTGTTTATCACTGAAAAATAGTCCTCAAGGTTTGCAAATATAAAATATTTTAAAAATGAGTGTAATGTTTCTTCTGGAAATCAATACAATGTTGATTAAAGCAAACAATCCATCGTTACCCGCCAGAAAATACAACATTTACGTCAGACAGAAAGTACTCTGCACAGGAGGCAGGCAGAGTACACTGCAGTGTTAGTGGCTAAAGACACAGCTCAACAACAAGCAGAGGAGGCAGAAGCCAAGGTATGATGCTATAGCTTGATGAGTCTTCGTCTTCTTGTCAGTTCTGTTTACCTTATAATAATAATATACATAAAAAACTGCTCGATTCTGATTGGCTTAGAGCAGTGCAGTTTAAATGTAACACTTATGCAAAATCTGTAATACAGTGCAAAGTTCTAATATGAGTGCAAATTACAACGAAGATTTCCGAAGCTGATAGGAAGACACTCGAAGACTGTCGACAGCCATCCGAGGTATTCCGAAGGTGGTCGAAGTTCATCCGCAGTTCGCCTTATAGACTGGTGAAATTTTATTAGCCAGATTGCAGAAATCATGTGGTGACCCATATAACAATGTGGCTGGGGTCAGTAAACGCATGCCTGTGTCATCTTATTAGAGAAAAGCAAGCGTGTCATTCAGGAGTGATTTCGTAATTCTTGCTTGGTGATTAGTTGGCAGGCTTAAGAAACGAGTTTGAGGGGGTTGGTGAACAGCTGGAAGTTGCACAGTCCGAGCTAAAGAACGCTAATGAACAACTGGCTGAAATGAGGCTTACTTCTGAAGAAAACAGCACTCTTAGAGTTCATCTTCAAGAGGAAGAGGTTAACAAGTGAGTTATTGCCTTTCTGGGCACACATAATCATTTATGAAAAAATTAGAATTTCTTTTAGTACTGTAAAGTAACTGAGTAATTATAAAAGTATGTATTTTTAAGTGTGACAAGGTGGCTGTTCAATCAATCAATCAATCAATCAATCTTTATTTGTACTCACTCTTGCTATGAAGAAAGGTTTCTATGTTCAAAGAAGATATTAAAAAATAGAGTACTAGTTGCCTGGAATAGCCATAGGGGCTAGCGGAGCCAGGCAGCCAGTTAACATCAGTATTAAATACAAATAAAATTCAGGTCAGCAAGAAAAAGCGCAAATGCGCACACTGCATACTAATCAGATACAGTACTGAAAATAAACATTACAAGATGTTTCAAATAACAATCTATAGTTAATATTCGAGAAGTACACTGTAGATAGTGCCCTTGTTAAAATTAAAGATGTTGATAACTAGGTATTTGGACGCTAATACTACTGGGACAAAGTATCCTCTCAATTATAAATAAAAACTAAACATCAATTGATTACATCATAAACCAACTACTTAAACTTGCTGTAGCTGCGTGATAGAAGTTACGATTCTAAACCTTGAAGTCTACAATAAAAGCTAATAAACCGTGGTACTTTACATTTGCGTAAAGTTCCAGGAATAAATTTTATGAGATACATGTACTTTAAAATAAAAAAGGCAGTAAATATTTAGTTGACCTACTAACTAAAGTAAAAAGAAACAACTAAACCAATTAAACTGCTAAGCATGCATAATAACTAAAATCTAACTGCCGTCTTTCGTGTTATTGCCTTTATTATTAACCATTTATCTGTCACTGTTAACTTGCGTTTTTGCTAACCAATGTACCTAAACCTTGTCAGACTTGCTTGTGATGTTATAGAACTCGAGGAGATGCTAAGGTAAATATCAAATAATCTTACTTTTTAATGTTCAGTTAAATAACAAAACTCGGTTGTGAAGATGAAGCTAAGTGCCCTGCAATCTCAATCGAAAACTTAACTTTTTAAAAAGTTAACTTTGGGATAACTAGAGAAGATAAAGTAATATTTGAATAATTTTTCTTACTAAAACGCAAAGCTTACAATAAAGTAAATTATAAATTTCCTTTGCACTGAACTTCAGTTGATTCGACTGGTTTTGAAATTTCAGATTTAATTAGCTCATTTGACTACTTTGATCTTACTTTTAGCTCTATGATTTTTAAACCACTCAGAGTCTAGATGCCTGCTAAGCCAATCATATACAAAAAGAATACAACAAGAATAGTAATAAAGATTTTGCTTCCCGTGTTTTCACAGAACTTTCACTGATCACATGCTACTACTTTGATTACAGTGGAAGTGATTTCTTTTTTTCAGAAGGATAACACACTCTCACAATAATTCAATTTTATCGAGACTTGTTTGGCTTTCTGAGGTGTCGGTTTGTAACAGGTTGCTTTGTGTTCTGTAGGGGAATTCAACATCAAACGGTGCAGGAATTAGAGAGGCAAGTTGAACTACTACGTGAAAGGGACGGTCAGCTACAGTACACAGTCAAAGAACAAGAGGTCAAGATAGAAGCCCTGAAACAGAAGCTCAAGAATACTGGAGATAAGGTTGGACCGCTTAACATCAAGCCTCAAATATAAGGGCTTTTTATTTTCACGGGGTCGATAGAAAGTAGCTTTCCACTTACGTAACGCTTCATTCGCTCAAAAAAATTGATTTCATATTTTTCGCATCCTACACCGCTTATCTCGCTGTAAAACAAATTCCTTTACTTCGTAAATATTTCTCAACGTGACTCACTGACCTCCTTATATTTTTTAACTTTAGACTGATGCTAGCGAATTGAGAAACGCATGGACAAATAAACTGCACGAAAAATCAAATTGCATTTTCTCACAATTCTGTTTTTACAATGACTTCTCCTCAGCATAAACGAAAGGAAGATGATGCTAAGTCCCTCACAGAAAGAGTAAATGAACTTCAACAGGAAGTGGAATACTTACAGGGTGAATTAGTGAATGCAGCAGAAAGAATTGACCAACTACAGCGAAAAAACGACGAGAGGAAAACCAAGGCTCATGCCACCATTAGATCACTCAAGTACGTTTTGTGGGTCCACAGAGAAGTGTTAAATCGAATTAGAAAAGTGTGGAAAAAAGCAAAGAGGCGAAAGAAAATAAAAAAGAACAAGCTTGGTTTAGACAAAGAGAAGGCCATTGACAACCCAACAGTTTCATGTGAATTATCAGGAGGAAGTCTGTAACTCGTAATTTGCAATACACACTATCGGAAATTATTAGTTCAAGTGTTGCTGTCCAACATTAATTAACAACTGAGCCTGTGATCTGTGGATTTTTAATAACTAGATTGATAGAGACTCCTCCCTCAATCAAAACAATTTGCTAGTGTGGTATTGGAAGTGTTAGTCCAATTAAAAAGTGCTAGAGCTAGAAGACACAATTATAAAAAGAACTAGAAGAGAACTAAAACAGGTCACTTAGAAATTGAAAAAAGCAAGTTGAATGTAGGATATTTTTTTAGGGAGGTGACTGTCATTGCGGTCTTTCGAAGTATCCCGGGTTTTTTTTTTGTCGTCCCAAGGGTTTAATAGTTGGGAAACACGGTTAACACCATTGTGCAGTATTAAAGTGTTAATTTGTGCCTTTGTTTGGTTATTTTATAATTCAGGGATAGATTTGCGCGTGAAAAGAGAAACCTGGAGTCCACAGTGCTGTCGTTGGAAAGCAGCCTGGAACTGACTCAGGAGAGAATGAACAAAGAAGAAGAACTGAAGGACACGACACAAGCTGTTCAAAAACAGCTCATGGGAGAAAAACGAGAGCTTCTAGCCAAGTAAGACAGTCAACTCTTACATATTAAGGACGACTGTGAGGTTCAACAATTTATTTGTTACGTTTCGTTTGTTTGTGAATAGATTAACAGACGGCGAGGAAATTATCCGGGAACATTTGAGAAGCTTACGCCAGAGGGAGGCAGCACTAAATGCACTAGAAAAAGAGAACGCTGAACTTCACGACAAAGTCAACTTATTGATACAAGAAAAGGGTGCTGTTACAAGAGAGCTCGAGAGAACTAAGGTCAGTTGACTGGTTTCTTGAGTTTTTGAACAAATTAACACATCCCAATTCTCCCAGCTGTTTGTCATATCCTGTATAATACTCCTGTGGAGAATATGGTTACCGGTCAAGGCGGATGGTAGCAGTGCTACTTTTCTTTGTCCTGCGCATATATTATCGAGTATTTTGAGTTTTTCTCTTTGTTCTAGAAAGTCACTATGGAAAATAGCCTTGTAAGTGTCAGAGTATTTGGTTTTGTCGTAGCTAATGGAGAACTCAAACTTGGAATCCCAGCTGGTGAAAGTCTAACCAGTTGGCAGTTTACGTTACTAGGCCGAAGAGGTGAACTCAGTTCAAACTAACAAGAAAGACTCCAAGTGTGTTCGTAGTGGAAGCGGCGTGGTCTAGTGGTTAGGACGCTGTATTTGTAATCGGGAGGTACCAAGTTCATCCCCCTCCCTGCCACTAGATGGATTTGTGTTTGGTGGTGCCAGATTCAGCCCCTTCACGCTTTGTAAATAACCAACTGACCAGCTTCCCACCAGCTGGGATTTATAACAGTTTAGGGATTTATTTTTTAATTTTATTTCTTATATTTCTTTGTTTTTTTTCAAGGCCTTTTTTTCAAGTCCCTACACAAGCCCTAAAGCATCAGGACCAATTGACTCTCAAGTACTAAAGAACGCTCTGGCGCGATTGAATCAGTCGGATTCACTAGAGAGGTCCTTTTCATCGGGCTCTCTTGAACTCCACTCCCCTGAGCACAGATCCCCTGAGAGAACCCTGGCTAGCAACACAATGAACGGCGCGCTCAACGGTGCACATCGACCTGTATTGATGAACAGTGCAGTACGATGATTTATGTGCTTAAAAATTATATTTTTACCACACTTCAGTCAGGCAAAAGGTTTTCTTATGAAGTATTCAGTAGGTATCACATATTTTTGTATAGTTTACGAAACTGGAACAGCATTAAATTAATAGTTTTCCAATTTAATAATTTTTCCAAAGAGAAACAAGTATTTTTAATACAAGAGACTGAAAAGAAACTGCACTTGATTACACTTTCTTCGCTGGGTTTTATTGCATAAAACTATTTGGTTAGGTATTGCTGTCCTCTTGAGCAGACAACAGTAAATATCAATTGATTTTGCCCCTTTAAGGACCCAGACGCTACTCACAGTATGGGGAAGAGAATTAGTTTCGCCCTTTATAATTACAGATAAAATAGGAAATTGTACAGAAATTGTACAGAAAGTATTTATGAAACTTTGTTAATAATATTTTCAGATCTGACTTAAATTATTGTGAAAAAAAATAATTTTGACAACAGCGTTGCATGATGCTGTTTTTCCTTTTACGATAAATTATACAGTGTCCAGGAGATTTTTTACCTGAAGTTCATCAAAATTTACTGTTCAAATAATTGATATGTGCTGACATACATTGTAATTACATTCACTTGAAACTCAAATAATTTAGAACCGGAATATTGAAATGTAGCAGTTTATTACAGTAGTTCATATTTCTACTGCCGCTGTGAGTGAGATGATTATACATTTTATATTATTTATTTAATTTATTTAGTGGTTACAGTGCTCAAGGTATGCAGTCTAGTTAGTGAATTGCTTCCTATTATGTTCTTCTACACAAGACATTTAAAGAAAGAAACGCTCAAAATCCCATTTCCCAGCACCAGTTCAAAAGTCTTTGTCGCAACTGCGAAAAAATGCTGTAGTGGAAAACTGGTAATGTTTAGATTGCTTGAGATCTTATTCTGATTGGTAGGATTTAGGAACTTGACTCTTGACTGTGTGGATTGATGAATATATGAACCTTATTGTGTTTTTTACACGGAAGCTAGGTGTAACATACAGCGTGGAAATAGTAGTTCGGTATTTTCCGAGTCAACTCAGAACGGCACTTAACAAACAACTCTCTACCATTTCCTTTTACAGTTTTGTAATGCCGGTCGAAATATTTTAATGAAACATTAACTTATCAGCAAAATATTATTTTATAATCGTTAGCGATAATAATTCCTTGCTTTATTATAGAGTGATGTGTGGCGACAAGAACGTGTGTGTAAGAATTAATATATTGCTTATCTTTAACGCGTGCATCTATTTATTGTCATATCTCTTATTAACTTTTATTAACTTTTATAGTGTACAGACCATATATTTTTAAAGTTATTGATAAACCAGTCAGTAAAGCTGGTGTTTGGTATGTCGCCAATTAAAACAATGAATTTTAAAAGTTGTATAGTTTCTTTTTATCTTTTCTTTTCTGATCTGTTTGACATGGAGAGAAGAAAAGAAACCCGGTTTCAACGAAGCGACCCAAGCATGAGAGACGCTAAGAACACAAGAACGGAAAAAAACATTGATTCATTGACAATGCCATGCGTTTAGCAGCCGTTTTACTTGCATGTAGGTCTGAACTGAAACAGAGCAGTGACAAAAAGGAGTGTTCTTATTGGACCTCATGGGTTACACGGACGGTCTGAATTTTTTATACAAAACGCCGCTGTGTTGAAAAACGCTGCACAAAAGATATCGAAAGAGGATTAAAACACGGAAAGGTCCGTTTTCCATACCGAAGATTTTTCCATATCGCTGTTTTCCACTTTCCCTGGTGTTTCACACTCCACGTTTCCTCTATACTACCCAGTCTTAGCATTCTGCGTTTTCCACACTCCTCGTTTTCTACACTTATCGTTTTCCACACTCCTCGTTTTCTACACTTATCGTTTTCCACACTTAACGTTTTCCACACTTATCGTTTTCCACACTCCTCGTTTTCTACACTTATCGTTTTCCGCACTCCTCGTTTTCTACACTTATCGTTTTCCACACTCCTCGTTTTCTCATCAATTTTAATAACATTACTCTGTCATTAAAACAATGTCTTTAAAACACAAAACTTATGGAACTTACCGTACTTTTCCTCATCCGTAGTTAAGTTCATTTTCATCTTATTAACAATCCTCATTGTAGAGCCACAGCTTTTTCTTCTCCGAAAGAAAAGATTTCATGCAGCCAACGCAAAAAAAAAACAGCCACAATACTACGTATACTAGCTGTCGCTAGGAAACGTTTGCTTACGTGGTTAAGCGTACGAAGCTGACACTAAAGCGCGCACGATCTGTCCCTTGTCTACACGCGCTTCTTCAAATTAAGCTTATGAATAAACCAGATACCTATTTTAATGTTACTTTAACTTTAATTTAATTAGTGTAATTACCCATAGCTTGCTTAGTGTTTTCCATAGGGGTTGTAGTTATAGAAAGTCAGATAGGAACCTGGAGGCAGAGGTGATAAGTTCGCGCGCTCAAGAGGTCTAGGCCCGAAGAGTACTAAGGGGACTATACTAAGTCACTTTTTGCATTGACGTCATTCGATACAAACATGGCGACGGGAGATTCCTTTCTCTCCAAGAATTGAACAGAAAACCGTGAGGTTTAGCAGCTCTTGAGTTTAAAATTTGCAGCCATGTTGATTTACGTCGAGAGCAAAGCTTTCCCGGTAAGTTGAAATCAGAAATTGTTTATCGAGAGAGCAATGTTATCATGTTGTTTTCGTTTGTTTGTTTCTTGGAGACGATAGCATGAAGCTGGCTGATAATGGCTGAATGTGGTGTGTTCTTTTTTCCGCATAGAATATTACAGAATTAGCTTCATTATTTACTATACCAGCATAACTGGTCTTGAAAAAAAATATATAAAAATGTACGTACGAAACAGAAAATTTTCTTTTCTCGTATTTTTTCTCGAGCTCCTTAGAGTAATTTCTACTCATGTCGAAGTTTAGCTAGCTCAAGATCGGATTGTATTATCATTTGACCCTTTGTGCATTTTTTAAATTAACCATTGCCAAACATATCAAAGTCAGGAGTGAATTAAAATGCGAATCCTTGTAAACATTTGTTGCTTTGTGTACCAGCCTTGTGTTTTATTGTGCAGAGTAAGACATTCACCCTGGTATGTAACCCACATGAAACCATTGCAAGAGCAAGAGCACAGATGCTTCATATTTTATATGAGCTAGGAAGAGCTGAACACCAATTTCGCTTTAGATTCAAAGGAGAATATCTTAGAGATGGTTATACCTTTGAGGTAAGGCAACAGCAACTTGTTGAAAATCATTATTCATTTTTTTTTTGTAGAGGATCTTTTCACTATGACTTTCATCCATCATAACACTGTTGTTCAAATGGAAATGTTTGTTATTAGCATCTTGCTGGGCTAGTTTGCCTGAGTTATGTATTTGGAAAGCCACTTTAATATTTGGATCCCTCCTAGAGTCTCTCTTCACCCAGGCATGGAAACATGTCCAGGTCCCAGTTCTTCAAAGGCTGGATAACACTATCCACTGGATAAATCGCTATCCCGTGGATAAGTGTTAACAAAAACAAACACACCATCTGCTGGATAGTGAATTATCTGGTCGCTTTTCAGCTTGATCTGAAGCCTTTTAAGCGAGTCATTGCTTTTTGGTTTTCTTCTGCTATGAAAGAGTAAAAGCTACACATTCGATTCTGGACTGGCCCGTGCTGAAATCCTGCCAGCCACCCCAATTCCTTCACAGAATCATAGTACAAGGTCAAATTCCAAACCAAATTCATCTACACATTGCATGCTACAAAGCTCTGAATTGAAGGAAGCTAGCCATCTGCACTGAGTGATTATGCTCCCGGGATCCGTCATGGAGACATTCGAAGTCTAAGCAGAATACCAGGTTAACAAATTGACCCTGTCCAGGAGAAGTGAGTGCACAGTTCTCGACAAGCCATGTACTAGATTGTAAAGAATTGTGTGCTGGTCAGGGTCAATGTACTATGATTCTGCGGAGGAATTGGGGCGGCTGGCAGGACAGCTGTTTTTTTTGCTTTGAGCAAGGGTCAGTCCAGAATTGAGTAGCCTTTACTCTAAGTTAATTATAAATAAATGCAAACTGACACTTTTCTATCAGTTCTGTAATGTAACATCATACCCATGTTAACAATAACATGCAAGCTAATTGAAAATGGTATCCCTTTCAACCAGAGCACAGGTCATAAAATAATGTCTTAATATATCTTAAGAAGCGATATATATTATTCATCCTCTTCCCAACCCCCAACCCCCCTCCCCCCCAAAAAAAATAGATATCAGAATTCATGCAGATAGTGACAGATAGTTCACCCTTCACATTCATTCCACAAGTTACATGTTCTTTGATTCCCTCTTGATTCTAGGATTACAGGATTCTAGATAATTCTGTCATCAAAATGGTTCCAATGAGTAGAAGGAAAAGAGGGGTAAGTGTAATGTAATTTCCCATTGCTTTTCTACAATATAACTTTAGTTTGGTATTGCCTTCAACTAAATTTCACGTAGAGTTAAAACCTTGTCGATATTTTTATTTTATAATTTCTAAATTTGTTGTTCCAGAAAATATCCATACCCCTCCAACAGAGGGGCTTTTTGGTGCAAGCATCCTATCCCTCTGGAAAATATGGTCTTAGTGGGACCCCCTCACCCTTAGAATTTCCAATAACTCCCCTTAGGGCTGTGATGAATAGAGTGTAAGGCAGAGCTATCAAGTTGAGTTATGGGGAGCTTATTAGGAATCATTGAGTCCATTTGAGAAATTCTTTGTCAAAGCCCCAGTGTTAACCATCTTGCTTTTTTATGTGTCTGTCGCTGTTTTGGTTTACATGATAGCAAGGTTTCTAATAATTGTTTTCCAATGCTGCGCATTGTAAAGAAAGCATCTTGACCAAAACTGGGTCTTTAAGCACTCATTTCTGTAATTTCCTTTATTTATTGCAGTCATATGCAACTACATATGGCCCAGAACAAAGCAATCAAGACCTGGAAGGTTCTGATGTACATGTATTCACTTCACGCGCTCATCTATTGGGGCAAGAAGAGTTGGATGACGTGCAGAAGGCCTTGAGAAAGGAAATCACTATTTTTGAACGGAGAGAGAAATTGCTGGGCAATTTTAAGGTTAATAATGTTATTCAGTTTTCACAGCTCTTATCGATATTTACTTCTTTTATGTTGACTTCTCTACTGGTTTTGAAATTTTAATAGTTTGCTCTTGGTTCTTACTTATTTGACAAATATGGTGACTAACTGAGTGACTGATTAATTGATTTTAATTGTTTTTTACAGGTCCTTCTATGGATTCATTTCTTGGCTACTGTTTTAGCCTTTACAACTATTTATTGGTTCTCGTCATTTTGGACAGGTAAAGGATACTGCAGTTGTAATACCAGAGCATAATCTTAAAGCCCTTTTTGTATAAACTGCTAAATTACGTTAACACATGTTTTGTTGATCTTTGCAGGAGCTCTGATGCTGTTTGGTTTCTTGTACAGCCCAAATTACACTAGACTTGGTGGCTTTGTTGGAAAGTACGGCATGAAGTAAGTTTATTGTCAATAAAATAATACACAACATGTAAAAGTGACAAAGCAAACATGAACAAGTTACACATGCACATTTTGAGTTTAAAGTACATGGATTTTCTTCATGGATGGTACAACAGTATCACCCTTGAAAGAAATTTATAAAGAAAACTAGTGAATAATGATAGTTAGAGCTCTTATTTCTGTTGTTTTATTCCAGCAAAAATAATTTTGTGATTGCATTTTCTGTTGGAGCGATCATGAATGTAACAGCATCACTTTTAATGGGAATCTACATCACTTTTGACCTGTTGGTAAGTGAGGGTAGTGCTTGTGAATTTGGTTATTTGAATACAGCAAGTGGAATGAATTTAGCACTTATTCACTTAGTCAATTAGACAAGCTAGGTTATCCTGGAATCTGGTAGCATGGAGCAACTGGAAATGTAAATTGCTTTTCCCTCTGGATGGTGTGCTAGTCCATCACAGCCAGGTCAGGTCTCTCTAACAGTTCACTGTTACCAGTCTGGGTGGAGAAAGGTACTGTGGCTGCCAACACAATGACACCAGATGGCATTTCAATTAAATCACCCCTTTAATTATAAAATACACTTTTCTAACCATTAGGTGACTTGGTCTTAGCCATGAATTGTAGCTCCAGAAAATATCTGGACCCCTCCCCCCTTCCCCCTGCCCCCCACAGATGAACATTTTCTGGAACTGCACATAGAACATTAAACTGTCAGAAACTGTAAAATAACTACATGTAGGAAAATGAAAACAAGTCATGAACCGTATCTGTTATATTTTAAATTCTTTGGCTGGTAAAGGAACCTTTTTTGTCTTTATGGCAAATAATTACAAATTTGAAAGAGGACCAAACATCTGTCTACTTCAGATAAAATTGTGTTTATTTTCCTGAAGTGAAAAGTTTAATTAATTTGCAATATTTGGAGGTAAATAATAAAAATGTATTTGTTGTAGTTAAAATTGAAATTCAGGTAAATATAATTGTAACCTAATTTGATTCTCATTTTCTTTTGTCTTCTAACCCTAATAGTGAGGCGCAGTGGCCTCATGGTTAGTGCGCTCGACTCCGGATCAAGCGGTCCGGGTTCGAGACCTAGCCGGGGACATTGCGTTGTGTTCATAGGCAAGACACTTCACTCTCACAGTGCCTC
>OMLO01002921.1_pt1 | contig 13998 bp, 4 predicted proteins | sample 1674811 | NCBI WGS metagenome assembly OMLO01 (sample SAMN06265003, study PRJEB25207) | coral metagenome | isolation source: Coral host | place: Mexico:La Bocana,Puerto Morelos, Mexico | collected 2008-11-13
TGACAATGCCCACAAAGTTGCTGGTGTCGAGTCCCTCTCATGGACAACCAAATATCATCATCTTGGTTGACTGCCCACCTGAGTAGAGTATAACGTGAGATGGGGTTACACCATGTCTTTTTGAGATCTGCTACGTCCTCTACCCATTTAAAGCTAATGCCTCCACTCCACCCTTCTCGTACAACTTTGATACGAAGCTGCGCCTTGGCTTCCCTTACCATTGCAGTAATAACTACATTCTTAACCGCAAGGAGCCTAGCATGACAAGACTTGGCAGGGCGAGATACAGCTTCGAATATTTCGGCAAAGTTGACAAAGGGTGCCCACATGTCAATGAGTTCCTTGACTATGGATAGTTGTCGCCGGTTGCAGTTAGCATACTGCACTTCAGTGGAGAGTTCTTCTACAGAGTTACCTTCTCTTAAATACAACCCTAGCGCAGCGACAAGGGCTGAGAGACCAGGGTCTAACATAGGCGCAATTTTGAGATAGCGCAATACATAGGGCAATATTTCAGCAGCGATCCAATGCCTTTTTAAGATAAAGCCAACAGCGGTCTGTCTTAGGCGGTTGAGTTCCTTTGTATTAAGTCCGAAAAAAGACATAGTATAAGGCATAACACTAAGGATGAAAGTATTGAAACCAATGCATCTTGACACAATGGAGAGTGTAGGCTGCTGGAAGGATTTGAGCCTGTCGTGGAGCTTTTTAAAAGGAGTCGCAACATATTCCTCAATACCGCTAGTCTGTTGGTAATGTTGATAGCAACCACGATCATCAAAAACCCATCTTCCAGCTAAAGCAAGCCCTAAAGCAGGCGCTTTACCTACCAGGGATTGTAATCCAAAACCCGACTTTTCAAGGCAGGTGACGCCATGAGGTCTCATTTTGTAGTTGGTGAGTACGTGCGTTTTGGACTTGCAATTGCACTTTCCTTTAGCGAAGGCACCCAACAAATGTAATGACTTGCCAGTTAGAAAGTCTTGTGCCTGCTCATAGCTTACTACACAAATGATGGAAGATCCTTGCTCATAGGCATCAGGAGAATTATCCTCATTAGGGAACACCCCATTTCTACAAATGGTGATGTTATAACCTGGCTTGCCGATATTTCGAAGTACCTCCCAAATGGTGGCGTACGGCATAGAGTCACCTAAGGATGGCCAATGAGCATTTAGAAAAGCAGTCGAGCAACAGCGAGGAGGGAATTTATTATTTGTGGTGATGCATCCTCGGAAGCACGAATGCTGATCCATAACAAATCCTGCAGTGGTCAAGCCTTGATAGCATTCAGCGACTGTTAACAGCCAGTCTGGGTCCTGTGCATTGCCAATGATCGTGGTGTCATCGACATATCCTTGTACCGTAATAACACCCGGAATACGATTGAGATAAACAAAAAGTGGGTCCATTGCCAGGCAAAAAAGATAAACAGAAAAGGAGCGACCCATGTCAACGCCTTGGAGAATAACGCGACTTGGAAGGAGTCTGCCTTGCACTTTGTGAGTGACCCGCCTATCGAAAAGGGACAAATTTCGTATAACAAATCAACCATCTGGGAGCTTGACGTATTCGAAGGAGCTCCAAAATCCAGTATGGGTTCACCCTTTCGAAGGCTTTAGATAGGTCAGCTAACAGCGCACAGGCTGGACCCGAGCCATCAAGAATAGTCTGGATGGCCGTGACTGCCTTCTGCGGTTCCTTAAAACAGGACATGACAGCTTGCGAGGGATGTAGCAAATGAGCTGTATATGACATCACATGCGAGGCAATAGCTCCGTCAATCAGTCTGTCGATGGTGTTGGGCATGCCAAGTGGGCGGAAGTGGTCAGCTGTAGGCCCACTTTTAGCCTTTGGGATCCAAACTCCTACTTGTAGCGGTGGGAGAGCAGTGCCATTTACAATGTCATAGAAGTAGCTGAGAAGTGCGTCTACAGTGACATCTGGGAGCAGCCTCCACGCTGAATATGGAATGCCATCAGGACCTGGAGCAGAATCTTTGGTGTGCAATAGAGTGGTGTAGAAGGTGCTACTGGGTGGGACAGGAATATCCTGCCACGGATCACAGTTATTGTACTCTTGTAGCACATTATCCCATGCATGGTCAGCACTGGGAGGAGATTCAAACCAAAATTCTCGCGTAGCAAGCATAGCTAAATCCAAGTCCTTGTCAGTGATGCATTGTTCACCCTCTCTTGTCAAAATAGGTCCATGGTAAATGTTGACCTTTGGGCAAATGCTGCGCATTCTTTCCCAGAATGCAACCATATTTCCAAGTCCTCTGGCCTGGCTATTTGCTTCGTCATTAGGAACAAATGGAATTCCTTCTATACACGTCTCGACGACCTCCACCATTTGATGTATTAAAAGAGTAGGAAGGGCATAGCAGCCGTTGCAAAAGAACAAACCGTGAGTATCTTGAATGATGGCTTTACGTGAAGCAAGGATGAGGTCTTCAACAATATCCTTTGGCACATTAACGCACTGAGCGTTGGTCCGTAAGTACTTCCTAGCACGAACATAAGGACGAATGTCAGGATGCACCTTGGGAGCTGGCTGGGTTCGCCACCATGCCCAAAAACAACTTGCAATCGTGAGGTAAGAACCAAGGTATTCAGGGCACTTGTCCTTGTCATTAATGGTGACTCCAATATCGGCACTGCTGTGATCAGCCTCGTAAGAAGAACAGCCTTCAGCGAGGTGGTTGTAATCGTTCCTAGATGGGATGCCGGTAACCCCAGGTGGCCCATGGTGGAAAAGTCTGTCATGTTCCCTGTGCAGAAGTCTGACTAGCTCTTGGAGAGCGGACGTAGATTTAACAGGTGTACCATCTTTACCAGGGATAAAGACTCCACTAGGAATAGTGAGGTGCTTCGGATGCAGCGGATTCGAGATAACTGTTGGCCTAACATTAAGTTTCATTTTGAGAATTTCATGGCCATTCGCAATGTGAGATGGGACCGTGTAAACACACGGGTGGAGCTTTGCGGCTGACACATAGCTGTCAGGAATAAGGCATCTGTCAAGAGCCGATTCTCCTCCTTGAAAAATGTACGTCGGCAACTTGGGGTCGACATCATGGCAGCCAAAGGTTAGCAAGAAACGATTCCATAACTCTGGGAACTGTTGATCGACATTATTGAAGTCGCCCGCAATGAAAACATGGCTGCTCTGTTTGACAGTATTCCTCCAAGACTGTAAAATTTCTTCCAGGTTTTGTTTGCGTTCGCAAGGTCGAAGGTATATGGAAAGGATATAGAACTGCAATGTACGGTCTTTGACTAATGTGGCAATAGCTCTTCCTTTAACCAAGATAATTTCTTGTTGCACGATCCATCCTGCAGGGAGTAGGACTGCAACTCCTCCGGTTAACTCACCATTCTCGTTAGGAGTAGCATTGGAGCTGGAGATCTGAATTCCTGGTATATTTTGATGGATGGATTCAACCTGCGTCCCATTCCACTTTGTCTCTTGTAAACATACCGGGCCTTGTCTGAGGAGTTTTCTCACTTTCCGCAATTTGTATTCTGGCTGGGTAATCACTTTCCAACTATTCAAGTTCCAGGAATATAATTGTCGGAGTCTGCTAGGCACGTTGAGATTATGGGCGAGCCGGTAATCCAGGAAGGAGTCACCAAACGTAGAAGCAGTGACGTTACGAAAGAGCAAAGAAGGATTTTGTACCAACACGGCAAAATCATTGATTGGATTCGGGAACCTCTGTGCAATGCAATCGATAGTAATGTCCTTCCAATGAGTATTTTGGCGTAGCAGGTGCGGCAAAAAGGTAAGATTACGCACTCTGGATAGGTGCGGGGGACACTTGAAAGAGAATTTGCGATAGAAAGAATCCTTGATCGTATAGGCAAACAACTTCTTATACAAGTTGATGGTCACATCAGAACAGTGTCTTAACGTGCTCATCTATTTAGGGCTCCTGCCTTGGAGCCATTGTTCAATACTTTGAATAGGGCCACCAACTTGTAAGAAAAAGTGCCTATACAGATCATCAGGAAGTCCATCATTACGGAAGGGCGCAGCGATGTGAGCAAGCTCTTCGGGGGATATAAAATTTTCTGAAAGCGTGGAGCTAAAAACTTCGATAGGGGCAAGAAGCCGACAAAATTCATCACCAAAAGGGGCGACTGACTCCCCACTGGTAATGTGAAAGATGGAAATAGTGAAACTATTGCTATGCAGCTTCGTATATCCGGTCACCGTCACCACAGACGTTGCAGGATCCTTATGACAACAAAAATGGCAAACTCTCAGAGTTAATTCATTGGATGGTTCATTTGCCTCAGGGTGCCAGGGGCAAACACTTATCTGTCCCATCTTTTGAAGTATGCAGGTATGGCAACTTGCTTGCTTACAATGGTATCCCCACACGCTGGTGGTCCATTGTCCATCCCGACATTCCATACAAAAGTTGGGAACCACGCGGGAGTCTATGGCAGGCCAAAACTGATTGAAGATATGCGGAGCGTTCTTCAATTTAAGTTCTTGATTATAAGTAGTGGCACTCACAACAAAAACTTCTGGTTGGTTGAGATTGAGGCACTTTACCAAAAATGTAAGTTTTGGTTTTGGATCTCCTACATAAGCAACGAAAGGCGCACGAAGATGCCCAAATATTGTAATAAACCCAACCGGCCAGAATGACTTGCTTTTCAACTCCGTGATTGACAGCAATACTGCAATAACAGCAGCACCTGAGCGACATTGTTCGTAGTTGCAGAGCGCTTTTTGTACTTTACTTAAGAGCATAAGGCAAGGAGCCTGAGCTGATGTGCCCAAACGAGTGAAGCAATTAGGGTGCATACCCCACAGTGCTTCCATGAGCGACTCAAACCAAAAGCCGACTGAAACGGGGGCTCTCAGAGCATCAAATAATTCCTCTTGCCCCGCAATCTTCAAGGCTCTGCATACATCTGGTTCCAAACTTTGAGCTGCCGCTTCAACACAGAACTGTTTGCGTTGATCACTCTTTGTTAGCTCAACCCCTTTGCAGAGTCCCAAACTCGCTGGATGTATGGTTGGCTGATGGAAGTCATCTGGAATGGGTCTGGATGTCTCAAATACAGGCAGTGTAGGGTCAACCGACACTTTGTGAGCACCTGTATGCTTAGCGCGAGTGTTGTCAATCTGGGTGCGGACTTCATTAACAAGATCTGTAAAGACTTTGTATGCCGTTTCACGGTTTGCAACATAGGGCTGTGTAACTTCGAGTGACTGCATGATCCATTGTTTGAGTGCTTCATTACTACCGAGGGCACTTCCAATTAAACCAGGATGAAAACTATTGCCACACATACTCCTGATCAGATCTTCCGGCATATGTTTTGCATCTTCTTCACTGTTTCTGGTCCAGTGTCCTTCAAGCCCGCTCAATACAGTGACTTCCTTTTCAGTCAATACTCTGCACGGTATGTGATAATTCTTACAGCTGAAGAGGGGGAGGAGTCTCCCTATTTCCACATCGATTTCATTGCCAGATCCTTTTTTAGCCAAGAGATGTTTAATAAAGGACAGCCATGGTTGGAGAAAGGGAGGAGGAATTATCCTTTCCCATTGGAAATTCGGAATTTTGTTCGTAAGTTTTCCAGCTTGTCTTCCAAACTCCTGTCGCGTCCCCCAATATCCATAATCCCATACCAGGGCATGTGGCTGGTAAAGTGTCCAGGAGGAGCATACAATACCGTAAGGTAATGTAGTCCGGGCTCTCAGCAGCGGAGCAAATGGGATACTGCGTCCAGAACTATCAACAAGCGGCCCAATTCTATCATTGAAGACCACCGGCGGAGGGCCAACAGGTTCCTTGTCACTATAGTTACGGAAAAAGTTTCGACACCTGGTAATAAGATAGCCATACTGGGCAGGATCCCAGATGTAATCTCGATCATGCATCAAAGGTAAGCTGAGCAATTTACAAAAAGCCTCTAAGTGCATCTTCTGCATAGATCCTGCATTCTCAACTAGAAAGCGAACCGCCGCTGGGCCAGCAGCAATTTGTACAGTGTAGATCACACACAGTAGTACGAAGAAAAGGCGACTTGACGTTCCTGTTAACCCAAGCAATCCTTTCATGGTACCTGCAAGCGTTAAATCTTGACAGGGAGATCCCCCGACAACTATCCATTTGCAGTCGGGAAACATTTTCAGAGTCATCTGTAGTATGCGGCACCCATTGGCAACAAGAGAATGAACGTCTCTTAAATAGAGTACAGCACTACCATCCATCGCATAGCACCATTCTTCATCTGATCTATATCCAAATTCCGCGCATACAAGTGACCGTATTCTGTTATCATTCTCTGCAAGAATAACTACAACAGGAGCGTAGCCAATTTTCTTTTTGAGAAGCGGGACGACTGAGGAAACACCATCGAAGAGAGAGATGACCCCATATCTCCCTTGTGGTTGTAGCTCTTCATCAAAGTTGGCTTGTACTTCTTCATATGATTGCTCAACACGGTGAGAGTCCTTCGTAGGATAAGCTGAACAGCCAGCAGTCCTACTTGTGCTTTCCTCATGTACATTTGAGTGGTAAGCTGAACAGCCAGCAGCCACCTCAATCTGTGCATGATCACTGAGAGGACCAGAGACAGTCTTCCTAATCTTGGGAAACTCAGAGGGTACAGGTTTCTCAGATTGTCCCTTTTCTCCTTCAAGTGTATCCCGCTTTTTACTAGAAACGAGGTCATTTTCACCGATTTCTCTGTGCTGATCACTTTTGGAGGCGTTATCAATTTCAGGGACTTTCGAGGTTTGATCAATGACGACACTGCCTGAAGGAGATTGAGTGTCGACGACCTGCCCACTTCCCTCAGCAAAGGGTCCAATTTGGCCAGAGTTGCGACCATTGCCATTAATCGAGAATGGCTTAGCACTTGGGGCGCCAAGAGCTACATCTCCACCGCTATCTTTCTCGACAGATGAGCTTCTAACTCTTTCAATAACAGTTGGTTTACGTGAGGCAGCTCTGTCTGCATTTCTGTTTACTGCCCGTATACGCTTTTTGGCCTTAGTAGCCCTCGAGTTGGTTGGCCTTTTACTCGGTCGACTAGTATTCAGAGTGGCTTTGTTGGGTGTTCTTCTTTTGTTGGTTAATTTATCACCACATTGCTTAAGAAACTTGCGGAGAGTGATGACTTTTTGCCGACACTGTACCTTAATAGGTCGTGTTATCCGCATTGCGGGTGATATCTTGCCCGCAGCTTCCTCTAGCAGGAAACTGCTCATCTTTGGGGTGGTAACAGTAGTTTTGCAGAGCAGAAGTCCAGTTACCCTGAGTTTTTTCCAAACTTCTGTGGTAAGCTGCTGTGAACCTTTCAAGGAGTCATAAATTCCTTGGATTTGACCATTTTGAACTTCTGCTAGCCAGTAGTGAGCGTTGGGCCACTCAGAAACATCTGAGCAAACAAAACCTGTAATCCCAATGGATTCTTCTTGTAGGGAGGCATCTGTAAGGATGCTTCTAGCACTCGCAATAGGTGGGAAAAAATCAGCATTCTGCTCAGTGGTGCTAAGTCTGCTCAAGGGTCGGAACTCTAAGTATATCCATCGACCAAGTTTGTCAATAGTGAACGTGGTCTCCGGACGTTGACATTGAGGTGCATGCCAAGACCCTTCAGCTCGACCAAGGAGGGGTTCAGCATTGAAGACAATGTCCTTAAGCGAAGTCCACCCATGATCAATCCAAGTAATAGGAGTTGACAATATGTGAATAAGTCCCGTTGTCGATGCACCACAAGTTGGACAATAAACTTTAGCTTTCGTGAAGAAAGTATCACACTCTTGTGGTAAATGGTCAATGATAACTTTTAGTCCGTGTGTAACATCGTCTTGAGCAGCCGGTTCAATAATTCCCTCGTAAAGTCCTGCAGCAACTGCAAGTTCAGCAGGAGAAAAGGGAAATGATCCACCAGTATTGGAGTATAGGTACCAACCTTTAGAGATTGCAACTAAAGCAGCTTGACGGACATCAATCGAGACCATGTTTTCGGTCCACGGAGCTTTCGTTAATAGTCTCATGGCGACCACATAGTAACAGAAAGTGGCATGCATGCTGAGCAGAATTTGAACCGCAGTGCTTTCAACCATATTTCGAGTGTCAGCATCAAGGTTCGCAAGCCATTTTATGGAGGCATCCTGGACCTTAGCAACCGCTTTAGCACGATCTCGAATTTTTCTTTGTTGCTCAGCGTCCTCGACATCGACAATATCGTCCTGAGTTTGATTAGGTTCCTTTTGAAGGTCATCTTCAATCTCCATTGGGACAGGGACTTCGACTGGTTTAGCAAAGAAAGAAGAGATCATGCTGGTTTGTCCAGCCCTTCTAATGAGTGGTTTCTTACCTCTTGTGATCTTAATTGCCGGATTCGTAACCGCTTCATTGGCTTCAACTCTTCGATTGCCCGGTCTGTCACTTCCATCAACCTTGGTAACAACTTTGAGAACTTCTTTCCTAGGTGAAAAGCGAAATCTGGAGGGTGGACAAGACTTGCTACTCACAAGTTTTTTAGTTCTCTTTGTTACACCGGCACTGTTCCAATCTGCGCTTTTAGATCTCCGATCACCCGAGGTAGACTGACTTGGTGCATTTTTAAGAGAACGTTGGTGACCACCAAGCAGTAACAGCTGATCAATTGTGCTTCCAGTGGACACTTGGGACAAGTCCTTCTGTTCTTGATTCACGTGACGGTCATTGCTTCTCAGATAAGGATGTTGTCGCGTAAGCTTATTACCTTTAGGGGTATCAATCTTGTCAGCATTCTTATTCGATCCTTTCTGATTACCAAGAGACACGGCACTTAAGGCAGATGAAATCTGAAGTTCGTCATCATCCTCAACGATAGGCGCTAGGGGAAACTGACTGCTATTCTTAGATATATCAGGTGCAGCCTGCATGTTGCAGTCAGAAATTTGCTGTTGGTGGTAGGAAGGTGGGCTGCCACTAAAACTTTCAATAGGGTCATCGTCCTTTTTTTGACTGTCAATGAGCCCCGGCGGTGGCTGAGTCCACTCGGCGGTGGGCTGAACACCAATGACACCGTCACTAATCCTAACAGCAGGAAGGTGACAGTGTTCCCCAACGGGGGATTTAACTGAGGCCATGGCCGAGTCTGTGGCCGAGTCTGGTGCTATTTCCCCTTCTTTCTGCAAAGTTGGTGCAACACTTACATCTTGCATAGCTTCAGGGGTAGAAGATGTATTGAGAACTTGGGTAGGATTTTTTCCAAGCGGTGTTGACGTGGCGGCAGGTGATACACCATTGTCAGCATTCATACAAATCGGAATTTGTAAAAGAATCTGAAAGTTGCCTCTAGGAGTGCAGCAAGTTTCAGGGCGAACTCCTTTTGGCAAATATAGAAACAGAAGGCACTCAGTGAATGCATGACACGCAAGGAGTTCAGTACCACTGACAATAAAGCTATTTCGATTAGGCATAATGTATCCAACCTTTAACGGTTGTTGGCTAGTACTAATAACTTTAAGCCCATACAACACGTTATGCTCTTTGCTGTGGCTGAGGTTCGGACCAGTAGCACTGTTGTAATTGTCAATCGATGTCTCAATTATTTCACGCAAAGGACAATCAAATTTCAACGTGTTAACGTACATATTGAGACAATCCTGAACATCAGCAAGACCATTCACAAACAAAAAAGGGAATAAAGAACGTTCGAAAGTTCCAATGTATTTCTGTTTCTTAGAAACAAAGGCAATCTCAATAAGGCTGTTGGCTCTTTGTAAAGAAGCTAAATTGTTCTCGCTGTGAGCAAGATGATTAGATCGATCTTTCTTCTTTTCAGGAGAAAGATTAACAGCCTTCTTCCAGTGCTCATGCATAGTTTCCTCTTTAGGAGGTCTTCGTCGATTGTGCATCTGGGAGGCAAATGGAAGTGCATGTTCAACTAGCATGGACTGTTCACCAATATTGTAAGTTTTTGGATAAAGACCAATATTACGGTACGGAACTTGAAATTGCAAGTATTGTTCGACCTGCTTCTGTGAATCATAACAGGTGACAGTCTGGAAACTTACGGCTTGGTGATCCTTAGCAATTCTATCAACAACGACATCATAAGTGAGTTCACCAGTAATGACATCTTGTATACTATTCAAGTTTATTTGCACAGGATGCACATTGAGCGCAGACATCCTTCCTACTCTAATCGAGAATTTGTGTAACCATCCAGCAGGAGTGTTGACGCCTTGGTTGTGGTGTCCTGTGGTCATTACGCTGAAAGCGCCTTGACTCATAGTTGTAGGGATTGGGATCTCTGCATAGTGAAAGAGCCTAACAAGGGCAGCACAGTCGACACCATGAATATCAAGGACGACCACTTTTGCAGAAGGTATGTAGAAATCAACTCTGCAACTGGTAAGATGTTGCACCAATTCCTCCATCTGCATGTCATCAAGATGTCTCAAGTAAAGAACTGTCTGTTCCATATATCCTTCCCTTTCATAGAAATCTCGATTTTTAGACTGGATAACACAAGCTGGGTATTCATGAGCTAAATCCCTGCACTGTTGAATCAACTGATTAACAGCATCTGCATGTCTTCTTGAGTTTCTGGTTGGAGTTTTGAAGGTAATTGAGACAGCATTACCAGCATTGCAGACTTCTTTACAACCGTTTCTCTGAAGTGTTTTACAGGCCAGTGGTCCTCTTTGATCATTAAGCACTTCGGATATCTCTGATGTCTCCACAATAGCTCTTGGAAGGAGAGCTTCTTTTTGATTGTTGACACGACTTTTCCAAAAAAGGTTAAGATCATCCTGACTGGCATTGGAGATACTGACCACATAAGCAATGGATGCAGACTTCTTCCAGTAAGTGCCCGACGGTAACTCTACCAAATACTCAACACGTTTCAGTGAGAAGAAGTCATTAGAGAACTTTCCAAGAGTCTCAATGACAACGTCAGTAGGGTCACTGAACGAATGGCAAGCCAGCACGATTTCAAGCCTAAATTCTTCCTTGATATCCTTGCACAATCTCCTTATGCGCGATACACTAGGGAAGACTGACGTAACATCAACTTGCCTATGAGTCAATAATTCATAGAGTCTATCATGCGTGGTGACAAGAAGCCCGTTATTGGAGTGAATATCACTTGCAGAGTGGCATAAAACATGTCTTCCAGCTTGAAAGTTCCTCTGTCCAAGAGCTTCAACAACCATTCTCTGCGCATTGATATCGACTTCATAGAAATGAGCCATTCAGATGAAGCAAAAAATAAAGTTGTAAGGAAAACAGCTTCCAGCAACTTCAAAGCAATAAAAGGGGCCTGATAAAGAAAACAGCTTCCAGTCAGGCTTGAACCGGGAAAACACCAGTAAACGAAAAAGAGGAACCTTGTAATTCCAGTGAGCCTAGAAACCACACATTCTTCAAAACGTAAAAAACCCAATCAGAGAACCCACTTCTCAAGCAACTAAGGGAATTTTACAAAAGTAAGTGAAATCAAAGCCAAGCAAAAAGAAACCCAGAAAGCCCCAGAGCTTTCTTGGCCTCTTTAGTCACAAATCCAGGTTGATGGTAAGGGAGACAGTTCCCAGCCAACAACAACAACAACAACTCTAGCGAAGGAGTGGATATCCAGTGCCAACAAAAGAAAACTAGAAAGCCCCAAATGCTTTCTTGGCCTCTTTAGTTGCAAGAAACTCTAGTTGATGGTAAGGGAGACAGTTCCCAGCCAGCAACAACAACACTAGCTAATGGATAAAGACAACAGCGTCCAGTCCACCTGAGAAACTCGCTAATGAGTTGTTTGAACCAGAGTGGCGACTTGAGCCAGTGGCTACGGAGGAAGAGATGCTATGAGGGGCTGAGAGGGGCGCGATTTGTTTCACCTTTTTTGCGAATTTTCATTGGCCGTTTTGGTGGGTGTTGGGTTGTTTTGTGTTTGTTTGTGTTTGTTTGTTTGTTTGCTTTTTTTTGGGCGCTGCCAGTGAAAATTCTACATGCAATTAGCGTTTCACATCTTTGGCAGATTTCCAGTAGTTGACCGACCATGTCCCGTGCTAGCTCGGCAATGCAGGAAAAAAAAAGATTTTTGGCCACATGCGATTTTCCGGCTGGGCACCTTCGCCTTTACCATGAGATTGAGCAATACGGATTACTAGCGCAAGGTGTCGTCCCTTTCCCCAGCATTACACTAAATCTGGTGGCAGATGGCATTTAGAGGAGGGGCATAAGGTGCACGAACGTAGCACCACGTGATCAGCAGATAGAAGCGCTGTCCTGGCAATGAATTGAGAGGGTGCAACAGACTTACTAACCGCTCAAGGAACATTCATCGCGAGTGTCTCATGCGAATACACAAGGGGAATGGTGTTTGCGCTCTCGGGCGCTTGTCACAGGTTCTTCAACTCTGCCTCAGTCGACGATTGAAGTGACATCCAACGGACGCCAGCATCGTAGTCGTCCTCCAGTGCGAGTGGGATACTGCCTCACCTTCAGGCAGTCCACAGGGATACAGCATGCCTAAGTGCTTACTGAAGCAGCATGGGCTCTACAGGTGTATCTAGAGAGATGGGAAAGCGGCACATGCTCCCTCACCATTTATTGAGGGCATGGCCTTACCGTGAATGGTGGATGCCAGCGGTGTCAACTGGCACCTCCGCCTTACCTGGCTTTGTTTGCTGCTGGTAGCTCCAATTGAGTGACCCATTAGTTTCCAACACACCACGTACTTATCGCAAGGTGGACTGGATGGACAGACGTAGGCATCCAGAGCTCTTGACTCACGCCACTGTGGCTGAAACCGCCATACTGATTTGAGCACTCACTAGAGAGGTTTGTCCTGTGGACTGGGCGCTGTTGCCTTTTCCACGAGGAAGTGGCTACTACAAGGCGCTCAACAAAGTCAGGGAGTGATCCCATAGCAGCACTGCTTGGTCCTGGGATTAGAACCTTACTGTGGCCTACCGGCGCCTTGCGTGTCATCGGGACTACTCTGACATTCATCACGGAGGCACCGACGGACTGGTACGAGGGGAGCTTTGCACTTTCACATGTACTCTGGCCGGCAGTCATTGCAAGGGGAGGTGGATCAGTTTCCCTGCATTTTACTACGCAGGACATTACCCACAGGCGAACTACGGACCCCCATGTCCTTCCCTGAGGGTCTCGGACCTGAACACCCTTGTTGTCTCCCGGCTACACCAGATGCATCCGATGCCTCTGACGTGATTCAACGGTGCCCATAGGGAGACACATCTTTCGTGATGGACAAACCAATCATCTCAAGCTTGGAGTGGATCCAAAGTTCATTGACAGTGTCTTCAGAGAGTACGGAATCACCAAAACTAGCCAGGCGGTGCCAGATGTCGCAGCGCATATTGAGAGAACAGTCAGTGAGACCAATGCACAAATTCCCCTGAGCCCTGATGCTTATGCACGTTTCCGAAGAGCATTGGGAAAACTCCTATGGATGGCTCAGGTGCGCCATGATATCAAGATCTACCTCTCATTGATAGGAAGTCAGCAAGCGACACCCATGGCAGGCACAGAATCAGCCCTTAGAGCTCTACTACGCTATCTCCTTTCGATATGAATATCTCATGTGCGTATTGGAGTGAGATTGGTGTTCTGCACGCATTTAGCGACGCTTCGCATGCCCCGTATCGGTTCAATCAGAGACGAAGTATTACGGGCGGTGCGATATTCGTGGAGGGCTCACTTATTAAGACAATAGCTAAACAACAACAATCAGTGGCGTTGTCTTCATGTGAGGCAGAACTCTATGCTTTGCAGTCCGTGTCCCAGGAAGCAATCGCTTTGGCTGCATTCTGCATGAGGGTATACCATGGGTTGGAAGAGGCCTATGATGATAACCTTGGATTTACCCTTATGGAGTCGGACTCAGAAAGTGTCCCTCACCTTGATTGCAGGAAAGGATGTACCCAAGAAGTCCAGATACATCGAAATTAGACTGCATTGGTTGAGAGGGAAGATTGAGTCTGAAGAATTGGAGCTAAAGT
>OMLO01002922.1_pt1 | contig 13994 bp, 12 predicted proteins | sample 1674811 | NCBI WGS metagenome assembly OMLO01 (sample SAMN06265003, study PRJEB25207) | coral metagenome | isolation source: Coral host | place: Mexico:La Bocana,Puerto Morelos, Mexico | collected 2008-11-13
CAAGGGATCTATGCACAAAAGGATCGTCATTTTGGCCAAGGTCATTTTAGTCTATCACATTGACAAAGTCTACTCAAAAAAAGTCTGGAATCTAAAGCACTGGCACTGGCACTAGAACTGGAAATCCGAATATATTTAGATTGAGGATTTGGGTAAACCTGATGCCTGAGGGTCAATGATCACCTGTCGGAGTCACAAAGTCACTTCACCTTCACCTCCTGGACCCCGCCTCTCCACACAAAGGGGCATTCTTCTTCAGCAGCCACACGCTACTTCCGCGCAGTAACGTAGGACATAGAAAACTCGCAATCGGGTGTGATCCTGGCCTCTGCTCAATGTTCACGGCCTTGCATGGTGCATGGCCAGTGAGTAGTGACCAGTGACAACAGCTCAACATGAATATGATGGGAAAGGGTAGAAGAAAGAATCCAATGATGCTAATGGCTAATGCTATCTGAAAGTATATGAGGCATGGTACATGGTCCATGGTGAATATTTATTGTAATGGTATGTAAAGGTGGTATGCTTTGGGTAAATTAGGGCCGCCTGTAACAGTAACAGCCTGTAATATCTACATGTATGTCTCAGGGGCCCTTAGGGGTATCGTTTTAGGGCGTCCGCGCCGCGCCCCCTATCGTTTTTTTCAGCTAAAAGATTCAAACCCATTTTTTGAATGTAGCCTCATGAGACAATACACGATAATTTACAACATGGCTCATATGATGTCATCATGATGTAGACGGAAAAGTTAAGGTTTTTGTTTTGGTCGGTTTGGATTTTGAATGTTGCACATTGCACTGCGCTACAATACACTTGCACAAAAACCGCTATTGATTCATGCAGATGTCTAGTCCGGTCCTGTTCCTGTCCAAATATTTCCATGTATGACGTGGGTTTACGGCAACAGTGTTTCATGATTCCATGACACCATATTACTCCATGATGATTAAGCCAAGATACAACTTCCTTACCTTCTTTCAACCAGCCTTGGATCTTCGGAATACACTTGTATTGCTCAATACGTCGTTGTTTGGATGCCGGCAGCAAGGCGAAAAACGATGCCATACTGCCAGCTTTTTTGTGTGTAGATGCCAGTTTGAGCTTCATCGCCGATTCCTGCAGTGTCATCGAAAGGTAAAACAGTGCTGACATCCTGTATGATCCGACTCAACAAGCTGGTGTATAATCTACAAAAACACAAAATGTGAAAATACATGGCACGACTGACTGACTACTAATTCTCCACACCGCATACTGAATGAGTACTACGGCTACAAACAAGTCTATGTCTATAGAAGTGCACATAGAGGTTTTCGGGGGTGGAGCTCAATAGAGGTGCGCGTAGAGGTTCCCCACAGGTCGTGTAGAGGTCCCCTAAAGGAACCGTAGAGGTTACTGTAATAGAAGTGGACATAGAGGTTTCCTGGAGGTGCATATAGAGGTCAGTATAAAGGCGTGCCACTTTCGCATTACATGTCACACCTTGGTCACTTTTAACCTTACATCATTAAAGTTACAAACTACGAATCGAAGCCCATTTTGCTTGGTGGTTTCCAGTCCCCGGTCTACATACAATGCTGCGAACGATGTCCATTGCCTCCTCCATGCTTGCTTGATACAGAACAGAGCAATCCATTGAAGGTGACATAAGTAACTTCAGCAAATCATCATCAAACCTGACAAACAGAGTCACAGAGTCACAGAGTCGAAAAAAAACAATGACAGGACAGGCAGGTGGTATGCTGGCAGGTAGTTCTGAGTCAGGGTTGGTGGAAGTGGATGCGGAGGCAATTGTAGTTAAGACAGTAGTTGTGTTGACAGTAATGAGTGCAAGCTCCATCACTAACATCATCACTTGCCTTTATACAAAAGAATAAAAACTACGAATTGACAATGTAATCAAAACCATCTATGTGATGCCGTCGGTGATGGCACCGAGATTTTGTCATTCAGAATCCAGAGCTATAGTTTGCATGGCATGGTGTGCCTGGCCAGCAATCGCACTCGTGCTCGCAGAATTCCAATGGTGTAACGACGTGGTCGGTGAACTGGCCAGCCTGTACTTAACATACAGTTTGGTGGCTCACAAGCTCACAAGCTCACAACAGTCAGGGTGAGAGACTCTCAGTGACAGTGACAGCCTTAACAAAACAAACAAGAGTTTTTAAGTTCATGAGTTCATAAACTTAAATCTTATTATAACCTTAAAAAATCACTTGACCTTGACTTGATCTGGCAAGGGATTCGGGCATCCTACCTATATTTCCCACCATACAACATACACAATATACAAAAATACACACCATATCTAGAAGTACATAGTACAAAGCAACAATAACAGTAATAGTAATAGTAATAGTAAATATAATTTGACTTTTTGACAAACAATATCCCAGTGTCAGTGTCCCAGTCGCATTTCCCCGAGAGTCACATGTCATACTTTGTCACTTGTCACATGTCAGTTTGAAATCGCCTATGTGATGTGGGGAAATGATCTCGCCACTACCCGGCAAGCGCAAAGATACGAAGTCGTATAGATCACCCAAGTATCGCCGTAGAATGCTCACCTTGAATCTTGGTGTGCACTCGTGCAATATCACATCCTCGCGAAATGGGCATTTGTTCTCAATCATGGTCACAATCAAAATACTCCGAAAATTCAACAATGAGTTGAAGGGTAAGGTAAGGTCGGGGTAAGTGTCCTGTAAGAAAAATAGAACAACAACAACATGACAACTGTGACATTCAACGTATGTCAATATATACACACTCTTACAGACTATAGAGATCAGAGATCCTGCGAGCCGTGAAACTTACATAGTCACATAGTCATGATATACTCATGAATCATGGATGGCTATGATCAATGATCAGTACGATCAGTATGATCCATTCCCATTCCCAATTCCCAGTCTATATATCCTGTCCTCATGTGCCCTGCGCCTTGACTCCAGCCATGTGGCCAGCGTCTTGGCTGTGGGTCCGGTTAAACCTTTACCCGCGCCCATTGCACTCACGTCGTAACATTCGGTTCCGCCCACTGCTATGGATAAAGAAAGGTGCCCTCTATCCACGATGGACTTCACGAGCTTTGGAAGTGATATGTGAGGCAAACTGCAAAGGCGTCCATGCATGTTACCTCAGTGTATCAGTTCAAGAATGGTAAAACCCAGGGCAATGGTAATACCCAGTAGTAGTGGCATGTGTTCAGTGGATTTTGCTGATTGAGGATATGTTATGTTTTTTTGGACCGTTGGAGTCCGTTGGAGTCATAGTTGTTGGCATTGGATGTTTGGGTTAAGTTATATGGAATCCGATATCCAACTCAAAACATCAATTTCAAAGGAGAGCACATGGTGATCTGCTCATCATTGAAGCATCACGTCCGAGAATTTCCATATACCTTTCAAGTAGTTGATCACCAATCTTTTCTCTCTGGGATTTCACATGTGTATGGTCATGGTCGCCAGTCAATAGTGCATCAAGTTCCGTTGCTGCAGCACTTTCTGCCATTGACATGTCACGCATGGCTGGCTGTGACAATCTAGAGAAAATGTCCTCGTGTAGATGGTGTGGTGGGTGAACATGACTCTTGATGAAGTTGAAACACACCTGTGATTTGTCACAAGCATTGAGGCAAGTCAAAAGAGGCCCCGGTTCACGTTGACCTTCAGAATGTTGCCCCGGTCCTACATCAAGGAGTTTTGGTCGACTAATCAAATGGAATGGGCTTCATTTAGTTTCGTGTGATTGAAATTGAACTCATCAATGACAATGAATTCAATAAATCAACAATTTTCGAGTCCCATGCGCCGATGTCCCATGTCAGAATTACATTCCATTAGTTCATGTGGTCACGTGTCACATGTCCTAAATTCACACAGTGTTCTGTGGTCCAGGTTGTCATGTTGTCCTGCAGTCCTGCAATGTCTCTTCAGTGTTCAGTACTAGTACCGAGTACCTAGTATTACTGTGACAAGTGTAGGACCTATAAAAGGATAATATTATAATATGTATATAATATGGACAAGTCCTGGACAAGTTCTAAAAGAAACGACGTCGCATGTTGCCGGAAAAAAACCTTTATATAAATAGCACAACCATGGTGTCATGATGACATGTAGATTCATCATCAAAAAAATATGTTCAGTGCAGTTCAGTGCAGTGCGTGTTCAAAATTGGAATTAACAGTGGTGTTGATTCAGTGCTGATCAGTGATATCAAACCTAGAAACAGTGGTCATGGCTAGTGGCCCCTGGGTTTTCCACTCCCGCCTGTGATGTCAGCATGAGGATCACGTAGGGCGTGGATAACCAGTTGGGAAGCCAACTCTGGGGTACCCATTCCAGAAAACTCTGAAGTCAATACAACATGAAACTTGCGAATCCGAGCCAGTGTTTGCATATCATCGATATTACCCCCAAAGAGTTTGTCAATCGTGCTAGTGGGCCACTTGAACAATTCCTGCAAAGATGTTGGGCCGCGTTGATAATTTTCACAATCATCGGAAATGTCCTCGACGCATTTGACAAACTGGGGATTGGCTTGGAAAACACAAAGAATGAAATGAAGTCATAAGTCATGAAGTCCCAGTGTCCCCGTGGACCCCAGGGCAACGGGCCCCCCAATGCCCCGGTGGCCCCACTGTTCTATTTTTGTGAAACATGTCATGTATGACAGCCATGACAGTACAGTCACCATGACAGTGGCGACAACAATGCCCAAACAACATGATTTTAAAACAAATGATTTTTTTTGTACCAAGCGTCCATGTTAAAAACATCAGCCTTGTCAGGGTCACCAGTCTCGCCAGTAGAAGTCGAGATTGATTGTACTTTGCGTTTCCTTCCAGATTGGACAACACCGGGATTGGGGTGACACACCATATGTGACCGGATCACCGAAGTATGCATCAAACAACCCCAACATGTTAATGGCATGTTCCAAAGTCTGGTGAGGAGGTAGAACCAAAAGGTTATCGTCATGTTTTCTGCAATGGTCTAATGGTGTGCCTAGGTCTAGGTCAGCTGGATCTTATTATCAATGAATCGATGCCAAGGGCTTTTGGGTTACAGTTACAAAGAACAGAATTAAGTATATTCAGCCCCGCGCTTCTGAACGTGAATGGGCAGGGGGGCAAAGGCCCATGTCTTCCTCTATTGACCATCTGACACTGTCTGACGCCAAAGCAACTATCCACCCGGCTACCCGCAGTTCGCTTTAACGCTTAGTAGTCTCTGCTAAAACGCTGAGTTGTATTTTTCTCATTTCCCCATGATCACATAAGGTCGTGAAACCCCAAAAAATGCACAAAACGCGTGCGGGTCCAGTGGCTCAAGTGCCACATGTGTGCTCGGATAATGTTCTCGCATCTCATGTAGGGAATGTTGGAACATATCCATGCACACATTTGCCGCTGACTGCGCAAGAAAGCAGTTCTCATCTGGAAGCAATCCTACCTGCTCCAGAGCTCTGCTTTCAGACCGGAACATGCGGCTGATGTTCTGGGGTTCCAAGGGATACACCGCAATTTCAATTTTTGCTTCCCTTGCAGAATCACATGGAGCAAACTCCTGTGTCTACTGCCGCGTGCACTAGGACTGACCTGGACAGATGCACCTGGACAGTGAGGCCTCGCTTCTTGCTTCCAGACGCGCTCCAGGCAAACGGACAAAAAACCAGACGCGCTCTAACACAGCGGAGCGCGGCAGGTCACATCATTGCATTAATACATCTAATCTTGAATCTTGTCGTAAATCTTAAAAGATTAGATGATTAGATTCTACTGAAAGTTAACAAACTATATATTAAATAATCAGTTATATACAATAATACGATACAATACAAGATTGAAAATTATCAATACTTTATGAAAATTTATAATATGTGCTGTGCTGTGCTGTGTATATTTTAATTTTTTCAGAATCTTAGTGGCGAAAACAGTCGCCAAATTAGTGCACGGGAGTGGGGGTTGGGTGGGGGGTGCGGAGGCCATTGGCCCTTTGCGGAAATGTGTGCAACAAACGGTGCACGGATGTCGGTGCGCGCCGGTTTTCCATGCTTTCTACCAGGCACATGCTGGTGGCTGTCTGGCCTTCTGTGCGGTGCACCACAGCTTCCGCGTTCGCGCCCTGACAAAACTCCAGCTTTGCGCTTGTCAGACATCATATCGTCTGAATCAGACCTCCTCTCTATTCATTGATCATTTCGACCACGATCATTGCGGCAACTCTTTTGCAAGTGAGTGCGCCTGCCTCTATAATGAATGATATTTCAGATTGTCTTACCTTCCACTTAACCCCAGGTGATCGGACTGCGCATTGCACATAGACATAGAAAGCGGCACATGTGTGAACGCATGCCAAACCTGAAGCCCCCCTGCCAGTTCTGTTGGTGTAGTTTGCCAACGTCTCCTGGGCCTGGCTCTCCTTCTGAAGCTTGATGGTCTGATACACAGATCGGACCAAGGAGGCACCGGCCAACTCTCCATAGAAAGTGAGTTGCGGCTGCACTTGGTCTGACGCAAAGCGCTGGCCCAGCACTGCAACTCGTTCACACATGCTGCGCTGCTGCGATGTGCGGATCTTCCTGCTGAGCTTCACTTGCAGGATCCACCTCCATCAAGGCACATATGATGTGCTGCTGCGATGCGCGGATCTTCCTGCTGAGCTTCACTTGCAGGATCCCTGTCCATGTCTCCAGTGTGTGGATGCGCCTTAAATCACAAATGATTCTATGACACAAAACCCAATCATGTATAGCAACCACAGGAAGCGAACTGTACAAAGGCACCGGACACGCGGACGCCGCTCGCTCGCTCGCTCGCTATTTAAAAAAATATATTTCATAATGTCATTACTCATTACTATTACTCATTACATTACTGTATTTCATTGTTTCAAAATTCAAAAGTGTGACGTAGTATGATAGTATGTAGTATGTATTATTCAGACTCAGACTCAAACAAGTCAGAATTCAATTTAGGCTAGATACACCGTACACCTGCCTATACAGCACACAATAAATTTTATGTTGTAGCCTACTTAGCCTACATTGGGATAATCTTTGGTGTTACCCCAAGGTAGGCCCCAAGCCCTCAGCATCGATACACAGTGAAGGAAACCCCGTTTCCACAACCCAACTATCTTAGTCACCCAGTCTGCCAGTATATATGATGTACACTGTATATTGACAGATTTCTGGTACAGTTACAATAACAGTGGCCGGGCTGGGGCTATGAAGGTTATGTAGTGTCATGTGGCTGGTATCAAGTATATAGTTTAAAGTCACGCCACTGTCACATTCGTCATGTCAACGATCGTCCCTCCCCCACATCACCTCCCGTTCGTTGGTGTTGAAGGAGCTACTTGATTGACAGCTGTGCTCGAACTGTCGGAACTATCCGAAGATGTAACAAGCAGTGATTCCGATGCCGAAGTTGACTCCAAACCCATTGCGAACACATCAACGAGATGAGGAACCGTACACCAAATTTGTATTCAGGGCTCCATTCAGGACCGACCAAACCAATGATGACACAATTCACATTGTCATTAGATGTCTGATGTCTGATGTCAGTAGTATCAATCAGTCAGTCTGGTCTTAGTTATAATTTCAAATTCATTCAGATTCCTTGAATGGGGGTGTGGTCCTGTATCTGAATGATCACTGCGCATATCATAAATGCACTCTCAAAATCAGTCTAGGACCTGAGAGCCTTGGGGACTCTTATGAATCCGGAATGCGCAAGTACAGATACTGGGTCGGACCGGACCAAGTCCCTGGAATCCCTGAAAAGCAAACAGTTCCCCATCTATGAGCTTCGGAGTCTAAGTGGATCTGGATGATCTAGGGAAGAAAAAACAAATTCCAATTCCACTCCCAAATGGTCCAAACTCCAACCATCAGAAAGAACAAGGTGATTCGGTGATTGGATATGATAGATTCAAAAAGAATGTTGATGCGTTGCAAATACACCCAAACGATTAGAACTCAATGTAGTCAGGTAAACGCGAAATGTTTTGTATGGAAGGACCCAGGTGCTCCATCATACCTATTCACCTATTCAGAGGAAAGTACGTGGTAAAGAAAACAGCGTCATTAGGCGTCCTTGTCCCATTCCTCAAAGTTATCACTTACACCGAACAACCGAAGTCACTTTGAACAACCTAACCGATTGGATGATCATTGGAAAAATTGTTTTGGTGTTGTCCAGTGTTGTCTATGTCATTGTCGACCTCTGACCTCTTGGGCCAATCCCTTGCCTTGTTACATTTGAATATGGTTTGAACACATACATTAAAACACACTGGAACAAAATCCCTTGCTCTACACCGTTGTATGGGGGTTCACAATGATCACAAACACATTACCACTACTGATGCCACTACGTGCCACTACTTATCAAAAAAACATATATGGGGCCATGCCATGGCCATGTGGCCATACCATATGGCAGTATGGGCTATGGGCTGTTCTATGACGATTATATCGGTTTAGGCTTCATGGGATGTCTCACTTTGATATGGTCAGTCAGTGGTGTAGTACTTAGTGGTAGTTAACAGTGGTAGTTGACTGTTGGTATGATTTAATTTTGCCACCACCGCAATTCCACACCATACTCAATCCAGTCATATTCATTCTCCATCTTTTTTACCAATGCCCAATGCCAATGACACACAAATCTGCCAGCAAGTCCACATACCCATCCAAAACCTCAAAGGTGCCAACACGAATCAGGGAATGTCGGTCATGTCCAAGATTTATTAACCAGATTGACCATTAGGAAAGGAAAATTCAATGGCTAATGGAATCAATGGATGGCTCATTGTCTAAGTGGGGTAGATATGATCAAACACGAACACGGTTGCCCGGCCCTGATAATTTCCAATACCCCTGGATACTGGATACATTGGTTCTTTAAGAGAGATTATGGGGGGATATGGCTACGTCTGGTTCAAAATTGGCCTCGCCCTCGGTGACTCCAAACACACACATCACATTGAATGTGGAATGTTGTACAATGTGGCAATGGCACTGTGGCCACCGCTGTGGCCATCTGTCTCATGGGGTTTAGTCGTCACACACATTCCCACTACAAGCTTCACCAAACATCTACCAATGTCCACACCATCCGCCGTCCACCAACAAAAAAATCCGATCAAGTCTACACTGGACCCACTGTCTGTATTCTTAATCCTGGTGTATATCCCGGGCCCGGAAATCACAAAAATCAGAGGATGGAAACAAATGGAAATGCTGCCCATTTTTTTTCAGCTGCAGTTTAGGGTTTAGGGTTTAGGATAAGTTTACAGTTTAGGGTTTAGGGTTTAGGATAAGTTTAAGGATTACTAATTACTTTGATTTTCTCCCATACCAGATCCATGTCCACACTTATGCGGATACCACTCCACCACTCCACACAGAAACCCCACATGTTTCAATCTGACACAGGCACAAACAGAAGAAGGTATAGTCCATAGTCCAGAGTCCATACCGTCTCAACACCTCAGGGACAGCAGGCAGGAATCACCATCAATCCAAATGGTTCATCATTATACGCGATGGCTGCTATGTGTATGCATCAATCACACAGCGCCAAAATAGAAATATAAGACAAAAAGTCAGCGAAGACAGTTTAAAACTGGACGTGCAAATGGACTTCAACTATTTGGGAGTATATTATACACCAGTGATGGGTAGCATGTTATCCTTCTTCAAAAACATTGTTCGCCTGAACAAAGTGTGAACCCACATGAGATCACCAAAAAAAACATGCGAATCTGATAATCTCCCTGACAACCATATGAACGCATGACAAAACATGTTTCGGACTGAAAACACAGTGAAAATACATAAACTTCTTGAAAACACTTTAAAACCATATTGAACACATGGTTTTGACTGAAAACAATGTGAAAATCAATGATAGTCTTGAAAAAATGTGTTTTTCTCCTTAAAACAATGAAACGCCATTAAAACCATTGGTTCTGTTTGAAAACCCAATGACATCTGTGAAAATGGATAGAAAGTTTGAAAACCATGTTAATCTCTGTAAAACCATTGAACAAACATTAAATCACATTAAAAAACATTAAATCACATTAAAAACACGTTTCCGACGAACTCCGACGAACTCCGACGAACTCCGACGAACTCCGACGAACTCAGGTTAAAAACCATCAAACCAAACTCTAAATTCACAAATCCTACGTAAAAAATCATTGAAAAACCAATGTTTTTAGATCAAAAACAACAAAAAAACACATTGTGGAAAAAAACGATACAAAATGTCCATCAATTCGCTTGAAAAGTATACAATTCCTGCATTTTTTTACGTAGGATTTTTGAAGTTTTTTGTCTCCGACGAACTCCGACGAACTCCGACGAACTTTTTTGCAACTAAGGATTTTTTGTGTTTTTAAGCAGGAAGTCAGTGTTGTTCCTGCGTTGATAATGTTTTCATTGACATTAAACAAAAACAGTGAATTTTAATGTCACATTTGTAAAATTACAATGAATTAGGGACATTTTGTGTTTTTTATGTATGAAGTCATGAAGTCATTGTTTTTCCTGAATTGGCGATGGTTTCATTGACATTAAACACAAATAGTGGTTTTCAATGACACATTTGTAAAATCACAATGAACAAAGGAAAATTCATGATTGGATGCATGAAACCATTGCTTTTTCCCGAGTTGATGATGGTTTCATTGATATTCATCAAACATTGTGATTTTTGATGGCACATTCGTAAAATCACAATGAACTAAGGATATTTCATGATTGGAACCATGAGACTGTGACTGAGACTGAGACTCTCAGATGTTTTCCTGGTTTGGTAGTGCGTTCATCAAAATCTACGGCAAATCAGGTACACGAATGGCGCAGTTTATTGAAGTTTTTTCATAGATACAAGTGCTGTCAGTTGTACCATTCAATACAACAAGACTCCCAATGAAAACAATGACTGTTAATTATTAATCAATGGATTCAAAAAATGGCTCGTTTGGACTGTGGACGAGCAAACAGAAACAACCCAAACTAAGAATGAATTTAATGAATCCCCTGGAGCCTGGACCCCTAGGTCCCTGAGTCAATGCAAAAATGACAACTTAAAGAATCCATGGGACATGTTGCGGCCTCTAAATCCTCAAAAATAATTGCAACATGCCTGCCCCATTGCCCCTTGGCCATGTTTGTACCTCCTGCTCAATGTTCCGAATATACAGTAACAGTAACAGTAACAGTATCATATAATATAGTAAAAGTATAATATAGTTATAGTATTAGTATAGTATAGTCATAGTACTTACTTAGTACTTACAGTATAGTATCGGTTTTCCATCTCAAAAGGGAACGTCAAGAAAATCAGGCGAGTCACCAATCACGAGACATTGTCACCAATGTTGCCATAAGATCAGTCCTGACACATGTGGGCATGTGTCACACCATCAGGAACTCAATACAATACATGTCATGTCATGGATTCAAGAGTGATTGAGTCTGTCATGGAGTTGGAGTTGTTGGAATTATGTCATGAGTCTGAGTCAGAGTCATATCATATCATTCTATGCACCACACTGCCAGGATGGGATGAGTAATGATTCTCAATTCTCACCAGTCGTTCTATCCATCTATCTGGAATCCATCAGAGACAGCATAGTTATTCATCTGCAGTAACTACCGCCCAACAGAGTCGCGGGTTGCTCAGTTATTTTCATCTCGGTGCACAAAGTTCCAGTTGACTACTGACTGACGGCCAACCGAGAGGTCACAGGTTTTACCTGAATTACAGATTGGCCAGAAAATGTCAGAGATATGTGCCGTGAGCCGTGAGCCGGTATCCATTGCATTGCACTGCACTTGAGTCTCACAATGTACCACACTTCCAAATGACTGTGGGTTAAACAGAGTAATCATTTAGTCCTGAACCAGAATCTGACTACGGCCAACTAATTATCATTATATTCATATATATATGTATATATATATATATTTATCCAGGTGGCAATGCAATGGTTTGGACATGCCCTACCACTGTACTGCTGTGCTGCTGCTGTGCTACAGAGTCATCACACATCACTAAACATCAGATTGGTTATCAGATATCAACTAGATTCACTAGGTTGCGGTAGAATGGTCATCGAGAAACATGAATGCAAAAATGCAAAACTGGCACTGACTGACACCTGTTAAGTTCTCATGTCTCATTTTTGTTCATTCTCCAGATTCACTTCCACCTCCAACATTCTTGATTCGTGAGGATGACCCTGCTTCCAAAATAAAACGGCCCCGCCCACCCACAGCCCATGCTGTGACAGACTGAAAGACCATTCCCGCTCCATACCACAGGCTGTTTATTGGCAAGTAATTCATAGACATTTCAAATTTCAAGACCTTGGTTTGGAGTTTGTCTCTCTGGGAAAATCATCACATGCTAGGCTTAGGGCAAAGGTTGCTCGTTGGTTCACTGTTCGCTGTTCAATCATATTTATACAGTTTATACATGGCATGGATTATCATGGATTGGATAAACAAAACATGTCCTGTCTGTCCTGTCCCTCCTTTAGAAAGGTTTATTTTTCGGGGCCAATTGGGGGGGCTGAGCAGCTGAACATACACTACATAATGACTCAGACTCAGTCTCAATGATAAATACATATTATATTAGCAGTGGCTGGCCCGGCAGTACATATTACATCATATTACAGAGTTTAACAAATGATGTACGATGTACAATGTAGTCAGATGTAATCATGTAAACAATGATAATGTAAATGCAAAGTAAACCTTGCAAATTTCAAATTACTGATTTTCCAACTCAAGCCTTTGCCACTAGAATGTGAAGCAGCATCAAAGGGTGGGCAGGCTTTGACCGAGCAGCCTTGACCCACTCAATGTCGTTCCAAACATCATCTGTCAGTCGCTCCCACATATGTTCATAGACCTTGTGTGGATCGGCATTCCAACTGATCTCCAACAGATGCATGCGTGCCCGTCTCAGTTAAAAGGCCACGTTGTGGATCAGCATCATCACACCAATGCGCGGCAGCCCACACATGCCACGGCGGTGGGTATGCGGGTGGAGTTGGCACCAAACGCTTCGACGGCAGCACAATGTTGGGGTGTTCGATGCTTGTTACCGTGTTTTTGATGAGGGCTTTTGTGGCCTGCGTGTTTTTGTTTGCTTGGACATCCACCATTATTTATCAGAAACTGATTGCTTGTTTGGGTGCAGCACCATTTCGCCATGTCACAGTATGCAAAGGAAACAACGACCACCAACCAACCATGAAGCAACATCTCTCACAGAACTTGGAAACAAGTAAACAGTATCCATCTTGAAATGATAAAGCAATTCCAAGATCCAAATGATCAATCAATCCAAGAAATCTCTAACAGGACCCACTAAATGGACCCCTAAACCTGAGTATCTAATAGCTCGATCACAACTTAGGGGTCCATTGGTAAGGTCCGGGCAAATTGCTATCAGTCCTCTACCTCAATTTTAGCTTACTAAACCACCATTTGGGGTTGACTTTGGCTGAGGTGCTATAATTTGCCCAGAAATAAATAATTGTGCAGACAACCTTTTTGGCCTCTCAAGCAGTGTAATGATGCAAGATGATATCGATATTGCAAAAATAGGTGATCAGGTATTCTGAAATATAATACATCAACTACATTCAGCCCCAATCACCTACAGGTTCCTGGTAGGTAGCTAATACTCAACATCAAATTACCTGAAGTTTCAAATGTTGGAGGGTTCCCCTCATCCTAAACTGCAACTTAGACAAGTTCAATGACTCTTCTAATGGGATGAACTAATTCTATGATCCTACCCACATATCCCTGGAAGATACCCCGGATGTTTCACCAACAGTTTATGAAGGAATTTCTTTCTCTGTCGGGGGTTTGGGGCATCTTCCCACATTATGTGGGCAAAAAATCATTGACACCACGAAACTCACGGCATGTTTGTCCTGATCTTT
>OMLO01002924.1_pt1 | contig 13990 bp, 8 predicted proteins | sample 1674811 | NCBI WGS metagenome assembly OMLO01 (sample SAMN06265003, study PRJEB25207) | coral metagenome | isolation source: Coral host | place: Mexico:La Bocana,Puerto Morelos, Mexico | collected 2008-11-13
AACTCTGATTTATGGTCAATAACAATCTAAATCTATATGAGAACAATAAAAAGATATTTACATGAGACACTAACCTGCAATTTGAGGTAAATTGCTAGCATTCATATCCAACAGAACTGTTCCACGGAGAAGGGCACTTCTCAGCTCAAACAGACTATAAAGAGACAAAGTGCCAACATGCGGCTTACTCCAGCGATCTCCACCTTCTTCAACAGCTTCTTCAAATTTCAACCACCGTGCCATTTCTCTCCATTCCTCATTTCCATCCTTGTCGCATTGATATGTTAACAGCTCTGTGAACATCTTGTGCCGTTCTTCCTCATTTTCCTCACCTCCAAGAATGAAGCGTACTTTGTCTGCTGGCAATGAGGATGTTCCGGTATCTGGAAAACAAGCATTGAATTGTTTGGTAAAGTGGAACCCCATTAATTGAGTCACCAACAGGCCACAAAAATTTGGCCCCACTACCAGGGTGGCCATAAGGTGGGGTACAATGAAAAGGAAAGTCAAATTTTTTTAACAGGTTCACCTGTGACTGCAGGCTATATAGCATGGAGGGACAAAGAGCTTTGCCTATCCAATTAAATCAGACACATTCATGAACTTTTCAATATTGCAGGTCATACTGCTCTTAGTTCTGGTAGCACCCATGCATAGAAACACACTACAAAAGGTCAAGAGGCTTGCTAAAAATAAAACACAAACACAATGACCCTAGTCAGCACTTTGACCCAGACAGCTCAATTAAGAGACCACGATCCTAACCATCAAAGAGCCACTGACATAATATTCTACTCTTGTTCACCCAAAATACACCTGTATTGCAGCCTAAAATCAAGAATGTGATGGCTTATTCTTCTGGTTTGCGATCAAGAAATTTGAACTGATCATTGCTGTCTTTTATTAATGGTCATCAACAATTATTAAATGCTGAACACCGGAAGCAATTATTATTGATTATAAAGTGGCTTTTAATCAAATAAAGGAATTCAGGGTATTTAAAAGCATGATGTTTGGCTTAAATTAACATACAGTCTTACATTATCAATTTTTAAGGTAATTACAAACAAATTTAAGACTAAGCTCCATGAAGAGATCCAAAAACAACAAACTAAGAAAAATACCAGTGTCTAGTGGTAGGTGATTCAAATAAAGTTTACAACGGTTTATATGAAAAGGGCAACCCATGAAATGAAGCAAAGGTACGACTGCGTCAAAACAACCCGATCATTATGTTTTCTTTCAGGCAGAGTCAATGGTTCATTGAAAACAACAGGTTAATTATTCCAATCAATTAACTATAGCCCCCGGAGAAAACTTTTCATTCTGCAAAATGGGAACATTTTACGACAGCTATTATGTAATTACAGTGAATAACAATTACTTGCTTCTACATGGAAAAGCACAATTATTTTTAAGGTATGAATTCTCTAACAATGAAAGACTGTCCCTAATGGCCTGCTGTGAGGTTGAACACTGGGAAAAACAAAACACCATTACAACAACCAAACTTTGATCGCACCAACTCAACTGAAGATTACTGAATTGCGTATTCCAAAAATCTATTCAGAGAAGTACATGTACTGTTTACCAAACAACAGGTACCCTTTGGCAAGTATAAGATATGTCCAACTTTATTATGAGCCTATAGCAAAGAAATTCTTGAAAGATGTATCTCAAAAACGTGTACAGAAAACAACATTTATCAGCGTACGTTTATTGCTGCACACATACAACAACAATTTTGTGCGTGATTGATATTCGCGAACATTGGCCACTTAACAATACAGAAATAATTTTCAGTATTTGGGTTTCTACATGGTGGATAAATATACTTCAACCTCAGACGTATTTGATTGTGGTGAATCGTACATAAGTTAACAACAGCTATGTAATGGGGACTTAATATTACGCACATGCTTCACTTAATGAAACTTCAAGTAGATAACAAAATCATTGCTCGTCAATGCACTCGATATTTTGGGCTTAGAAAATCCTACAATATGAGACTGAAGCGATTTAACCAAGAAGCACGAAAATCAGCTTCTTCCCCTAAGCAATATCAGTTGTAACATGTGACAGAACGAAATAAGAAACGCGAAGAAATCAAGTCAGTTTCGTAATGTTCAATGAACAAGTTACGGGTAAGAGGATTATATTGACAAGTAACACGAGACTAAAAACCTTGTGACAATAGAACGATCTAATTTATTCCTGCAACACTTTGAAGTTTTCGTCATATCGATCCATACACTTACATAAAACTTCGATTCTCCACTTTACAGCTGTAGAAGCAACTTCGCCCGGCCCTGGTACTCACATTTACCTTATTATATAAACACACATCGCTTAATAGAATTTTCGTTTCTCCTAACCTTCCACGTTCAACGACAAAAAATCGAAAACTCCCCTATGCGATAAAAAGCATGGCGTATGTCTTATAAACAAAACCTTTACAGAAATAACCAAGAAGAACAAGTACAATTTCTAACCTGATTCATCTTTAGAATCGAGCGTGAGCGATCTATGTCTTCGCCGGTGATGGTGGTGCCTTTGATGATGATGGTGTTTTCTCGGTCGCAGAGGAATATGAACCCCTATATTAACCTGGCGATGATCTAGAGGAAGAAAACAAAATAAACAGGATTGATTTTGATGTAAATCAACAAGTGTTAACAAAGAAAATCTCGTCGATACAAAGTGTGCTGTACGTCGCGCGCGCCGGTTTCCGGGCAAAATACATGCGTACTTTGATAATCGAGTTCTCCAAAGTAACCCTTTGTAATTGATGCTCCTTTATCCAGGGGCCCAGGAATTTCATCGTAGCTCTAGAAAAAATAACGAAAGTTATAATTTTCACCCAAATAGCTTGATCACAAATTTTTTGTTTGGCTATTCACCGGTTGTCTGATCTCCATGTTTCGCCCTCACGCTTTTCTGTGTGGACCTCGATTGCGTGCGCGTCCTGTTTTTATCCAGCGCTCCGGTAGACTGGAACTAGCACTTCGATATTTGCATCAAGGGTTTATATCGTATTTTACTCTTGCAAATAATTGAAGATCTTGGCATTTGGAAGCGGAAATCTTGAAGCGAAATCCCATTGGTTCATTCAGTGATGGTATATCGATCTTCTACGATGTTTCCTCTTTTAACTGAGAGAAAATTGGAGCCAATTTCTGTTGTTGACGAAACTTTTGCACGTGAACATCAAGTGTTGTCGCTATATACGCGTCTGTGACGCGCAGGTGCCACAAAAGAAACTCTATTACCTTCGACCCCATCAATTTCAAAAGTTTAGCATACGATATACACCCTCTCTCAATCAAACATACAAAACAAATGTGTCTTTCTAGGAATCCCAGTTAATAAAGAAAAGATTACATCCCGACCCAGAAGTGAGAAAGTTTTCTGAGGAATGTCACGCCATGAAATAAACGAGATGTTAAAGAATATTAAAAAAAACTCTCAAAACTTTAACAAACTTTATATTATCCCTGTAGAAAACCTACATATATTCCCAGCAAAACTACGAATGTACTTTGTACAAGTGATTACTTCCTTTTTGTAGCCAGTTTGGAAAGTGAAATACCATGAATCTATGGACAAATGTTTTGAAGTTTTATTAAAATTTCATTTATTTCAAGCTGTATTTTTGTTTAAAAGCATACCCTGCCTGGCTTGAAGTATTGGATAATAGAACTATTATTTCGACGAATGTCATAAGATTTAAACGACCTTAAAAGAATACCGTCTGTTTGCAACCACAATATTCCATACTAAAACGAAACATCAATTATATGACAACCAAGTCATCAATAAATGTTGAAAACAAAGTAATTAGTTCAAATGGCTGGTGCACTACCATTTGCTGAAAAAGAACAAAGGTTCTCCTGGATCGGGATTTCTTAAGATTTAATATAGGTTGTGCTAAATTAACGACAGTTTATATAGATGACTCTTGGTTGAAAACCTGACGTCACAAATTTTATGTGCAATACCGGAGTTCAGCTGCCGAGTATTTCTTGATAACTCGACTTCCAAACACAGGGCCAATATTAAACCGGCTCCTCGATGACCGGAATTCTTAAAAGTTAAGTTATCTTCGACGCTTTTAAAAACAAGGTTTGTGGGCAAAGGCAGCGGGAGTCATAAAGGTCGTTCTAAAGAACCTGATTGGAAATCAAACTTCGTCTAAAATGCTCCAAATTAGGATCGTGCCGATTGACAATTCGACAAGTCTAAATTCTCAATATCAGGGTTAACGACCATGAAGACTCTTGGCTCGGAAGGCAGTCGCTACAAGATTTAAGAGTGTTCAAAGAGGGGTTGTGCGATAGAAATTCGTCATGCAATGAACTGGGACGAAACAATGAATTTCTTAAGCGGTCACTTTGTCGTTGTTTGTGAATTTACAACCTGAATATCGATAGTTTCTCGCTCCATTGTTGTACTGATTTTTTTAAAGCGGCTTACCGCAAAATAAAAATAATGTTGTAATGTTTATATTTGCCGTAGTGATCAATTGGAATCTTATAAAAAGAGATTTTAAGCAAGCTATTCGAACAAGTCCCTATATTAGCCAGCAAAGTGAGGTCAACAATATTCCAAGACGACATGCATTGCTTCAAAGTAACAGCTGCGGTTGTGTAGGCTTATTTGGTTTACCTTGAATATCTATATCTTCATTTTGTGATTGAAAAAAATCTTTCATATGAGGGTCGACGGCTACCTCTTCACTCCTTGTGCCCTGAAACGAAAACGGCATACAACAGAATGAACGTCTGTTAGCATTTCTCAAGAGCACAATCAACTATATCTGACTAAATGGAAAAACCGGCAAAAGAACGTCGTAGCAATATAACCTTCGAAAAGCTTTAATCAGATCCCCTAAGTAGTAATTTTCAACCTTATTAAACGGCAAGGGATAAAAAAGCTAAGAATCGTTAGGCTCCTATTCAGGAAGATTAAAGATCGTAACGTGGGAATCGAAGAAGAATTTAGTGTGAAACCAACATTCCTGGCCGAGTCACAGTTGGAAATCTGATAAACAACTTACCATTCGGGGCCTATATTCTGTCGCCATAACACTAGAGAATATATCACGAGCCTCTCTCGAAGACGGTTTAGTTCATTAAATTCAAGAAGCAATAAAACCTCCAAACAAGCGCTTTCGTAATTCTGGAACCTCGGCCATTGACGTTTTCGCCTTTCGGCAAAGTCTTAAAAGCTGCGCATCTTTGTACATGTCATTCAAGAAGCTAAACCAATCAGATTTGTGTGTCACGCCAAAAATATGTAATTTGGTTAATTTGTAAACCAAACAACGGTGTGTTTTTGCATAGGAAAAAATTTACGTAAGATATAACGCATGAACGATACATTAAATATTTATTGCTTAGAAATGAACACTGAATTTTAAACATGTTTGTTAGGCGGGCCTGTTGAAGGCATTCGCAGGCCTTTAGGACAAAACATCCCGGGGAGTTTTCCAAACTCGTAATACTATAGTTTTAGCGTGAAATCCCTGGGTTTGGATTTTGAGTTCACTGAGGCATTTTATTTTGTGTTTTTTAATTAGCGCCGTATTGTAATAGGAAATCCTTGATATTAATCTAGTCTAGCGTTTTTCTTTTCTCAATAAATATTTTGTCTGTAGTTTTCTTTCTGCTGTTAGTTTACTGTCCTGAAATTATACCTATCTGCAGGAAAGCTGTAATTATGGACAATTTCATTTCTGTTTTGTTTACATTTTCAAGCCAAGATGGCTCTAATCTATGCAAAATATCAGTGGATCGTTCCTTTAAAGATAACTGATTTCTATACATTTCTCATTTTGTTAGCTTTTCCATGATATATTTCATTCTCACCTGCATGTTTACCGATCTAAAACTGATGTTTCATCGAATTTTTTAATATATTTTTCGCAGGATTTACTTCTAATTTCTTCTCGTTGCTTTAAATAGCGCAGTTGAATTTACATCTGAATTAATGTTTTTTTGCGTGTCTTGAACTGCAACATCGTTTTATCACCCTCTATTTAATTTCCTTAATTTTATAAATTTGAAATTCCTGTTACGTAAACGTTGAGCTCTTTGGCCTTGGGAAGACAAACGACGTCTTCTCCAACAATCGGATGCACAAGAAAAGTTCCTTGGATAATAACGTCACAGTTTCAGGCGTAACGGATGAAACGACGGTAAAACATTATCCTGTGTGGTGAAAAAGTCCCTTCCGTGAGACCGTACGTCACAATGCCACCACTGGGATTATAAATAAAAAGTCACTTCCTCAAATTGACGGGAAAAAAACGTGTACCATGTCATTGGCTCAGGAGAGTGGTCACGCAATCTTTTAAAGGTTACAATAAATCGATCTAACACGCAGAACTAACTGCGCTGAATAAAAGAGTATCGCTGAGTCATGGCCATGAAAATGTTGCGTGCGATAAGCGTAGCGTGACTTGAAGAAACTGACGTCAATTAATCATCTACCCGCGAAGCTCAAGTGTCACAACAAGCTGCACGCTGATGCCAGTAATTCTTAAAAATCGAAAATCCATACTTTAAGGTTAATTAAACAACGTCTTATTAGCAATCCCTAAAGATCAGCCCCAAAGGGACCTGTCCAACTGGAAAGATCTTCGTTCTATAATTTTAGATTTGGTGGAGTTAATCTCGCATAATCCGAGTTAGAGTCCAATACTAGTTGACGTACTTATGACGAAGAGGTCTTTGAAGAAAAAACCTTTGGACCGGGAGTCTTTTGTTAACCGTAACAGGATTTGAGATATATATAGTCATCATCATCGGTTTACTCCCGCAGAGAGTGTTAACCGAGAGCGAGAAGAAAAGAGAAGAGAATTCTATGATTCTAATTCCCATATAACGCGCGCTCCAATTGGATTATATAACGCACGTTCTGGTTGGTAGCCCAGTCATTCTTAAGGGCCTATGATGGGTGTATGCCTCGCTGCATTTTGTTAGTTATTTTTATTTTCTCCAAAAAAATGCATACAAGTGGAAAATACTCCAAAAAGTGTAAAGGAATTCAAAAGAACTTAAAGCAAACTCTCTTCGAATCTCAGGTTTATATAACTTTCGAATTTTTCCAAATGTTTTTGAATAGCTCCCTTTAACTTTGTAAACATGAGTGCCATGCTAAATTTCTTAATTTAAAGCAAGTACCAGGGACTAAAAGAGCAAACAATCACCCCAATAAAATGAACAAGTCAATCGTTAATTTATCAATTTTATCGTGACGTCACGTCTTTCAATAAAACGTTTTTACTTAAGAGTCCACGCCAAAAGGTTTCCTACTGTACAAAATAACTTACTCAGCTAGTCTTACGTGCAAAAGCACCAATATATATTACATCTACATATATATTACACTACCAAAATTCAACTGTATACCAAAACTGGTTCATGATCATATTTGCAGGTTTTAGGAAACCTAAAACGCAACGATTCGTCCAGGCACATCTAAGAGATAAATCAAGGGCAGTGTTACACTATTTACACTAACGAATTTTCTTGTAGTTGCCTAGTTGCATAGTCGCCTCCTAGGAAGATAATAATTCATGAACTTTATTTTAGTTCCGAAATTATTCGTCTCTAGGTAACCGAAACCAGAGTTGCCATAATATTAATTTCAATTACAACAAAGCTTCATTCCTCGTCCCTTCAACACGGATATATTTTCCTGCCCAGTTCCTTCATGCAAGCACAGGTTCTCCGTCCCAGTCTCCGGTCTTTACATAAGGTCATAATCGTAGCCCTCGAGTTTAGGCAGGCGCATGCGCTGCTCATCAAACTTCCTTTGTCTTTCTTCAATTTTCTTCTCTTGGCGAATCTCCTGTATAGTTATTTCACGTCCTCGTATGAGTTCACTACAGGTGCGAGAGAGAACATTCCGTTAGAAACAGCTGAAAACTAGGCTCGCAGCAAGAATTCGTGACCTTTGTAGCCGGTGGAATAAGTCCATTTTCTGCCAAAGTTACGTCTTTTGCAAAAAAATGGCGATACAATGTTGCATTTACGATTGACAGTTTGCCAAAGCAATTTGCAAATTTAAATTTCCTGGATCAAGTTGCTAAGTTCCGTTTGAGTTTTGACAAGGTTTCATTTTTCCGGCATATATAGAATATTTCTGTGCCAGAGAAGGAGAAAAAAAAACAAATCCCTTATAGCCGACTATTTTTATTAGCAGGTATGGAAAAAATTCACATTGCCAAACTTAAGCCACGCCTCAACTTGCATGAAAAATTAAATTTAGAAGCGGGGTTTCAAGTTTGGCGATGTGAACTCAGCAAGTCGCTAGTTTGTCGCAATGCATTGGCGGTTGCATTTTTTTTTTTAACTAAAAGCTTTACCTGAATTCTATTTCGCCATCATCATTGATGTCTATAAAGTCCATTAACCGATCAAGTTGACGCTGAATTGAAAGAAGAAAAAACGGTCACGAAAGAATAAAAAAATGAGTCGACGCAATCATCAACAGCAACAACAAAATCTAAAGGAAAAAGCAAAATGAATAGAGAACAACATACCTGCGTCATTACAAGCCCGGTCTCCTTAAGACCCGTCTTAAACTCCTCGCGGGATATCCCGCCACTGTGATCCTTGTCAAACTGGTTAAACCAGTCAACCAGGCGAAGCCGGTTATCCTGGATGAAAGTGAGCAGTATTCGCATACCAGGAGGCATTTCCTAAAACGAGAGAAAAACAAAACGTAAAAATCATGAATTGTGCACTTGTATGATGACGTCACGGACATACTAAAAGAGGAAGACTCGAGCACAATTTTTTTTCGAGAAAAGTGGCGAACAAAGTAAAATTAGTCTCGTCGCAACATTTTAGCACGTTAGGGGCAAAATTGGGAGTGTGATCCGAGAGGATTTTTTATTGCGAAATTCTAGAGTTGGTATTCTGGGTTCCTGCCAACTCTTGAATTTGGCGATTTAAGTACATATCGATATTCTAAATATTTTACTTGGCGAATTGAAACTTAAGTCTTTTTATCTTGGAAATATAACCCCAGTTGTTCATCGTACAAGACGTCTCCACACAACGACTACAAATCAACGACGAATAAAATTTCACTGTCTGAGAGCTACCACATCTGATTTTGCTCACTGGGAAAAAGCTGAAGGCCGAGAAAGAAATCCTACGAGAATTAGTCAAATATATTAACTGTGCGTCACTACTGCTCCAAGAGGAACTGAATATAACGGCAAAAGTTACAACTGTCAAAAATTATGGTCAGTTAACAATACCGAAAGTTGACGAATATTCATTTTAGACTATGTATATATCAAGGAAAGGTAATATCTCCCAAGCCTTAACTATATAGCGTCTACCAATTGCGTGCAATTAGAAAAGTAATATTTAACAAGTTGCAGATTACATTATCCCGACGCCATGTTTAAAACGCCCGGCATATTACGTAACACAAAGCTGAAGCAACTAAGAAGCCGAAGACACTTTTCTCTCCCAAGTGACCATTTTCCTATTATTTTAAAGTTACTTTCGTATTTGAAAGCACTGAAAGCACAAAAATAGACGTAGGGCTGAAAATAAAGAGTTGTTGAAAAGTTCTTAAGCCTTATCTCCAAAGCAAATCGCTGTATTGGCATTCAAACTTGTAGAAAACACTTGCTTTGTGGATGGACAATTTCTAATGACATACAATGGAGAGCACCAGTTGCTTCACATTTGTTACGGTTTTAAGACAGTGTAATATTAATATTTTAGAATTTCAGTTTTCAAAGAACTATTGTGTTGCGTTTTAAAAAAAAATCAGCCACCGTTACTAGGGGATTTAACAAATCCTCTGCGAGTTTGACCTTGGCCCGTGTGAAGCTGACAGTTCTGAAAATGAAGAGGTGACGCAAGAGACAAAAGCCTAAAAAAAACTCTTAAGTTATATTGAAAGTTTGCAGCTGATATCAAATTATTTCAATATAGGTTTGTTACAGGTTTGATATCATTAGAGTGCTTAGAATACACACGCCATTTGCGCAAGTAGTTCCTAAAGTGTCGCGACTGGCCACGAAAAAAAAAAAAACTTTCTATCTTTGATTGCTAAAACACGCAATGCTCATTTACGTTTTTTCACTAAGCGGATGATATTTATAGAACGTATCAGCGTGATACAGTGTTTAAATGACTAAACCCTGGATTTATCTGCGAATCTCTGAGCTTACAGCTATATATCGCAAATCAAAATGTTCAAAAATCAAAGTCAGACTACTGTTTTGAAGTTCCTTGCGAGGCTATACTGGGATCCAGACTCCCCGTGCTCCTGGTCACATTTTCCCACGGTAAACGCATGTTTTGAACGCCAATTGGCTCGCTCAGCAGTGACATCACTAGTTAAGCAAGCACTTGGCACTTAGAGACGGACTAATATTTTTTTGAGAGAGTGGAAGAGGGGTTTCGGCAATTACCAAAAAATTCCTGCACAGCAAAAACTGCTGAAAAAAAAAATAGAAATCGTGAAATGGAGTCATTAAATTAACAAAATCGAGGAAGCGCCTTCTACTTTCCAGGTCCGGTTTTTGATGTTAAAAAATTCTTATACAAGCTATTGCCGCCAAAAATCAATCACAGATGAGACAAAATTGAATGCTTCAGAAAATTGTCCATCCCCCACCTCCACCAATGAAATAATGATCCGTCACTTAGTTATTGAAAGAAAGTTTCTTTACTAGGGAGAGTTGTATATTGAGGAAAAACAGTCACCTTTGGTCTCTTGTAACCACCAATTCCACCTGTTACTATGGTGACGCCTTTTTCTTTCTCAATCTCTTGTATTTCATCATATATCTTAGGAGATACAGTGATGTCCTAAAAAGAAATAAGAAAAGTGAAAAATGCCAATTATTTTACACCTCAATTCTACGAAAAGCTACCTTACACTGAAAAAGACTCGCTGGTTGAATAAAGCGCCCAAACCCTTTTCTTTCAAATGAAACGCTGAACTCCTATTGAAAACGGCTGTCTTGAGTAATTAGAGATCATTTATCAACTATCGAAATGGTAATTTTGACTGATAATAACGATGCGTTCAAATCGTGACAAACAATTTTTGTGCAATTTAGCAATGTTCTAAAAATTCAGCTGCTTGGTTAACTGAATAGATTGAGTCAGCATTGACTGGATATATCTTGCACTGACAACCTAACAAGGCATTTACATTGGAAAGGCACTGAAGAGAACGTGGGCCGGTGTGTTCGAAAGCCGGCTGACGCCAACCCAGAATTAAAAGTTAACCGAAGATCCATTTTCTTTGAATAAAAATGTTCTTCATTGCTTATGTCGTATGGTTTCTGAATATTCAAACTCAAACCTGAAGGACAAAAAATATAAACAGTAACATGTTTTATAACAATTTCGGAATGCTCAGAAACTCAATGTTTTTTTTTCATAAACATACCTCAAGAGATAAAAACTTGATAGTTCGATGTGCTTTGACGACATTCAATAGTGTTTCTACACCTCCATCACCAATTGGATTCTTCCCAATCTTCAATGAAAATCAAAAGTAGCATGTTAAGTCAGTTGAGAAAAGAAGACTTTTAAAGTGACAATCTGTTTCCGCCTATAAGTTGGGACAATCTGTTTTTTCGACCAATCAGGGGCAGAGCCGCGCTTTCCCGCGCTTGACACTGGGTGCATGTTTTCCCGCGCTTGACACAATTATGCCTCATTATCACCAAAACGTCAGTGATTTTCAAGTTTGTGAATAAAACTCTTTTGTCCCTTTTTAATAAGTTTTGAGTCACCCTTAACAAAGATGTTGGTTTGAGGAATAATTATATAAACGACAAGCACGTTTACCCATAAGATCAAGGGCCCATCAAACACAGTCAGCTAGCTGTAACAGCTGTTACAGGCTTACACTAACTAGCGTCTACTCCACAATGTGACCGTTCAAACGAAAGCCGTTAAATATTGAACAGGCCTAATTACATATGGCGTCCTTTTAGTTTAGGGAGGAATTTTTCTTACCTTAAGAACCTTGAGATTTGGATGAGAAGCTATTCCAAGGGCAAGCTTCTGAGTGGCGAGCAATCCAATACGATTGTTACTAAATGAAGATATTAAAGAAACAAAGAAGGGCCGGTTGGAAACTTGGCTTAAAGTATAAAAACACGCAAGAGGGTACAGAGGGTACTACGCATGAGCAAACCATTACTTGTAGGGAGTTATTTGCAGGTCACGTGTTGGACTCTCGGCCAATGGAAAGGCATAATTGTCATTCGATGCATGTGTGAAAAATGGCAGATTGATTCCCTGAACTAACAGAGAGTGATTTAAATATGGAAACAGACTTGGTGATTGAATGATAACACAGTTATTAATTGAAATCGGTTGTTTCAAAATATCGTGATTTGTCAGTGTCTCGCAGACCAATTAGAGCGCGCAGAATAGTTACCGTCAGATCAGATCAAAGACGAACTTAGTGCTTAAAACTTCCAACTAAATGAATAACAAGCAAAAACTATAAGGAAAGGAGGAATCATTTGCAGCCCTTAACACAATCACTAAGAAAATTGGTAAAAATAATGAAATTTATTGTCAGTTATTTTTGCAGTTCTCTCGTGGCCCTATTATTTATAATACCTGATGTCGAGTGATTCTAAAGCTTCATTCTTCTTCAAAAATCGACCCAAAGCAACACAGCCCAGCAAAGATAAACCATTCCACGATATGTTGAAATGAGTCAGGCAATCATTTGTCTGAAATAAAGGAATCGGGTTGACAAAGAAAACCATTCACCTTGACGAAACACTAGAATCTAAGAAATATCACGGGATTAGGGCGGTTAGCGAGGGTAGCTAACGGTTGCCTTTGGGCGACTGGAGACACTCACTTTTTTAGAGAAGCTCAGGTGCTGGGCACCCAGGATTTCATAGTTAGGAACCCTTGGGCTCCTCAAAATGTTTCTTAAACAACAGCCTTGAAGAGCTTTGAAGATTATGAATGAAAGTCCGTAAAGAACTAAATAGATAGATGTTGTACAAACGGCTAACCGACCTTTAAACCCTGTGCCATGCCTACAGCACCCTTAAATCGAATACAATTCCAGCTGACATCCAGATGTTTCAAACCATAGTTCATACCCTGAAAAATAAACAAACTTAGATCAGTGACTCTGATAGATTGGGGTTGGAGTTTACATCAAGAACGACGAACTAAGAGATGAACTTGGCAACTGTGGAAAATCTGTCTGTGCGTAGAAAGTAGGACAATCAGAATTTTGCTTCTCGATGGTTATGCATCCCAGCATTAAGTCCGGCAGAAGCAGCGGGATAATTATTAACAAAAACTATCTGCTTTTGTACATGTCGAGCGACTAACTGTGTACTCCCAGTGTCTGATAGTCCATGGAGTTTTAAACTAAACGCATAATCTGTCTGGATGAATTGCATTACTTGCAAAAAATTCTGAAATTTTGAAGCGTTCGAAATATTTACAGTACAGTATAAAACTTTTAAGTAGCTTCAAAGCTCTAAGTTTCTTTTGTGAGGCGAACTCTAGTCGAAATAATGGAATTTTCTCGTCAATGAATCTGTAAAACCACGCATTAGGGTGCAGTAAAACTAATTCGTGTTTTGTTGGAGCAAATTTTAACTAAACTTAACTAAAAAATGTCCGAAATTTAAACGCCTGAAATAAAACGCCAGAAATTTTTTTTAAGTAATGTGTGCTTCTCAAGTGTAAAAAGGGCTATGCAAGAAACCGCTGCGATGTTAGATCACAGCTGTGGCGAGTTGCTCGTACCAGTCCTGCTCCGAGATAAATGCCTCCCATTTCTCCAATGTCATTGTGGCTTAAGTCTAAGTGTATTAGAGTGCGATTTTCTTTCAGTGCATCTGCAAATGCTCTGGCATCCTTGTCAGTCAGGTGATTTGCTAGCAAAGATCAAATAAAAAAGTCAAACAAGTAAATATATAGTTCACCTGGAGTATACTAATGATGAAGAA